>Ga0114946_10001273_pt1 | contig 17321 bp, 16 predicted proteins | sample WalLakDeSediment_FD_88676 | JGI IMG/M metagenome (GOLD analysis project Ga0114946, IMG submission 88676) | Lake sediment microbial communities from Walker lake, Nevada to study Microbial Dark Matter (Phase II) - Walker Lake 11/02/13 Deep Sediment | ecosystem: Environmental > Aquatic >... | reverse complement strand
TAAACTTATGCAAAAAAACACTTTCGAAACCATAGATGAATATATCAACGCATTTGAGGGGGAGGTTAAAAGTATATTGCAAAAGATAAGAAAAACAATCAGGGAAGTAGCGCCTGAAGCCACCGAATCCATTAATTATGGCATCCCGACCTTCAAACAGTATGGAAACCTGGTACATTTCGCAGCTTACAAAAACCATATTGGTTTCTATCCGGCCCCTTCCGGTATGGAGGAATTTAAAAAGGAAGTGGCAATATATAAAACAGGTAAGGGGACCATGCAATTTCCCTTGGGTAAACCCATTCCATATGACCTGATCTCCGAAATGGTTCAATTCAGACTGGAAGAGAACTTAATCAAATCAGGTAAGAAAAAACGATGAATTTCGGCACCCTCAGAAACATTGCCCTTGCTCTCCCTGAGACTACGGAATCCCCACATTTCGATAAGACTTCGTTCAGGGTAAAAGGCAAAATTTTCCTCACCATCGATATTCCAAAAAACCAATTCTGCGTCAAGTTATCTCCAAAAGAACAGGACCTTTTTTGTCTGTTTGACAAGGCTGCGATTTTCCCTGTTCCCAACAAATGGGGAAAGCAGGGCTGGACATTGGTAGAAATACAGAAAATCCCTGAAGAGATGATGAGAGATTTAATAACCGCTGCCTATCTTACTGTTGCGCCTAAAAAACTGGCCGAGTCTCTACAAAAATCTTAAATCCACACTTATGAAAAAACTAGAGATCAACGCTGCTTTGCAGATTCAAAAACCGGTCACTGAAGTCTACCAAGCCATAGTAGATCCTGATAAAATGACCAAGTATTTTATCTCCAAAAGCACAGGTCCGATGGAGGAGGGAAAAACCGTTTGGTGGGATTTTCCTGAATTTGAAGAATCTTCCCCTGTCCGTATTGGAAAGTTGATTCCTGATGAATTCATCACTTTTTCATGGGATATTGGGGAAAAGGAATTGACAGTTGAAATCACACTCGTCCCACAAAAGGACGGCTCTACCTTGGTAAAAATCACGGAGAAGGAAATGGAAAATGATGAAGCCGGTATCCATTGGCTCAAGGGCAATACCGAAGGTTGGGCCAATTTTCTGGCCTGCCTGAAAGCCTATCTGGAATATGGTATCAATTTGAGGAAGGGAGGTTTTGATTTTTTGAGGAAATGAGGACTAAATTTAATTCATGACTTCAATAATTTTTGATTCCTGCCAAAAATCAGAAAATCCAAAGAAAACTTGCCCGGGCCTAAAAAGAACACTGACCAAAATCCTGCCATATACATATAGGCCAGTTCTTTGACAGCGAAGGAGTCCGCACCATGCACCACCAAAACGGCCACAGTAAATCCGGAAGCAACAAAAAACGCAGAAATACGGGTAAGAATTCCCAAAACCACAAAAGTAGCAAAGAAGGCTTCGATACTTCCCATCAGTAACATGGTCAGGTTCTCTCCCAATCCCAAGGGGTCAGGATAGCTGATTTCTCCCTTCCACCAATTGAAAAGTGTAGGCCATCCGTGCCTGATTGTCAAAGGTAAGGCAAAGAATAAACGGAGCAGTAAAAGACCTAAATCCTTTATATTGCCGTTTTCTTTTAAATTGAATAGCCAACGGAATAATATTTTCATGGGAAACAACCTATTGTTTTCTCATTGCAAACTCCCTTCCGGGATGTTCTACTCGGAAGGTATCTATATTGCCATTGTCCTGCAAAGTCACGAATGCCGTTTTCCCATCCTTTCCTCCAAAGGCGATATTGGAAGGTTTTGTACCTGAAACAGCGATTTCCTGGAGCAGATCCCCATCAGGAGATATTTTGGCAACTGTTCCTTTGCCATGCCGGGTGATGTATAAATTACCGGCAACATCTGCCCGCATTCCATCCATTCCAAAATCAGCAAATTCAATCAATAGCCTTTTATTGCTGATTTCTCCATTTTCTGATAAGTCATAAACCCATACCTTTCTTTGTACGGATTCATTCACATATAACTTCCTGTTATCAGGGCTGACTTCTATGCCATTGGTGGTGCCCATATCTTTCTCTATGAGTTGGATGGTCCCATTTTGGTCAATTTTCCATAATTGCCCGGTACTGTTCTTCCAATCCGGATCACTGGCAAAAAGTATATCATTATCCATGATGGCAATATCATTGGGTTGGTTCATTTGGTCATTGTGGGCAAACACAGAAATTTCCTTTTTATCCATATTTACTATAAGGATATTATGGCCGGTATAATCGGCAATCAACATATTTCCTTTACTGTCAAAGCGGATTCCGTTGGCAATACTACCTTCGGGCAGAACAAGGAATAAGGATGCATCCCCTTCCTGATTTACCTTTCCTATGGTTCCCTCTTTTTCAAAATTGACAACATACAATACCCCTTGAGCATCAAAAGCCGGTCCTTCAATTCCGTTTGTAAATTCACTTTTATAGGTAAATGGTCCTGAAACATATAATTCTCCGGATTCGCTAATTCCCAAGTCGGCTACTGATTGATTTTTAGAACCTGTCGAACATGCTTCCAAAAAAAGCAAAAACACAAGTGATAAGAATATTCGAAACATATTTTTGGAAATGGTTTTAAGATAAATGAAAGCTTAATATAAGTATTTTTCCATGATAATAATTTTGAATCCCAGCCATTTCGGATTCAATAATTCCAAAATCAGGAATACTCCGAATATGGAAAAAATGGGTAAAATCATTTGAAAAACTTGATTTAAGCTTGTTCTAAATTTGCAGTAGTACATTCAAAACCATATATTCAATAGTTAATACTATACCTCAAAATCAACCTATTATTATGGAAAAAATAGAAAGAAGAACCACCCTGAAAAAAATGATTGCCTCCATTGCAGGATTTGCCGGAATCGGCCTTGTAGCCAAAGCAGAACCTGACAGTACTCCGGAAAAGGAAGTGTTCAACGTCATTCAAGATCAGGACCTTCCCTTGTTTTCAGGATCAACCAAACTGGGAAATATGGTTTTTGTAGCCGGAAAGGGTGCCCATTTTGATGGGGATATCAAAGCACATACTGACCATGTTCTCAAAGAGCTGGAAAAAGAATTGATCAAAGCAGGTTCTTCCATGGAAAAGGTCCTAAAAGTAAATGTGTACTTACATGACCTGAATGACTATAAAGGCATGAATGAGGTTTACAAAGGCCGATTCGGCAAAAAACCACCGGTAAGAACCACCGTTGCTACCTACGGAGGCGTTCCGGGAGATTCCCTGGTGGAAATGGATTGTATCGCTTACATCTAAATCCTAATTTACATTACCTGAGGACAACGGGCTCACTCAATCCATTCACGCTATACACGATTTCTCCATCTTTAATGGTCATTTCACATTCAAAGCGTTTATCCGTTTCCAGTTTGTAACCGTTTTTGTCCCAGACACCGAAATTGCCTTCCCGGACATGAATTAAAGCGATATCAGCTATGGCACCCTCAGAAAGGTGCCCTAGTTTTTCTCTTTTTATCACCTGGGCAGGAGTCCAGGTACTTGCTTTGATAATCTGGGGAATTTCCATTCCCATGGCCATAAAAGTGGTCATTACATTGAGCATATCCTTCATGGCAGCATTCATACTGCCTTTATGCAGGTCAGTACTGATGGTATTGGGATAAAATCCGGCTTCAAGTGCAGGAATGGCCTGCCTGAAATCAAAACTCGCCCCACCATAACCCACATCGAATATGATGCCTCTTTCCTGTGCTTCCCTTACAAAGGGCTTGAACTGACGCGTTTCATAATCCACAACCGGTTCCCGTGCACCACCGAGCTCAGCAAAAACATGGGTATAGATATCTCCAGGCCTTAAATGATCAAAAAACAATTCCCTTAGTCTCAGGGGGGCAAAAGCCATGGACCCTCCGAAATCAATGATAACAGGCATATTGGCAATATTACCAGCTTCAACAGCCCTATCCACCGGTATCCAATCCCTTTTGGCATAATGGGCCACTTTAAATCCTACCACATGCTCCTTAAAATTCAGGGCGGCCTGGGCTGTCAGCGCTGCATTCATATCAGAAGTATCCTGTTCATAAGCCCCACCACGCATGCCTTCGCCAACAATATTCATGAAAGCCAAAACCCTTGTTTTGGAATGGTCAATAATATTCTGTTTGAAAATATGGAAGTTTTTCCATCCAGGTCCTCCACAATCCACTATGGTAGTCACCCCTACCCTAAAAGTAAATCCATCCGGATCCACAGCCACAAGCCCATCACTCAGGTAGCTATTGGGCCGGGTACCGAAAAAATTATGCCCATGGATATCAATCAGGCCGGGGACTACCAAAAGTCCTTTTGCATTGACAATTTGTTGGGCTTCCGAGGCATCAATGGTTTTGGCTACCTTCACTACTTTCCCATCCTGGATGGCCACATCCATCAACTCATTTATATTGTTCTTGGGATCAATCAAATGACCTCCTTTAATCAACTTTTGATATTTTTGGGCATGTAGACTTAATGGGCCAAAGATTAAAAAAATGAATATTAAGATTCCTGTATATTTCATCTTATTGATTTTTAATTTAGGCAATAGCGGCTTTTAATTCTTCCTGAATCCTCCTGGCAACAATTTTTTCCTCTTCAGGCCTCAGCATAAATACTGTACAACTGATTTCATGCTCACCAAATCCAATCACCTCAATAGATGGATTGCCTTTTCTGAGTTTTTCCTGCATTTGTGTTCTGTCAAGGTTGATCTTGGCAGGGTCCCAAGATATCTTTAGGAATGGCGTATGGTTGGCAACGGGGGGAACTGAAACTGATGTAGTTACACCATTGACTTTCTTTGCCATTTCCTCGATATAAGCTATTTTCTGCTCCCATGATTTCCATTCTTTTTCATGGTCTTTCTTTACATATAACTCCAAAGCCACATACATGCCGAGGATTTCCTCCTTATTGACCTTCATTCCCCTACCAATGGTATTTCCCCTAGGAGGGGCACTTAGCCGGGCCGCTTCAATGATATTTTTTCTTCCCATCAAAATGCCGGCACTCTGCGGTCCTTTCATAGCCTTTCCACCTGAAATACAAACCATATCAAAACCCATATCATTGAATTTCCATAAATTTTCCACCGGTGGCACATCTGCCGCTATATCAATCATGGTTGGAATATTGTGCTTTTTCCCCAAGGCCACCCATTCCTCATGTTGGATCTTGCCTTCAGGTGCTGTATAATTCAAAAACCATAACATGGCTGTTTGGTCATTGATGGCTTTCTCCACATCCTCTGCAGTTTCTACTTCCACCAACTCCACTCCGGTATTCTTCAAGGCATGTACATAGGCTACATTATGTGTTTTTTGCACAATGACTTGGGATTTCATCCCCTTCAGGTTGGGGAGTTGGGCTATTTTTTCCTTGTCTGTTCCGGTCAATACACCTGCCAGTCCCAAAACCATGGCCGACCAGCAACCCGAGGTAACTGTAGCTGCTTCTGCATGGCATATTTCCGCAATCTTTTCCCCCACCTTATCCTGAACTTCATCCAACATAATGAATTCCTTAGAAGAGGCTTCAATGGTCTCCATCACCTCTTCCGGCATCAAAGAAGCGGTCATGGCGGTATAAGTGCCTGCCGCATTGATAAATGTCCTCAATCCCAATTCCTTGATCATATCCCTTTTTGGTACTGAAGGAGTATGTGCAAAAACCGATTGAACAGGAATTCCACTTCCCACAACCGTTCCTACCAAAGGAATTGCAGAAAGTCTTTTCAGTAAAGTTCTTCTATTGATCATGTCTTTTTTGAAGTTTATTCTTAATTAATTCTCAGGTCAAAATGGAAAACTGATTGGGTAATTATATTTGTTAAATCTAAATTTTTTAAGAATATTCAACAAACCACTACCACCATAATAAGCCCATTGATACAATAATGATGAAAAAACCATCAAAATATTCTGTAATAAATATTTAAATCGCAGATTCGTTCCTAGATTGATTTATTGAAAAACCAAGAAACCAAAGTATTGGGGCAAATGAAAATCAGGCTTGGGGTTATCTACAAATGACCAGGTCAGGTAATGGGGATTGCTTGTTTTACTGGCAGTTTTATAAAAATTGGCTTTCCAAACCACTCCTTTTTCAGGTAGGCTGATTTCCGCATAATCAAGTAGAATAGCCAATGGAATTCTAAATTCAATGGTCCAAACAATGTCTTCTTCAATTTCAGGGAATACTTTCTTAGGAAGGGAATGTGCTATTTCAATTTGCTCAATGTCTGAAGGTGAAAGGTACCTGTATTTTTTGTGTGCTTCGGTCGTATGTTGCATCAAGGCAACGCCTCCACAGTTGATCTCCAAATTGAAATAAAAAAGGGGATTATTTTGATCCGGCGAAAAGAAGAATTCTACACAGGAGTCACTGTAAACAGGGCCATTGGTCTCTTCAACAACACATTGCACATACTTATCCTTTACCTGAAAAATCCCATATATATTTTCTTCGTCATACAAAAGTTTGGCTTTGGTCCGGGGAAAAAAATGGGGCTCCTGACCCATGGAATTCAAAATGTAGAGGACATCAGCATTATCCCATGCCGGTTTGTCCCAATTTCCATCAATCAAAAGCACGCTATCCAATTTATTGACCGCATAAACCGATTCATGCTGAATTTTGGTTTCCTGAAATTTTTGGGAGACCGGGGTATATGAAAATAAGCAAGGAATAATTCCCAGTACTGATATTGCAATAATTTCAATGTTGATTTTTCCCATATTCTCAGTCATTGGCCAATTCTTCTCTGACTTTACTTACTTCTACTGCTGAAATACTTTGGGAATCATTTCCAAAATTCTTCCTTATATAGGTAAGAACAGCGGAAATTTCTGCATCACTTAGGAAATCATGTGCCGGCATAACACCATTGTATGCTAACCCATTGACAGTGATTGATCCTTCCAGGCCTTTTAACATCAGTTCTATCAGGGCTTTATTTCGACCCTTGACCGTTTTCGAATTGGAGATAGGAGGAAATCGGTTCCCGTCCCCCTTACCGTCCCTTTGATGGCAGGTACCGCAATAAAGGTTGTAAATTTTCTCACCGGCTTCCACCATCCCGATTTCCACATTGTCCAACTTTACGTCCGGATCTTTTATATTGGTTCCTGTTTTTTTTCTTTCCTCCAATTTGGCCAGGGCTGTATAGCTGAATTCAGACTTTCTGCCTTTGAACATAATCCGCCAAATCTTTCCTTTTACACTTTCTGATATATAAAGTGAGCCGTCAGGACCCATGGCTATTCCCATGGGCCTGGCAAGGGCATCTCCTGTGTTTACGATAGTATCCAGTCCAGCAAATCCATCGGCAAAAACCTCCCATGGACCGGAAGGTCTGCCTTTTTCAAAAGGCACAAAGGCAACAAAATAACCGCCCTGAGGATAGGGACCTCTTATGGTTGATCCATGAAATGCAACAAATGCCCCATTTTTATACCTTTCGGGAAATTGGTCCCCTCTATAAAAATGGAGATCATTTGGTGCAAAATGCCCGGGAAAAGCCATTAAAGGTTGTTCAATCAAATGAGCATCCCCCTGGATTTTACCATCTCCTCCATACTCGGGATTCAGTTTTTTTTTGCCTTCAATATGATCATAGTAATAATATGGCCAGCCTCCATCGGTACCTTCTTCTACCCTGAAAAATTCCTCTGACGGGAGAACGGCACTTTCCCATGGACCGAAAAGTTCTGGCCAGGATTTATTCAAATCATCTCTTCCGTGCTGTACAACGTACAATTCATTTTCTTCAAAATTCCAGTCCATCGCTACCACGGACCTGATACCTGTGGCATATCGTATTCCATCCTGTTGGGTTTGATTGGGTCGGTTGGCATCAAACTTCCAGATTCCGCCATGCCATTCCAACTGAGGACAGGGATTCATTCCCGGAGATCCCGGCCTCCTGTTGAATTCCTGACAAATATCACCAGGAGAACCAAAAGGCACATACATATTCCCATCATGATCAAATGCTATGGGTTTGGCTATATGCTCATAACCATATTTGGCATTTTTATAATCATCTATCAGGATCCGTTCGGGTTCTCCAATCGGCAGTAAACCCTTAGGATCCATCCTATACCTGTACACCTCCCCAGCTGTACTGAAATAAAGGTAACCATTATAGATACGCATGCCTGTTCCATAGTTGCCATGATCAGGATAATCCCCAAAGTAGGTCACAATATCTGCTTTGCCATCTTTGTTTGTATCTCTGATTCCAACCAGGCCCCTTCCTTCCCTATCGGGAACACGGAGTTTGACATAAATATCTCCCTGATCGCTAACTGCCAAATGTCTTGCTCGGCCAATGCTGTCCACTACCACTACTGCTTCAAATCCATCCGGTAAAAAAAGTCCACCATTCCCTACATCCCCTTCCGGAAGTTTATCTTTTTTCTCACAGGAAACAAAAACTAAAAAAATTAATGGCAGCCCCATCCAAAACATGAATGTTTTTAAAACAAAATCAATTGCAGGACGCTCCTTGTTCATTAAATAGCTTTAATCTTTGGAAGTGGATAAATTTTTAGGTGAACAAAATATTATTTTGATAAAATTCCTTTTCCTGAAATATAAGTTATTTATAAAAATACTTTCCACCATTTATCAAAAAATCAGGTCCCGTTAAAAAAAATTATGGACGCATTTTTTAAGGAAATCCTGATTTAATCTGAAAGAATGTTCTTGCTTTTCGGTTTGATATCCCTACCATTCAATAACTTCGTCAAGTTTTCTCTTTTTCATCTGTATTATTTCCTATAACCATTGGAAAAGCCATTACAGTATCATTGCACCCATTCTTATGCCTTTGTTTCCTTAAGATTTTATTTATTCATAATAGTTCAATCTCCTTTTGTTCATCCTTAAAATTTTATTTAATTTTCTATCTGAATAGTGTATGTAAATTAATGAAAATACTTTACTCAACTTATGGATCAATTCAACCCGACTGAAATATCCTTTCTCTTAATATGCTTTTTTTAGTCTTTTATAGGTTTAGAGTTATGCCAAACAAACAATTACTATTTTATTAAAAAGTCAAGTTCAATGAAGCAAGAATACGATTGGCATAACATAAAAGCATCAGAAGTAGCCAAGATACTCGGCGTATCAACTGAAACTGGACTTAGTTCAGCTGAGGTCGAAGTGAAAACCGAAAAATACGGGAAAAACATCCTGACCAAAAAAAAGAGAGAAAGTGCTTTTGTAAGATTTCTTTTACAGTTTCATCAACCCCTGATTTACATTCTATTAGCTGCAACCGTTGTTACTTTTTTTCTGGATGAATATGTAGATTCAGCGGTCATTTTTGGGGTTGTTCTGATTAATGCCATCATTGGATACATTCAGGAGACAAAAGCGCTGAAAGCAATTGATGCCTTGGAAGGAAGCCTTGCCTCAAAATCAGCTGTCATTAGAAATGGGAAAAAACAGGTAATTGATGCAATTGACATTGTTCCCGGTGATGTGGTTTTATTGCGGTCAGGGGATAAATTCCCGGCTGATATCAGGCTTTTCGAACTTCGGGACATGCAAGTGGATGAATCTGCTTTGACAGGTGAATCTGTTCCGGTCCAAAAACACATTGATCCCGTCGCTTCGGATAATGTTCTAGGTGATAGGTTCTGTATGGGTTTCTCATCAACCAATGTGACTTATGGCCAAGGCCGGGGAATCGTTGTGGCGACAGGAGATTACACTGAAGTAGGTAAAATCCAAAAATCCATAGCGGGTGCACAAGATCTGGAAACCCCTTTGACTCTTAAAATAAAAAGCTTCAGTCAATTGCTACTTTGGGTCATTATCGGTCTCTCATTAATATTGATCCTGGTAGGCTTGGTTCGGGGCGAATCTTTTGGGGAAATTTTTATGGTGGCTGTTGCGCTTGCTGTAGGCGCCATTCCCGAAGGCCTGCCGGTAGCTGTAACCATTATGCTGGCTTTGGGTGTTTCCAAAATGGCAAAAAGGAAAGCTATAATAAGAAAACTTGTCGCTGTAGAAACATTGGGCAGTACCAATGTAATCTGTTCGGATAAAACAGGGACGCTGACTGAAAATCAGATGACTGTTCAAAAGGTATTTGCTGGAGGCAAATACTTTGATGTTACAGGCCTTGGGTACAAGCCAGAAGGAACTATCGAATTGGATGGAAAACCCGTTGACCTTAAACTTCACAAATCCCTTTCTCTTTGTTTAAAGGCCGGTTTACTTTGCAATGACAGCGGATTAAAAGAAAAAAATGGGGCTTGGATGATTGAAGGTGAACCCACTGAAGGCGCTTTATTGGTTTCAGGTTTAAAAGCAGGATTCAAAATTGAAGAGCTTGAAAATTCACTTCCTAGGTTAAGCAGCATTCCTTTTGAATCCGAATACCAATATATGGCTACCCTGCACGGAGGTGATCAGCATATTATTTTTATGAAAGGGGCATCTGAAGCTATTTTGGAAAGATGTTCTGAAATGTATGATGAAAAGGGTGAACTGATTCCTTTAGATAAAAATAAAATACTTGAAAAAGTAGAAGAATTGGCTGCTCAGGGACTTCGCGTATTAGGTTTTGCAATGAAAATCCCCTCAATGGAACTTGAAAGGGTAGATCATGAGGACACCGGTTCAGAGATGATATTTCTAGGTGTTCAAGGAATGATTGATCCGCCTAGAAAAGAGGCTATTGAAGCTGTAGCACTTTGCCAAAAAGCAGGTATCGATGTTAAAATGATTACTGGTGACCACGCCATCACGGCTGCTTCTATTGCAGATCAGATCGGATTGCAGGGTCAAAGAGAAAACGGTATGCTCAAAGCCTTAAATGGCAAGGAACTTCAATTGCTGGAAAATGGGGAATTTGCAGATGCTGCAGAATCTGTAGCAGTTTTTGCAAGGGTGTCACCGGATCAGAAACTCCGTCTCGTAAAGGCCTTACAGGGGAGAGGCAAAATAGTAGCTATGACCGGAGATGGTGTCAATGATGGCCCTGCCCTCAAACAGGCCAATATTGGGGTGGCCATGGGGATTACCGGGACAGATGTGGCAAAAGATGCCTCGGATATGGTTTTGACAGATGATAACTTCTCTTCTATAGAGGGGGCTGTTGAGGAAGGACGCAGCGTATTTGATAACCTGACAAAATTTATTGTATGGACATTGCCCACAAATCTTGGTGAAGGACTTGTTGTCCTTGCTGCGGTGGTCATTGGGTACCAGCTTCCGATTCTTCCGGTACAATTGCTTTGGATCAACATGACAACTGCCATCCTGTTGGGATTAATGTTGGCATTTGAACCCAAAGAACCCGGTATTATGGATAGACCACCCAGACCTGCTGAGCAGCCCATTCTAACTTTTGATCTGATAATGCGGACACTTTTGGTGGGAACCTTGATTATGATAGCCGCTTTTGGATTGTATATCTATGAAGTGGATTATTTAAACCAATCGCATTCCTATGGTCAGACCGTAGCTACAAGTGTTTTTATTTTTATGGAGGCTGCCTATCTGTTTAATTGCCGTTCAACGGTAAGACCTCTGGAAGAAATTGGGTTTTTCACGAACAAATGGATCTTTTTTGGCATTGCGGCCATGACTTTTTTTCAATTACTTTATATCTATACGCCTGTAATGAACACCCTTTTTAATTCCTCTCCCTTGCAAATGGACACATGGTGGAGAATAATCGCAGTTTCTGTAGCATTATTTGTTATTGTAACAATAGAGAAACGCATTCGCTTTTATCTTTCCAAAAGAAAAAAATAAAAGGATGAAATAGGTAATAATCTGATATGCCCCATTTCTTTAGGATAGAATGATCGTTCAACAGGGACTGTTTCCTATAGTTGACTCTTTTCTTCGGAGTGTGGGTATTTGTTTTGAACCATTTCTAATTTAACCTTTGGTAAATCATGAATTCAGGAGATTTTTTACTTTTTCGGGTGTAAATGGCATATGTCTCAATCTTTTTCCCGTCAAAGCCGCAAATGCATTAGATACAACAGCTCCCATAAATGGTAGTCCTGCCTCTCCTATTCCAGACGGCTTTTCATTGGAAGGAATGATTTCCAGGTGTATTTCATCTGGCGCATCCTCTATGCGAAGAATGGGGTAATCGTAGAAATTGTTTTGTTCTACCCTGCCTTCTTTGAAAGTAATGCTTTCAAACAATACGCTGCTCAATCCCATTACAAGAGCACCTTCCATCTGATATTTGGCATTATTGGGATCCACCACTACACCCCCATCCAATGAGCCCCAAATCTTATGCACCTTGATTTTTCCTGTATTCCTGTTTACTGAAATTTCACAAACCCCTGCAGCCAATGAACCGCTTCGCTCAGCAAATGCGATACCTCTGGCCCTGCCTTCCGGAACAGGACCGCTCCAATTGGACATTTCTGCAGCTTTATCCAACACCTTTAAAGCCCGGGGATGGTTTTTCATCAGGTCCCTCCTGATTTGATACGGATCCTTATTGAGGTCCAATGCGATTTCATCCAAAAAAGTCTCTATTGCAAACTTGTTGGGACCATGCCCAACAGCCCTCCAGTGCTTTGTCCTTACACCATGGTCAATATTCCGAACTTCAATATGCTTGTTTGGAATATCGTAAAAAGGAATATCTGCACCGGATCCTAATAAGCCGCCTCCTGTACCGATCACCAGGTGTTTCCATGCAGTTATTTTACCCTCTGCATTGACACCGGCATCCAGCCTCTGCAATGAAATGGGTCTGAAAGCCCCAAATTGCACATCATCTTCCCTTGTCCACTGCAACTTAACCGGTTTTTTGACCGCTTTGGACAGATCAACAGCCTCCAACACATAATCGGTCATGGACCTTCTGCCAAAGCCGCCACCCAGGTAATGGGTATGAAGATTGACCGCATTGAAATCAATACCCAAGTGACCGGCCACGTCTCTTCGGGTCCCATCAGCAGCCTGAGTTCCTACCCAAACTTCAGCCGATCCATCCTGAACAAATGCGATGGCATTTAAAGGTTCCATCTGGGCATGGTACACATAATCGTTTTTATAATCTGCTCTGATCCGTTTGTCAGTAACTGGAAGTTCACGGTTTAGATTTCCGGATTGCGCAATAATACTACCGGCGGTATTTGATTCCGCCATGGCTTCATATTCTGAATAGGCGGCTTCACTGTTATGCGTTTTGGCCTTTGGTTCTCCTATCCAGTCTATCTCCATCAAAGCTTTTGCCTGTAATGCTGACTCCATCCTATCTGCAATTACTCCCACACCATAATCCAATGTTACCAATTCCAAAACTCCTCTTACATTCCTGATGGCACCTTCATTTTTGAGTGATGGCTTACTTCCATTAACAGGGGATCTGGAAATGACAGCATACACCATTCCTTCAACATGGATATCACAGGAATACTTTGCAGATCCATCCACTTTAAAAGGCACATCATAGCGTTGGAAATCCTTACCTATCAACTTGAAATCCCTGGGGTTTTTTAACTGATTATCAGGTATTTCAGGAACAGAATCCGGGACCTTCACAAAGGCTAAAATTTCTCCATATCCTATTTTTTTACCACTCTTCTTATGGTACACAAATCCACTTTCGGTACTGAGTTCAGACCGGTCAACTTTCCATTTTTGGGCTACGCTCTCCAACAAAACATATCTGGCCTGAGCACCTGACTGACGCAGATTTTGATAATGGCCACTCACTGAGCGGCTTCCTACAGTCAACATGGATCCCCCTCTTTCTCCGCCCCATCCTATACCATAAATTTCAGGTTGAACAGGAGCATCCTCAATTTTCACTTTGGACCAGTCTGCATCCATTTCCTCTGCAAAAATGGCTGCCAATGCAGTCATCGTTCCCTGACCCATTTCAGCAGCAGGATTATAAATAGTCACCGTCCCATCCTTGGCCAAATGCACCCAAGCAGAAATCTGCCTGGTTTCTTCTTTATCTTTGGATTTGAAAACAAGTGCAGGAAGACCTACTGAAGTAACCAAAAATGTAATCCCCCCGCCCCATTTGAGAAAACTTCTCCTTGAAATATTTGTCTGTGATTTTTGCGCTTCCATAATCAGGCTTTTTGGGTGGTTTTCTCAATTGCTTTCAGAATCCTTAGGTATGTTCCACACCGGCATAATACACCGTTCATGTGTTTGATGATTTCCTCCCTGCTCGGACTAGGGTTTTCCTCCAACAATGCCGCTGCCTGCATGATCTGGCCGGATTGACAATATCCACATTGAGGTACCTGTTCTTCTATCCAGGCTACTTGCACCGGATGGGACCTGTTCTCTGAAAGGCCTTCTATGGTAGTGACTTTTTTCCCTGAGACTGCTGCCAAGGGCGTTATGCAGGATTTGATGGGTTTCCCATCCAGATGGACCGTACATACACCACATAAAGAAACCCCGCAGCCGTATTTTGTACCTGTCAGGTTCAATCGCTCCCTCAAGGTCCAAAGAAGATTGGCGTCATCCTCGGCAGATAACTCTACTTCTTTTCCGTTTAATGTAAATGATATGGTCATGTTGACATCCTGTTTTATAGTAATACTGGAGCATCCTAAATTGAACGCATTTAAAAAACCCATTGGAAATCATTAAGTTAAAAAATAAAAAGGGAGTATCGAAGGAAAAATGAATAAAATCAATCTTTCATTTCCACTTCCTCTTTTTAAAACCAATGGAATTCAGGTTTTAAGTAAGACTGAACTTTCTATTCAATTTCTGCATCGATTGAGGTTCTTTTGCATTTGGAATTTGGACCGGCCTGAGCATTGGGCAGGATTTGGAATTTGGATTTTTTCATGGAATTCTCCACAAAAAAATCAAATGTTCTTTTCCATCCGGAAGAATAATATTTTGGGTCTGCTCAGGCTCCCAATCCCCCATGTCAAAGCGATGGGAGATAATCCGTGTCCCTGATTTCATTTTTAAAATCTGCGGCCTTAACTTCAAATTAATATCAGGAAACAAGTACAGTGTCAATACTGTGGCCTCTGAAAAATCCATTTCGAACAAATCTCCCTGGACAAAGTCTACCAGATGGGAGACACCCTCTTCATCCGCCAGTTTTTTGGCTTCTTCAACCAGCTCTGCATCAATCTCCACTCCCATTCCTTTGGTCCCGAAAAGGACTGCTGCCCGGATGGGGATTCTTCCGTCTCCGGAACCTAAATCAATGATCCTATCTGAACCCTTCACCTCCGCCAATTCCAGCATGGCATCCACTACTTCCCATGGCGTGGTAACAAATGGGACAAGATCTGCAAAAGTGGGTAAGCTGTCCTGGGCTTTTATATCCAAATAGGATAAAGAAAAATATGCTGTAAAAAAGGTAAAAATTAATCTATATATCATTGATTATCAATTATTTATAAATAAATGTTGCAATTTAAGTTTAATTTCTAGAAAACTATTGCTTCCTGATTATAAAGCCTTTGAAGAAAAAATGCAACCCTGCCTTTTCTCGGATTTTTCATTTTTCTTATTTAGCCAAATCAAATACCACATTTCCGGTTTTTTTACCTGATGCCACATAGCTATAGGCCTCAGCAGCATGTTCCAAAGGGAAACTTTTTTCAATAACCGGGCGGAATTTCCCCTCTGTCACCATCTTTTGAATAGAAATCATACTTCCTTTAATATTTGAAGGCAGGGGAAACAATACCCTTTTACCCCCCTTTATTTTAGTAAACAAAGGTAAATAGAGATTTTCAATACCTTCCCCCAATTCTGAGGATAAGTAGCATCCGTTTTCCTTCAGTAGGGCTTTGCATTTCCCAAAGGTACTCTTTCCTACAGCATCAAAGATAACGTCAAAGGTTTCCCCTATCTTTGTAAAGTCCTCTTTTTCATAGTCAATCACCTGCTCAGGTCCCAAAGATTGGATCAAATCCATGTTTTTGGTATTGGCAGTGGCAGTGACATGTACTCCCTGACTCTTGAGGAATTGAACCATTGCCGAACCTATGCCTCCAGTAGCCCCGTTTACCAATACCTTGGATTCAGGATTTAACTTTACATACTTCAAAAAATTCAGGGCATAGTGTGCCCCTTCAGCACATGCAGCACCCTCGGCAAAGGAAAGCCCTTCAGGGATGATCAAAATATTTTTATCCTCACCATAAGCTAAATATTCCGCCTGTGAGGGCAAACCTTCATCTTCAAAACCCCACACCCTGTCCCCCAACTTAAATTTTGTCACCTTGCTGCCCACTTCTTCCACAATTCCCGAAAAATCGGTTCCCAAAATAGGATTTCTGGGTTTGGGCCAACCCACGAAAAACCGGAAAATATAGGGTAAGCCACTCAGAACACCGCAATCTGTCCTGTTTATGGTTGTGGCCATAACCTTGATCAATACCTCATTAGGTCGAAGTATCGGTTTGGGCATATCTTTTATCTGGATCTGCTCAGGAGAACCATATTGTTGACGGACTGCTGCTTTCATATTTAGGCTATGGTTGTGGTCAAAATAGGTTGGAAATTTAGCGATATTAACCAAGAAATCGTTGCTTAAAATAAACCCTGCTTAATGAAATAAAAAAACTTTTCTTATTGGGATTATTTAGATAAATTATGACAATTACCTTCTTACTTATTTTTCCAGAAAATAAGTTTTCCAATGCAATCTCCTAATAACCCTAGATAATAAAATATGAAAAAAGAACAGATAGAAGCCTATAAAAGGGATGGTTTTGTACTGGTCTGAAGCCAATTTCTCTGACCGCCCCCGATGGTCTGTGATTTCTGCTTATAACTTATCCTATAATATCCCCTTTAGGGAAAAACATGCCTCCTATATCACCCCTGTCCCAATGGTTCCTGATGAAGCTATTTTGGAAAGTGGAAAAAAAGTTACAAAAGCTGATTTCCTGAAAAAAGAAGCCTAACTCACCTTAAATTTAAAGTAAAAAAACATGGACAGAAGACGTTTTATGAGTGTCCTGCCCCTGGCAACAATGGCCGTTTCTTCATTCCAATCCAAAGGATTCAATGAAATGGAATTGCCAATTTCAGCCAATGAATACAACTGGATCACATTTTATCAAAGGTCAGGTAAAAAATGGGGCGAGGATTGGGATGCCTGTTTGTCTGAATTTGCAAAGACAAAAATTCCTGGATTTGAGCCTTCCCTTAGGGATGTAGCACATTTAGAGGATTTAGTGCCCTATTTGGAAAAATACCAAATCCAAATGCCCTCATTTTATGTGGGAAGCTGGATGCATGAGGAAGCCGCTGCAAAAAAATCTATGGACACCATCCTGGAAATTGCG
>Ga0114946_10001272_pt1 | contig 17329 bp, 14 predicted proteins | sample WalLakDeSediment_FD_88676 | JGI IMG/M metagenome (GOLD analysis project Ga0114946, IMG submission 88676) | Lake sediment microbial communities from Walker lake, Nevada to study Microbial Dark Matter (Phase II) - Walker Lake 11/02/13 Deep Sediment | ecosystem: Environmental > Aquatic >... | reverse complement strand
TCGCATGGGCGGCGCGCTGAGCATCGGTGAGCGGCGCATGGGTCACCTGCCGATGATCCTCGCGGGGGCCACCCAGGGCGACGCGGCGCTGTTCTTGGGCCTCGGCACCGGAGCGACCGCCGGCGCCGCGCTGGCCTACCCCGTGGCCTCGCTGACCGCCGTCGAGCTGGTCCCCGAGGTGATCGACATGCTGCCCTACTTCGAGGCCGTCAACGCTGGGCTCGCCACCGATCCACGCGCGCGGATCCTCGCCGCCGACGCCCGCCGGTTCCTCCGCGCCGACGACCACCACTATCCAATCATCGTCGCCGATCTCTTCCACCCGGCCCGCGACGGCGCCGGCAGCCTCTACGCCCGCGAGCACTTCCTCGCCGCCCGCGACCGGCTCGCGCCCGAGGGAATGTTCATCCAATGGCTGCCGCTCTACCAGCTCGACTTGGCGACGGTCCGGATGATCGTCGCAACATTCCTGAGCGTCTTCGACGAGGCCCACGCGATCCTGGCCCTCTATAACGCCGAGACCCCAGCGCTCGGGTTGATCGGCGCCGTCAGCCCCATCGTGGTGGAGCTCGAGACCCTCGAAGCTGTGCTCGCCGATCCCGAGCGCGCGACGATCTACGCCGAGCTCGCCCTGCTCGACCCCCGCGATCTCTTGGCCGGCTACCTGCTCGATCGCCCCGGCTTGATCACCCTGGCCGGCGACGCGCCGATCAACGACGACCTCCACCCGCGCGTCGATCTCTGGGCCCCGAAGGCGAGCGTCGGCCCAACCACCGGCGCCGACAACCTCGAGCGCCTGCTCGCGATGCGCCGGCCCTGGCCCGCGACGCTCGTCTATGACCCCGATCGCGAGCGCCTCGCCGCCTACCGCGAGGCCAGCGGGGCGTTCGCCGAGGCCCTCGCGCACTATCTTCGCGGCGAGATCGCCCGGCACCGGCGGCTCGCCGCGGGCCAGCCGATCTGGACCCGCGAGATCCTCGCGCACCACCTCGCCGCCTACGCGCGCGAGCCCGAGTTCCTCGCCGCCCGGCCGAGGCTCTATGCTGCGGCACAGGCCGACCCAGCGCTCGCGGAGTGGTTGCTGCCGGCGATGCTCGAGCGGACGCCGAATGAGCTCCGCGTCCGCCAGGCTTGGCTCGCCCACCTCGCGCGGATCGGCGATCAGGCTCGCTACCTCGAGGCCCGCGAAGCCGCCGATTAACGCACGCAAGCCTCGGACGGCACGCCGGCGACCCGCTCCATTGAACGCGCTTTTGCGACGGCCCAGCCGGGCGATACTGGATGGTCCGCGGGGAATTGGGCATGCGGCGATCGGGGCTGGAATGGCCGGCCACGGGCAGATGCAGCATCACCGATGGCTTACCCGCTGGCGATGATCGGGCGAGGATCGGTGCTGTCTCGCGTCAGCGGACACAGCTGGTCGACATCCGAACGGTCAGTTGAACCAGCGCAAGAGACGCAGCCCCGCTTGGGCGGGCATCCCGCACGAGAGACGGCCGACGGGAGTTGAGCGCGCGCAAACACTTGGCGCGAACACACGCACGCGCTCGACAGGTCGAGCGACGGCGCGAGTCGAGGCCTGGATCGAGCAGCAAGGCTGAGACCTGCGCGAAAACGAACGTGCAGTGTCCCGATGGGAACAACTGAAGGTATTGCGGTTTTGTTCTCGGCCGGAAACAAGACCGCGACAAGGATGGGTTGCGTGCCGTTTTTGACTTGCCTCACCCGTTTCTCTAGCCTATCCGCGTATGCCAGGGAATCCTCTAGAAGCCGCTCGAAGGCTCGATCCAGACGGGAGTAAACCGGGAGTTTATGTCGAGACCGCGTGGACACCGTATCTCGGTCGGGAGAGCAGCCCCGGCGTCATGGAGGGCTGGATTATCGCCGACTTCCACTTTGCTCGACAATTGAACCCCAGGTTCGCCCATCTTGATCAGTTTCCCGTGTTGCGTTTGGGGTTTTGCCATGTCACCCCGACCAAAAACGTAAGGAGCGGATTCAACGGCTCCGCGCTGCGCGCTACCGGTGACGACAAGGAATACGGCCCGGGCTTTTATACCATGAGCGTGGCGACCGCGGCATCCGGTGGCGATGCCGGTGTGCTTGGCCAGGAGTGGTTTACGAAGAAGCAGCAGCAGCCGTGCTGGAGCGTGCTCGTATTCGAGTTCGCGAGCATCATCACGGGGTGGCTCATGGAGGCCGCCGGTGGGCTCTATCGCTCGTATCTCCTTCACTTCTTGATGCACCCGGCGGGATACCCGAGCGGAGGCTTGCAGCCCACCGCCGATGACATCCGCGCCATCGAGCATATCAACAAGCGGGGGAAGGTGCTGATCTTTCCCGATGACCCGAACACCAAGGTCGACGTCGGAGGTCTCGGGAAGGTCTGCGCCGCCGATGTCCAAGCAATGCAGGGGGCCAACCTGCCGGGCGAGCCCTGGCTGGTCATCGGTCCCCAGAAACCGGTCTACTTGAGCGCTCGGCAGATCGTCTGGAAAGCCCCGGTGGGGATATGGATGATCAACAGCGCGACTCGTGTCTGTCTCTATAACAACAAGCTTTGAGTGGGGCGGACGCCGAATGAGCTTCGCGTCCATCAGGCTTGGCTCGCCCACCTCGCGCCGATCGGCGATCAGGCTCGCTGCCTCGAGGCACGCTGATTCAACGCACGCAAGCCTCGGACGGCACGCCGGCGACCCGCTCCCATTGAACGGCCGTTTGCGACGGCCCAGCCGGGCGATACTGGATGGTCCGCTCGCCGCCCTCGCGCGCGACTCGAAGCCTCACTTGCTGGTCGGGATCGCCGTAGACATAGTCGATTGAGATCAACGAATCGTCCGCGCGCAGGCCGGCCTTGGCGGCGGGGCCGTTTGGGTCGAGGGCGCTGAAGCTTGGGCGAGCGTCGTCGGGGGCCGCGCTGTCGACGAAGCCGAGCTCGAAGCGGGCGAGCTTGCGTTGGCGCGGCCTAAAGCACTCGCCGAAGCTGCCGGCGCCCAGCTTGGGGCGCTCGCCGCGATTGACGACCGCCTCGAATTGGGCCAAGAACGAGGCATCGCGTGGCGCCTCGTTGTTGGCCATGAACGCGGCGATGTGGACGAATTCACCGACCCCGAATTCGCGCCGCTCTTTGGCGATCGCGGTCGCAACGAGGATCCGCAGGACCTCGATCCCGTCATCGGTGGCCCACATCGATTGGACGTTGCGCAGCTCTTGATCGAGCCAGGCCAAGTATATGGACCCGCGCGCGGCGAGCACCGAGCGGGCGTCGTTCGCCGCGATCCGAGCGGCGGGATCGTGGGGGTCTCCAGTCGCCACGATCGCGGCGAGCTCGTCCAATGTTCGATCGCGCAGCGGGGAGGTTGCGAGCTCGAACTCGATCCGATTGAGCTCGGCCCCGTATTCATCGTCGCTGAGCAGCCCGAGCTCGAACAACAGCTCGCGCGCGACGTAGCGGGTGACCCCGGCGTCGAACCACAGCGAGCGTTCACCGGGGTGGTCGAGCTTGGGCTCGGTCACGCGGACCCGCCCGCCGAGCCAGCGAGCCGCGAGCGCTTGGGTCGAGGTCAGCCGCGCCGAGGCGTCCCATAGCGCGTTTTGATCGGCGAGGATCAGCAGGCCGCGGCCACGCAGCTCGGCGGCGAAGGGCGGCTCGGACTCGCTGCGCGGGGTCCCGAGCAGGATCGTGACCATCGGATCGAGGGTCGGCATGCCGATCCGTCCGTCGACGGCCGCGCGCATGGCCGCGAGCTCGGCCGCGGGCCAGCGGTGGTCAAACCGCGTGGGGCGTAAGCCCAACCAGCGATCGTCGCCGCTGATGCTGTCGAACTGCGCCCATTCGAGCAGGCCGCCCACGAATACGGCGCGGCGCAGCTCGAACGGCCAGGCTTGGAGCTCGGATTCGGCCTTGGCGGCGAAGCTGGTCCCGGCCCGCAGCGGCGGCATGCCGGTCGGCGTATCGCCGTCGGTCGCGATGGCCAGCGCGTCGGCGGCGACGTGGATGCTCAGGGCTCGGCGTTGGTCGACCGCGTCGTCGGGGAGCAGCAAGAGCGCCTCGCCGGTCGCGAAGAATTGGGTGTCGTCGAGCGCGATTCGGGCGACTTGGCCAGCGCCGGCGGGCGCTGGCGCGAGCGTGTATTCGATCATCAGGGGCAAGCTCGGCGCGCGCGCGAGCGTGACCCGAACGCCCTCGCCAGCGGCTTCGATCGCCGCTTCGAGCTCACCGGCGGCGTCGCGCAAGCGGGGGGTGAACGGCCCGACCACGGGGCCGAGCAAGCTCCAATTGCGCAGGGTCTCGTCGGGCGCGGCGGGGCCGGTCAGCTCGATCGCCACGTGGACCTGCGGCGTGGGCTGGAGGGTCGGCGTGATCACCAAGCGCAGGCTCGGCTCGGTCGCGATCGCGGACTCGGCTTCGGGCGCCGGAGCGTCAGCCTCCGGGGGCACGCTGGGTTCGGTGCACGTCGCGCTTGCACAGCCGCACAGGGCCGCTAGCGCGGCGCTGACGAGCAGTACGCGCGAGCGCGAGCGATCGGATCGGTGCACCAACACGAGCGCCGGACTACACGGTCGCTCGGCCCTCGTCGAGTGATCTGCATGGTGTCATGCCCTCGCCGTGCCCCGAGACATCCCGGCACCGAGGTCTTTCAGCTGACCCCGGCGCAGGTTCGGATTGAGGGTGGGCGCGGGCTGATGCGCTGGTATGTCGCGTGCTGCGATACGCCGATCGCCAATACCCCAAGGGCCCGCGCCCCGTTCCTCGGGCTGCCGTGCTGAGCTTGATCCTGCGCTCGGTGGGTCAGCTCGTGCGCGGGCTGTTCACCGGCGCGCATCGGCCCTCGCCCTTGTTTGATGAGGCCGGCGCGCCGGTCGTCGAGCCGCGTCCGGCGTGACGCTGGTATGCGTCGATCCAGCTGCTAAGGTCCGCGGCGGTGACCAGCAGCGACGATCCGCGACGCGCTCCGCTCCTCGAAGCCCTGCACACCCTGACGGGCTCACGCGCCCGGGAGGTCCGGCTGGTCGTCCAAGCGGGGCCCGTCTACCTGCTGTGGATCGCTCGGCGCGGGCAGGCGCTGCTCGAGCACGAGAGCATCTCGAGCGCTGCGTTGCCGCCGGAGTACAAGCTCAGCAGCGAGCGCGGTCAGGTCCTGCGCGGGCTCGGCTTCGCCAAGCGCAGCGGCCGACGCAACTGGCGGCGCGAGCACGGCCGCGACTCGGCCAGCATCACGCGGGCCGTCGACGAGTCCCTCGACATCCTCACGCGGGTCTACGCCGTCGACGCGCCGCTGACCGTCGAGCTCGTCGAGGATGACGTCGAGCACCCCGAAAACCCAGCGTTGACGGCGGCCATGCGCGAGGTCGCCAAGGGCTGGAACGAGGCGATCCGCCGGACCATGTACACCGAGCTGCTCAACGCGACCTTCTTGGTGCCGATCAACCCCGACCCGCACGACGACGCCGAGGGCAGCGAGGCGTTCTTCGACTTCGAGACCCATGAGAGCGGCCGCCCAACCTTGGGGGCGTTCACCGACTGGAGCTCGTTGCGGCTGTGGGAGCCGCGGGGCTTCGGCTATTGGCCGATCCACGGGAGCGACGTGTTCGAGATGGCGATGGACCGCAACCCCGTGAGCCTGCGCATCAATCCGGGTGGCGACGTCGGTGGCGAGCTCTATGCCCACGAGGTCGAGATGCTCGTCCGCGCGGTCAAGAGCTTCCGTCGCGGCCAGAATTAGCGGCCGCGTGTTGCTCCGCACGCACGGTTTACGCCGGTGACCGGCGTGTGCCGGCAACGCTGGCGCTTGTAGGATCGTCGCTCGACCCGCACAGTCAGCGGGAGGTAGACGAACGATGAGCGCAATGATCTACGGTATCTTCAATACCCGCACTCAGGCCGAATCAGCGATCGATGCGGTCGAGGGGGCGTCCGGCAACGCGGGCAGCAACGCCTTGATCCACGCAGACCACCTGCGCCTCGAAGACGTCCAAATGGGGGGCACGGACGCGCTCAAGGGCGCGATCGCGGGGGCGCTGCTGGTCGGTTGCATCGCCGCGGTGATCGGCGGGGTGTTGCTGATCCCCAGCGCCAACTTGAGCGTGGGCTGGACCGAGTTCTTGTTCATGGCGATCGGCGGGACGATCATGGGCGTCACCGCGGGCGCCGTGGCGGGGGCCTCCGAGCCTCGCAAGGAGCTGGTGGCCATGGCTGAGCGGCTCCAAGAGGGCAAGATCTTGGTGACGATGGCGACCGATAGCATCCCGACCGCCACGATCATCGAGCTGTTCACGGCCCACGGTGCGGTCGACGTCCAAGCGGCGTAGGACAGCGCGGACGCCAGCAGCGCCGGTGCCACCGCCACACTCGTCACGGTGGTAGGCTGTGCGCATGACCGGCGAGGCTTCGAAGCCAAGCATGACTCACGCCGAGTACCAGGCGTTCGAGCGCGAGGCCACGGTCAGGCACGAGTACATCGCGGGCGAGGTGTTTGCGATGGTCGGTGGCACGCTCGAGCACAGCCTGCTCGCCGGACGGATCACCCAGCAGCTGTGGAATCTGCTCGACGGTGGGCCCTGCCGAGTCTTCACCTCCGACGCTCGCGTTCGAATCGAGGCCGTCGACGCCGATGTCTACCCCGATCTTTCAGTGGTGTGTGGTCCCGCGCAGACCGCCGCAGCTGACAGCCGCGCGCTGCTCAACCCGACCTTGGTCGTCGAGGTCTTGTCGCCCTCGACCGAGGCCTACGACCGGGGCCTGAAGGCCTCGTTCTATCGTCGGATCCCGTCGTTGCGGGCGTACCTGCTGGTCGCCCAGGAGCGACAGCAGCTCGAGCTGCATGTCCGCGATACCGAGGGTCGCTGGCTGATTCGTGCTCGAGGTCGACGCGCTCCCTCCCACGCCAGCTCAGGCCCATCAGCGGCGCCACGAGCTGCCTTGACCTGGCTGCGCAAGCGAGGTGCTCGTCAGGACAGCAGCCCCGCGGCCAGCTTGCGCTCGGGCTCGCTCTCGACGGCCATGAAGTCCATGAGCGAGAAGCACTGGTCGCAACGCTGCGCCACGCTGACGCCCTCGCGCACGATCTGGCAGCTCCCGCACACCCAAAATGGGATCTCTGCGGTCATCACAGGCACATTGGGCAGCGGCGCCGATTCGGCGTCGAGGTCGAACGCGGCGAGCCTGGCCTGGCTGCCGACGAACGCGGCGAGCCCAGCCCCGGCGAGGCCGAGGCCGAAGACGCTCACGCTGAGCATGATTGGCCAGTAGTGGTCCGGCCCGAGGAACCCGAAGGTCAGCCAGAGGCCGCAGGGGATCAAGACCAGGCCGAGGCCGATCGCCACGGCGCCCGCCCGCTTCCCGCCCCGTTGGATCAGTTCGACGGGCCAGGCGAACAGCTCGTACACGCCAGCGCTCACCCGCATGCGATCCTCCAGCGCTGATCGAAGCGCTCGACTGAATGATCTCGATGAAGCAGCAAGTGGATGGATTCGATTTTGCCGAGCAGAACGTGAGAGGTCAAGCTGGTACCGCCAAGGACCTCGCCAATTTTGCGCGCGCCCAGCCCAGAACCCCGCCCCCGAAGCTGGTAGGTTGGCGCCGACATGAGCAGCAAAACCGTCGGCGACTGCATGACCGCGAACCCCGTGACCATCCCGGCTGATCTGAGCTTGGCCGACGCCGCCGAGCGCATGCATGAGCACGGCATCCGCCACCTGCCGGTCATCGATCAGGGCCACATCGTGGGGTTGATCAGCGAGCGTGATCTGGCCTTGGTCCTGGGTATCCCTGGGGTCGACAAGAACCGCGTCGAGGTCACGGAGGCGATGACCGTCAACCCTTATATCGTCGCGCCCGACACCCCGCTCGAGGACGTGATCGGGATGATGCACGAGCGCAAGATCGGGACCGCCGTGGTCATGCAAGACGGCGTGATGAAGGGCATCTTTAGCGTCGTCGATGCGCTCGCGGTGCTGCTGTTCATGCTCAAGGGCGAGTGAACGCGGTACACTGCGGCGGTGCCGACCGGACCCATCTTCGTCGCAGGAGCGAGCGGCTACACGGGCCGCGAGGTCGTCCGGGAGTGTCGCGCGCGCGGGCTCGAGACGGTCGCCCACATCCGCCCGGACAGCCGCAGCCTCGAGCAGTGGCGCGAGCGGTTCACGGAGCTCGGCGCCCGGGTCGATACGACCCCGTGGACGCTCCCAGCGATGCGCGCGACCCTTGCGGCGCTTCAGCCGGCGCAGGTCTACTCGCTGCTCGGGACCACCCGCGCCCGCGGCAAGTCCAAGACCGGCTCAGCGGTCGCCGACGACTATGAGTCCGTCGACTACGGCCTGTCCGTCATGCTGCTCGAGGCCGCGGTCCGCTGCGGCCGCGAGCCGCGCTTCGTCTACCTCTCGGCGATGGGCGCCGGCGGCCGGGTGCTCAACGCCTACATGGACGTGCGCAAGCGCGTCGAAGCAGCGATCAGCGGCAGCGGCCTGCCCTACGTGATCGCCCGCCCAGGCTTCATCACCGGCAGCGACCGCGACGAGTGGCGCGCCGGCGAGCGGATCGCGGCGACGATCAGCGACGGCGCGCTCAAGCTGCTCGGCGCCCTCGGAGCCAAGCGCCTCGCCCATCGCTACGTGTCGATGACCGGCGCCGAGCTCGGGGCGGCCATGGTCCGGCTCGCCTGCGAAACCGAGGCTGTGGTGGTGGCCGAGGTCGACGATCTCAAGCAGGCCTAAAATTTCATAGACCCGCCGAACACGAAGCCGCCCTCTTGCAGGGGCGCGCCGCCAAACCCGACGTCGTGCTCGATCAACTTCGCGACCGTGGCGTCCTTCTTGTGCACGAACAGCAAGGTCGTGAACACGGCCGTGCTGAGGGCGAACACCCCCGTTGCGACCCAGCTGAAGGTCGCGGCCGCGGCGACGTTTTCGGCCTTGATGCAGATCCGGGTCATCTCGGCGTTGGTGACCTCGTCGGGCCTGCTGGGGTCGGGCGCGTTGCGGGCGATGGGGCACAGGTCGCCGGGGGTCGCGGGGTCGACGTTGTTGCTGGGCTTGTCGTCGGTGAGCGAGCGTTCGGCGGCGGCGATCAGCTCCTTGCGGATCGGGCCGTTGTCGCTGATCGCGATGGTCGTGCCGATCGCGGTCGCGAGCGAGGCCAAGGTCAAGCCCGCGCTGACGCCGACGCCGGCCAGCTTCCAAGTCGGGCGGGGCGAGTAGGGGCCCCACACCAACGCGCCCTCCGGCTTGGGCTTGAGCTTGGGCCCCTCGCCGTCGGCGGGCTCGAGCGGGCCGATCGCGTCGCTGCTCGGGGGCGGGATGTCGGCCTCGGTGGTCTTGATCTTGTACAGAGCGTCGAGCAGCGACGCGGCGGTCTTGCTGAGGGCGGCGTCGCTGAGCTCGGCGTCGCTGAGCTCGCGCTCGACCGAGCTGTTGATCTCGCCAAGGCCGACGTTGAGCGACTCCAAGCGCACCGTCCAGCCCGAGCCGGTCCGCGTCATGCTGCCGAACACGAGCTCGTCGGAGCCGAGGGTCGCGCCGCCCTGGGCGAGGCAGGGCACGTCGTTGTCGCCGCAGCCCATGGTCAGCTTGAGCTCGGCGAGGCTCATGGTGTTGCCGTCGTCGCGCCCGCGCTGGTTGAGGTCCCAGCGGAGCGCGTCGGACAACGCGTTGATCGAGTCGCCCTCACCCTCGAGTCCGAGGAAGGTGGTCGTGCCCGCCAAGCTGCCGGCCTGCGCGAGTCCGGGGGTCGCGGCGAGCAAGCCGGAGCATAGCGCCGCAGCGGCGACGAAGGCGGTAAAGCGAGGGAGGGGTCGAGGGCGACAGAGCATGACGTTGTCCTGGGGCCGGAGGCGGCCGCGCAGCCGCTGCGAAAGTGACACGTCTCGCGCACCCTGAAAAGGGTAGGCTGTGTGCCAGTGTCCTCGGGCGAGAGGGTCGGCGTCGTGGCCTTGGACGAAGACGACGAGGAGATCGGCGTACCCGAGGCGTCACGGGTCGCGCCCGTAATTGCCCCGGAGCTGCCTCCGTTGCGGGTCCGTGGGAGCTTGGCTGCGCGGATCGTCGCCTTGGTGCTGCTCGTCGTGATCGGGACCGGGGCGGCGGCGCTGATCATCCGTGCCCAGGTCCGCGGGCTAGGGGCCAACTTCGATCTTCTGACCGGCGTTTACATCCCGTTTCAGACCAAATTGCTGCGCGCGCAAAACCAATCGCAGCGGATCGGCGCGTTCGTGTCGGGCTTTGGCAACCCCGAGGCGCAGCTCAGCCGCTCGGATCTGCTCAACCTCGAAGAGGCGCTCGAGCGCCGGGCCAACCTCGTGGCCGAGGTCCGCTTGCCGCTCGAGCAGGCCCTGCTCCACCCCAATCGCCTCGGCGGCCTCGAGCAGCTCGACAATGTCCGCGCCCTCGCCCGCCAAGTCGACGATCTCGCCGCGCTCGTGGCCCTCGAGGAGGGCGTCGAAGTCACGGAGATCCTCGCCAACGCGCCGCGCCAAGCCGAGATCAACCGGCGCTTCAACGAGCTCGAGCACCGGGCCAACGAGGCCGTACGTAGCCAGCGAGACACGGTCGCGGCGGCCAATCGGGCCGGTGAACAGCAGGCCTTGGTGATCACCGTGGCCGCCGCGGCGCTCTCGTTGATCGCGACCTTGGCGGTGATCTTGACCCTGCGGCCGCTCCGGCGGCTGGCGGTCAGCGTGCGGCGGATCGGTCGCGGCGAGTGGCGTGAGCGGATCGAGGTCGGCGAGCGACCCGAGCGGGACGACGAGGTGGCTCGGCTCGCGCGTGAGGTCAACCTCATGGCCGCGACCCTCGAGGAGCGTGAGCGTCGGTTGCTTCGGGGCGAGCGGCTCGCGGCGATCGGTCGGCTCGCGGCCCAGATCACCCATGAGATCCGCAACCCGCTGTCGAGCGTCGCGCTCAACGCGGAGCTGCTCGGCGACGAGATCGACGGGATCGGCCAACACGGCGGGCAGCTCGAGGGCGTCGCCGAGGCTCGCCAGCTGCTCGCGCGGATCACCAGCGAGGTCGATCGGCTCACGCAGATCACCGAGGCCTACCTCGGGTTCGCGCGCCGGCCCAAGCCGCAGCTGAATAGGGTCGAGCTCAGCCACGAGATCGCCGACCTGCTCGACTTCCTCGCCGAGGAGCACGAGCGCAACGGCGTCGCGGTCATCCGCGAGCTGTCGGTCCCGGTTTGGATCGAGGCCGACGCCGGCCAGCTCCGCCAGGCGCTGATCAACTTGCTGCGCAACGCGCAAGAGGCCGTGCTCGAGCGCGGCGACGACCTCGACGACCACCATGGCGCGCTCGCCCCCGCGCTGGACATGCTCGACGACACCGACGAGCCAAGCGCGCGCGCGGCCGAGCTGCTCGAGCACGCGCCCGCGGCGGTCGGGTCGATCACGGTCTCGCTGGCATGTAAGGACGGCCGGGCGCTCGTGGTTGTCGCCGACACCGGGCCCGGGATCCCGATCTCCGCGCACGGCATGGAGCGGATCTTCGAGGCCTTCGTGACCAGCAAAGCCCACGGAACCGGCCTGGGCCTGCCCATGGTCCAGCAGATCGCCGTCGACCACGGTGGCGCGGTTCGCCTGCTCTCGACCGGTGCCGAGGGCACACGCTTCGAGCTCAGCCTGCCCGCTTGCGATCCTCCGGCCCCCTCCGTATCCTCCGAAAACTCGGCGTGAGGCCCGCTACGGGCCTGCGTCCCAGGATCCCCCCACACATGTCCATGCGTCGTCGTTTAATCCCCGCGCTCTTGTTGTTGACCGGTTTCACGATCAGCGCCTGCACGGCCATCTTGGTGCCCGATCAGGGCGACGATAACGTCGAGCGCTGCAACAACAGCGACGAGTGCAGCAAGATCGCCGACAACCGCTACGTCGCGCAGTGCGTCCACGGTGAGGGTCAGCCCGAGAGCTCGCCCAAGGTCTGCGCCTCCGACTTCGAGATCGTCCGCTGCGGCGGCATGGCCCAAGGTGGCGACCATGTCTTGAGCAAGACCTACAACGAGGCCCAGGCGGTCCAGGCTCTGTACGGCCAGTGCAGCATGGAGAACCGCGGCAAGCGGGGTTGTCGGCCGCGGGCCGGTGGCGAGTGCGACCCGGGCCTCTCCGTCAGCCAGTTTAGCGACATCTGCGACGACCCCGACGATCCGATCCCCGCGATCTCGCCGACCGATGTGGGCAACATCGCGATCGCTGGGCAAGACGTGATGGATCAGTTCTGCCGCTGGTACTTCTGCGACGAGACCTTCGTGTGTGACAACACCGGCGCGCAGCCAACCTGCCGGCGGTGCTCGGGCAAGGATCCCACCAACTACCCCAACGGGGCCTGCGGCGAGATCTATCTCCAGGGCGAGCGCTCGTCGTTTTATACGGACCTCGACGACGCCAACTGCAACGGTGACCGGCCCAGCGCCGAAGCGGTGTTTGGCCCGGCCCCGACCTTCGAAGACAACTAAGGGATCAGACCGTCGCGTTCGGGCCAGCGCTGGGCGAGCTCGAGGTCGAGGGCGCCGAGCTGCTGGGCCTGGCCCGCGCCGAGGTCCCCGAGTGCGCCGTTCAACAGCGGCTCGTCGGCGCTGATCTTCGCGAGCGATCGTTGCGCGTTGCCGGGGTCGATCTCCCAGTCTTCGCGGCTGTAAAACATCATGCTGGCGCCCTGTGGATTGGTGACCTTCATGCACAGCTCGAACGGGGCAGGGGCCTCGCCTGCGCACTCCCAGGTCTCGATCTGGACCTTGGCGCGGATTCGGTCTTGCGGGAAGAACAGCTCGAGCGTGCTGCCGTCGAGCTGCCAGCGAAACACGTCCATCCTGATCCGCCACTGCGAGGAGTGGCCGGTGACGCCGAACTGGCCCTGCGGATGATCGAGGATGATGATGTTGCCGATCAGGTCACGATCGTCGCGGGGGGCGTGATCGATCCACAGGTGGTTGACCGCGTGCTTGGTGCCCTGGGCCTCGTCGGCCAGCAGCGCGCTCCCGACCTTCCACACGCCAAAGCTGCACGCGCCCACGAGCGCGAGGGCCACGAGTTTTTTTCCATGATTGGACATCGGGGCCAGTGTGGCACCCGCGCTACGAGCCGTCGACCCGAGTTGTGTACGCTGTGAGCCGTGGCCAAGCTCCGCGACGCCCGTGACCGGATGATCGCCACGCTGCGAGACGACCTGCGCGGCGACATCCTCGCCGGGCTCACGGTCGCCGTGATCTTGGTCCCGCAGGCCTTGGCCTACGCGATGCTGGCCGGGGTCCCGCCGGTGCTCGGGCTCTACGCCGCCACGATCCCGCCGCTGGTCTACGCGCTGTTCGGCAGCAGCCGGTTCATGGCCCTCGGCCCCGTCGCGCTGGTCGCCTTGATGATCGCCTCGGGCCTCGAGGGCCACGCGACCCCAGGCACCGCCGAGTGGACCGAGCTGACCGTGCTGCTGAGCTTCGAGGTCGGCGTCTTGTACCTGCTGTTTGGGCTGGTCCGCGGCGGGTTCTTCGTCAACTTCCTCGGCTACCCGGCGATCCTCGGGTTCAACGCCGCGGCCGGGTTGATCACCGCGGGCAGCCAGCTGCGGCCGTTTTTGGGCATCCCCGCCGCGATCCTCCCCGAGCTCTCGGCGACCAAACCATGGGCGCTGCTCTTGCACCTCGACGAGACCCGCTTGCCGAGCTTCGCGGTCGCGGGCTCGGCCTTGGCCGCGCTCGTGCTCATGCGTCGCTACGCCCCGCGCTGGCCCAACTACTTGATCGTCTGCGTGCTCGCGACCGCGTTGACCTGGGCCTTTGACCTGGCCGATCACGGGGTCGCGGTCCTCGGTGACGTGCCCCGCGGGCTCCCGGCCCCGAGCCTGCCGCGCTTCGATCTCGCCACGCTCCAGGCCTTGGCCCCCGCCGCCCTCTCGATCATGGTCGTCGGCTACGCGTCGTCGATGACCGTGGCCAAGGCGCTCGAGGCCAAGTCCCGCGGGACCCTCGAGCCCGATCGCGAGCTGTTCGCGTTTGGCCTGAGCAACCTCGCGAGCGGGCTGTTTGGCAGCATCCCGGTCAGCTCGGGCCTCGCCCGCGCCACGGTCATGGCCGAGGCCGGGGCGCGCACGCGCTTGGCTGGGCTGTTCGCGGCGCTCGCCGTGCTCGCGACCTTGCTGTGGTTGGGCGGCGGGTTTCGTTGGCTGCCGCGGCCGGTGCTCGCCGCGATCGTCATGCTCGCGGCCTCGAGCCTGATCGACTTCGCCGGCGCCGTCGAGCTGTTCAAGACCCGGCGCAAGGACGGGATCACGGCGGTCCTGACCTTCATCGCAACCTTGGTGATCGGCCTCGAGATCGGCCTCGCGACCGGGGTCCTGACCGGCTTGCTGTTGTTCGTGGCCCAGACCACGCGGCCGCACACCGCCGAGCTCGGGCGCATCGCCGGGACCACGATCTACCGCAACGTCGAGCGGGTCGCTGTCGAGGTCTGCCCGCAGATCGGCATGCTGCGGATCGACGCGGCCTTTTACTACGCCAACGCGAGGTTCCTCGAGGATCGGATCCTCGCGCTGATCGCCGCGCGCGACGAGACCCGCGTGATCGCCTTGGACCTCGCCGCGGTCCACGACATGGACGCGACCGCGCTGCAATCCTTGCGGCGGCTGATCGAGATCCTGCGCGCCGGCGGCAACGATCTGCACCTCGTCCAAGCGATCGGCCCGGTCCGCGATCTGCTCGCGGTCTCGGGCCTGTGCGAGCTGCTTGGCGCCGACAACCTGCACCGCAGCTGGGCCGACGCCGCGCCCAAGCTGATGGCCGCGATCGACCGCTCGTACTGCGAGGGCACCTGTCGATCCTCCGCGTTCCCGGCGTGCACCTTGATCCCCCGCGCCGCGCTGGTCCGCGACCGCGGCGACGCGGCCCGCTTCACCCCGCTGATCTGATCTGATCTGATCTGATTTGATTTGATTTGATCATTCGATGAGCCGATCCACGCAGCCCTCGCTTCGCCGGCTGGTCCCGCTGATCGCCCTGACGGTCCCGCTCGCGCTCGCGCTCGAGACCGCGCTGCGCAAGCTCGTGGTCGTGCCCCTCGTCGGCGCGGAGCTCGAGGAGCTGCGCGAATTTTATTGGCCGCAGTGGACCGCGCCGGCCCGCGAGGCCGCGCTGAGCGAGCTCGCGTGGGTGCTCGTGGGCGCGACGGTGCTCGCCGGTTTGCTCGGGCTGGTGCTCGCGCGCCGAGCCGCCGGATCCCACGCCGCAGGGTCCGGCGCGCCGGCCTCCCAGTCGGTCCGCAACAAACTTCGGGATCAGCTCTTGCTGTTGGCCTCGATCCCCCAGGTCCCGGCGATCTTGGCGACCTTGTGTTTTAGCTGCGGTGCTCGGCTTTTACCGGTGTTGATCAGCGTCGCCGTGTCGACCGCCTTCGTGCTTGGCCAAGGGTTCCTCGGCCAGCGCCTGCTCGACGGCGTCGAGCCTGATCCCGGCCCGTGCTAGCGTCTCGCACCGCCGTGATCCGCCAGCCCCTGCGAACCATCGCCGAGCTCCTCGCCGTCCTGCCCCCCACGCAGGCCGCCGAGCTGCTTAACTGTACGCCGGAGACCCCGATCGGCCGGCCCACGGACGATTCACGGGCGGTCGTGGCCGGCGGCTGCTTCATCGCCGTCGTCGGCTTGACCCATGACGGCCACACGTTTTTAGGGTCCGCGCTCGCGGCCCGGCCTGGGCTCGTGATCGTCCAGCGTGATCGGCTCGAGGCCAGCGCGGGCGCGCTCGACGGCCACCCGCGCGTGGTCGTCGAAGACACCCGCGCGCTCGTCCCGACCCTCGCCGCCGGCTGGTACGGCTGGCCCGGTGAGCGCCTGCGGCTCGCTGGCGTGACCGGGACCAACGGCAAGACCACCGTCGCGCACCTCGTCGGCGCGGTCTTGCGCGGGGCTGATCGGCCGCACCTGCGGCTCGGGACCACCGGCAATTGGCTGGTCGATCACGAGTCGAGCGCCGGGTTCACCACCGCGTTCCCCTTCGAGCTCCAGGCCCTGCTCGCCGACGCGAGCGAGCGCGGCGCGACCGACGGCGTCATGGAGGTCTCGTCCCACGCCCTCGCCCAGGGCCGGGTCGAGCCCCTGCGGTTTCGGGCGATCGCGCTGACGAGCTTTAGCCAGGACCACCTCGACTTTCACCCGGACATGGACGCCTACCTCGAGGCCAAGCGCCGGCTCGCCGTCGACCACTGCGATCGCGGCGGCCTAGCGATCGCCCCGCGCGAGCAGGGCGAGGCCGCGGCGAGCTTCTTGGTCGCCGCCGACGGGGCCGGCGTGGCCCGCTGCTGGCGAAGCTCGCGGACGCCGGTCCCCGCCGCCGACGCCGAGATCGCCGTGGTCGAGCGTCGGCCTGGGCCCGGCTTGAACGCCCGGGTGCGGACCCCGATCGGCGAGCTCGAGCTGCGCTCGGCGATGGTCGGCGAGTACAACCTCGACAACTTGCTGGTCTGCATCGGCCTGTGCATCGGCCTCGATCTCGAGCTCTCGCAGATCGCCGCTGCGCTCGCCCAGACCCCCGGCGTCCCCGGCCGACTCGAGCGCGTGACAGCGACCGGCGAGGGCCCGACCGTCTACGTCGACTACGCCCACACCCCCGACGCGGTCGCGCGCGCGCTCGAGGCCCTGCGCCCCAGCGTCCCGGCTGGGGCGAGGCTGAGCGTCGTGCTCGGCTGCGGCGGCGATCGAGACGCGAGCAAGCGCCCGCTCATGGGTGAGGTCGCCAGCCGCGGCGCCGAGCGTTTTTATGCGACCTCCGACAACCCGCGGACCGAGGACCCCGAGGCGATCGTCGATCAGATGATCGCGGGCGCGGTCGCGGATCCGGCCGGCGCCACGCTGATCCGCGAGGTCGATCGCGCCGCCGCGATCGCCCGAGCGATCGCCGAGGCCGAGGCCGACGACCTCGTGCTGATCGCCGGCAAGGGCCACGAGGACTACCAGATCCTCGGGACCACCAAGATCCACTTCGACGACCGCGAGCACGCCCAGCAGGCCCTGCGCCAGCGGGGGGCTCCCCCTCGGGCGCTCTAGGAGCCCGTGGTGAAACCCATCGCGGCTCAGAGTGCGTCATTGGGGCTCGAGACCAAGGACCGAAACCGCAGTTGTACCGGGCGTACTACAAGGTTTCGGGACACAGGGATCGGGCCCAAAGGGCGTGCTCTGGGTCGTGAGGGGTTTCACCACGGGCTCCTAGACCCGTCGGTTGAGCTCGTAGACCAGGCGTAAGCCCTCGAGCATCAGGTTGTCGTCGACCACGTCGATCGCGTCGGTCTCATGGGCGACCTTGCGGGCGAGCCCGCCGGTTGCGACCACCCGCAGGTCCCACTCGAGCTCCGCGCGGATCCGC
>Ga0114946_10001271_pt1 | contig 17336 bp, 15 predicted proteins | sample WalLakDeSediment_FD_88676 | JGI IMG/M metagenome (GOLD analysis project Ga0114946, IMG submission 88676) | Lake sediment microbial communities from Walker lake, Nevada to study Microbial Dark Matter (Phase II) - Walker Lake 11/02/13 Deep Sediment | ecosystem: Environmental > Aquatic >... | reverse complement strand
GGACTGCACTACCAGGTGGAGCGTCCGCAGGGAAAGCTCGTGCGGGTGGTCGCGGGCGCCATCTTCGACGTGGCGGTGGACATCCGCCCCGGCTCGCCCACGTTCGGCCGCTGGACGAGGGTCGAACTCTCGGCCGACAACAAACGTCAGATCTGGGTGCCTCCGGGCCTCGCCCACGGGTTCGTGGTGCAAAGCGAGACCGCCGAGGTGCTCTACAAGACGACCGACTACTACGCCCCCGAGCACGAGCGCACGCTCCGCTGGGACGATCCCGACCTCGCCATCGACTGGGGCCTCACCGAGCCGCCGCTGGTGTCGGAGAAGGACGCCCGGGGGCACGCGTTTGCGGCGCTCCCGTAGGTCGGTCAGTTCCTGACCGACACCCGCCGCAGGCTCGGGGCTGCCCGTGCCATCTCGCCCGGACGCTCGCTACGGGCATCCATGCCCTTCGCTCGCTCGATGCTGTCTGCGCTTCGGCATCCTGCCTGCGCTGGCCAGCAACGCCGGCTCGATGGCACGGGCAGCCCCGAGCCGTCTTCCGGCGCATCATCCCCAGAGCCCCGCGATCTCGAGGCCGAGGATGATCGCCACGCCCATCAGCGACTCGCCGGCGATGAGGCCGCTCGAGACGGGCACGACGTAGGCCTCCGCGGCCCGCGGCCGGGCCCGGGTGAAGAGCCACGCGCTGAGCGCGCCTGCGAACATCGCGAACGAATTGAACGCCGGGATCACGCCGGCGATCCCGAGGCCCGTCGTCGAGGGGAGCCACGGCCGCAGCCGCCGCGGCCCGAACTCCTCGAGCAGCGTGAGCGCGACCCCCAACACCGCGCCCACGGCGATCGCGGTGAGCGCGCCCGCCGGCAGGGCGTCGAGCCCCTTGGCGAGCAGTTCGGCCACGCCCGCCCAGACCTTCGCCGATGGCGCGGGCAGGGCCTCCGAGCCGAGCCGCTCCGGATTTCGCTGCACCACGAAAATGTAGGCGGGCACGCTTACGAGGGTGCCCGCCAGCACGCCGAAGAGCTGGGAGATCGTCTGCTTCCGCGGATTGCCACCGAGCAGGTAGCCGCTCTTCAGATCGGTGAGCAGGTCGGCGGCATGCGAGGCGGCGCCCGACGTGATCGAGGCGGTCATGAGGTTCGTCGTGATGTTCGTCGGCGCGACGATACCGTAGATCAGCTGTGTGATCTTTCCCATCGCGCCGATCGGGGTGATGTCGGTCTCGCCGGTGGCCCGGGCGGCGACGATTGAAAGCAAAAACGTGACGAGCACGGCGAGGATGCCCATCCACCAGGTGATGTCGAAGAGCAGATGCCCGAGCACCACGCAGGCCGTGCCGGCCACGAGCGTACCGATGACGAACCACGACGACGGCACCTCGACGTGGGCGAGCGGATCGTGGTCGGCCGCCGCGGAGCCGCCGCCGACGAGCCGGCCGAGGCCACTGAAGGCCCGCGCGACCGTTCGCCACTTGAGACCGAACGACAAGAGCCCCGAGGCGACCATCATCGCGGTCGAGGGCCAGAGCACCCAGGAGACGATGCCGCGGTAGCCCGGCTCCGTGATGCCGGCCGCGACGAGCCGGGGGCCGATGATCCCGTAGAACACCACTGCCCCGACGAGCATCGAGGTCGCCACTCGCAGGCCCATGATCGCACCGGCGGCCAGCATGATGAGCGAGCCCTCGATCCCGATCGTGTACTTCGTGAGCAGGTCGCGGCCGGCGACCGTGGGGAGGAGTGGGATCTCGGTCGGCAGCGCGAACGCCGCGAGCGACTTGACCCCGGCGAACAGGTCGCGGCCGATCGCCACCGCGGCGCCGATGAGGCCCGCGCCAAAGAGCGCGCGGGCCTTCACCACGGCCTCACCGCCGGCGGTGTGCATGCTCTTGAGCGTCTCGGCGGTGGCGATGCCGGAGGGGAAGGGGAGCTGGTCGATGTTGATCAATTGCCGCTTCAGCGGGATCGCCATGAACACGCCGAGAACCGAGAGGGCCGCCAGCCAGAGTCCGATCTCCCACCAGGTGAGCGCGCGGCCCGTGGTCATGTAGAGCGCAGGAATGGCCGAGACGAGCCCCGCACTCGACATGTAGCCGGCGGCGCTCGCGGCGCTCGACATCGTGTAGTTTTCGAGCGTCGAGAAGGGCCGCCGTCGGTAGGCGGGCACGATCTGCTCGAGGAACTTGAAGACGGCGTAGGCGATGATGCACGACGTGATCGTGACGCCCAGCCCCCAGCCGGTCTTGAGGCCGACGTAGAGATTGGAGATCGACATCACGCCGCCGATCACCATCCCGGTGATCACGGCCCGCGGCGTGAGCTGCACGGCGTCGTCGCCGGCGTAGACGTTGTCGAGCCACCACTGGCCGGGGTCACGGCCGTCGTCGTCGTCAGAACCGCCGCTCGAGGCGCTGTCGGCGGTGAGCGGTCGGCTGTCGGTCGCGGCTGGCATGCACGAAATCGTACCCGAGACCGCCTGGGGGCTGCCCGGGTCCCCGTAGGTCGGTCACTCCGTGCCCGACACCTGCCACCCGTAGGCAGGGCACTTCGTGACCGGTACCCGCCCCAGGCTCGGGGCTGCCCGTGCCATCTCGCCGGACGCTCGCTGCGGACATCCTGTCCTTCGCTCGCTCGATGCTGTCTGCGCTTCGGCATCCTGCCTGCGCTGGCCAGCAACGCCGGCTCGAGGGCACGGGCAGCCCCTCGCAGTCAGTCGGTCAATCAGTCAGTGCTGAATGATTGCCCGGCTCAGAACACGTCGAGGTGGAAGTGATGGCCCTGGTGGTAGCGGCGCGACTTCGGGTAGTAGTTCTGCCACTGCCGGTTGTAGACCGGGATCCGCATCTCCTGCGGATAGCGGTAGTAGAGGTCGTTCGCCGACTGCATGTAGCCGTCGGCGTAGAAGTTCTGCGGATACCACACGTACGGATAGTGGTAGAGCCGGTTCCAGTCGTGGGTGTTGTAAGACTGCCCCCACTGGTAGCCGTACGCCTGCTGGCCTGCGGCGGGCGGCTGGGCGCCGGCGGTCGCCGGCACCAGGGCCGCGGTGAAGATCGTCGCGGCGCACACAGCGGCCGCGGCAAGGATATGCCGTGTCATCGAATGGTCCCCCCCGGGAAAATGCGTAACCGGAAGGGAGATCGGCCACCGGCACGACCGGTCTTCACGGAAACATCCGAACCGTCGGCAGGGTCGTCGTCGCCCCCGTGAAGCCGGGAAAGACGGGCAGAATCTGCGGCCCGCCAGTAGGCGGCAATCCTGCGGCGACCCGTCAGACCGGCTGCGGCTTCTGTCCCGGCAGGCGACCTTCAGCCAGTTCGCGGTCCCACTCGTCGATCAGCGGCCAGTGGGAAGCACAGGTGCCGAAGTCGGCCAGCGTGAGATAGCCCCGCAGTCGCGCGATCGTCTTCTCGAGGAGCCGGTCGTCCTTGCGGAAGATCGGCCCGTGGCTCGGCAACAGCCATTCGACGTCGCTTGCGAGGATTCGCTCGAGCGAGGTGATGAAGGCCGGGATGTCGCTCCCATGGTGGGCATCGATCGCGCCCACGGAGCCGTCGCGGTAGATGTTGTCGCCGGAGAGCAGCAGGTTGCCCATCCGGAAGGCGAGCTGGCTGTCGGTGTGGCCCGGCGTGTGCCAGACCTCGAGCCGATGGCGACCGATCTCGATCACGTCACCGTCGGCGACAGTGCGATCGACCTTCACGGGTGGCATCTCCATGTGCACGTTCTGGGCGGCGATCTCGGCGAACGTCTTCACACGGTCGCCCGTCTCGAGCGACTCGACGGCCTTCGCATGGGCGAGCACCGGCGCCTTGAGGATCGTCTTGGCCCGGGCGAGCCCCTGGATGTGGTCGACGTCGGCGTGGGTGGCGACCAGCGCCCGGCACTGGGAGAGCGGGAAGTCGAGCTGCCGGATCATTTCGACAATCTCGTCGACCGTCTCGTCGTAGCCGATGTCGATGAGCGCCCAGTCTCGCTGTCCGTTATCAGCCGGATCGGTATCGTCGTAGACGAGATAGACGTTGCAGCCGATCCTCCACCCGGCCTGGTGGTTCATTTCGATCACGCCGGGAAATACGGGACGTCGCTCGAGCATGGCGGAGAGCTTTGCTACGAAGGAAACCCGGGCGATTTGCGGGTGGGGCCCGGGCGAGACACACTGAACCCGCACGGGTAGTGTATTCCGCCGGGCACGGTGCGGCAATCGACCTGCGGCAATTGAGTGCGGCAATCGAGCGGCTCGGGCCGCCCCGGCAGCGAACTCCTGGAGACAGCGGTGCAGACGAGTGATCCGCAGTCCGAGCCCGATTCCTTCGCCGCCTGGACCGGCCGCATCGCTGAATTGTGTGCGTGCCTCGCCGCGCTCGAGCCGCTGGCCGCCGACCTCGGGCTGCCCGCTGCCACGACGAGCGAGTGGCACGGGGCCCTCTTCGGCAAGCTTCGCAGCCAACTCGACCGCGGAACGCTCGTCGTCGCGGCGGTGTGCGGCGGCACGAACACCGGCAAGAGCCTCATAGCCAACACGCTCGTCGGCTCCGTCATGAGCCGCTCACTGCCCGAGGCGGCTCGCACCCGCCATCCCGTCGCCAGCCTGCCGCACGGCGCCGCGGCCACGGCCGATCTCGCTGCGCTCTTTCCGGGCTTCACCGCCGTGCGCTGGACGAGCGACGAGGACGCGCTCGATATGTCGGCCGACGATCGGCTCGTCTGGCGGGAGGACACCACCGGTGGGCAGCCGGCCCGACTCGTGATCGTCGACACGCCCGACATCGACGGCACGCTCCGCGACAACTGGCAGCGGGCCGAGCTCGTGCGGAACGCGGCCGACGTGATCGTGGCGGTGCTCACGCAGCAGAAGTACAACGACGCCGCCGTCCGCGACTTCTTCACCGCCGCGGCCCGCGCCGGCAAGACGGTGCTCGTCGTCTTCAACATGGTCGACTGGCCCGCCCAGCGGGAGCGGATTCCCGGCTGGCTGGCGACGTTCACCGCCGAGACCGGCATCGATCCGCTGGCCGTCTACGCCGCCCCGCACGACTTCCGGGCCGCCGAGGCGGGGCGGATCGTGTTTCATCCGCTCGCGGAACTCGCCAGTGATACCGAGGCGGGGCTCGGCCCGGCCGAACGGCTCGCCGGCTGCGACTTCGACCGCGTGAAGCGCCAGGCCGTCGCCGGAGCCCTCCGCGTCGTGCTCGATCCCGCCACGGGTGCGACTGCCTGGCTCGACGCCTTCGAGGCCGCCGCCGGCGACTGGCGGGCGACGGCCGGGTTCCTCGAGCGCGAGAGCAGTGGCCGGGTCGAACTCCCCCCGGCGCCGCGCGAGATCGTGTGGAACGAGATCTGGTCGTGGCTCGAGCCGCGCCGATCCACGTTGGACCTGGCCGTGAGCCGGGTGTATCGCGTCGCCGGATCAGGGGTGGCCTGGGCCGCCCGACGCGTCGGTCTGGCCCGCTCCGCGGCCGAGCGACGCGAGGACTTCTCGGCGGTCGAACTGGCCGCGCTCAAGCGGGCGCTCACTGATTTCATCGCCCGGCTCGACGACGCCTGCCGCCGCGACCCGCGGCTCGCGGGCCTCCTCGGCGACCGTCTCGCCTCGGGCGACCGGGCCGCCTGGTTCGCCGACCTCGAGCGCCGGCACGCGGCGCTGCCACTGGTGTCGGAAGACTATCGTCGCTTCGTGAAGACACGGCTCGACCAGTTCGCCGCCGACAAGCCGCAGATGGTGGGCTGGATCCTCACCGCCTTGAACGCCGGCGCCGTGGCCCGTCCCGTGATCACGGTCGGCCTCGCCATGGCCGGTGCCGCCGCGGTGCCGGCCGCCGCCGCGACCGCCGGCGGGCTCACGACACTCGTGCACAGCGTCGGCGACGTGGTCGTCGGCACGGCCGCCACGCTCGCCGGCGAAGGCGCCCTCGGGCTCACCGCCTCGGGCCTGCGACCACTCGTCGAACAGCTCTTCGCCGGCTGGTCCGCCGACCGCGGCCGGATCCTCGCCGAGACGCTGCACGACGTGGTACTCGGTGACCGGCTCGATGAGATCGGCCGCCGCGCCGCCGCCGCGACCCGTCCGGAGGTCGCCCGGGCGCGGCAGCTGCTCCTCGAAGCCACCCGGGAGCTCCGCTGAGATGCACGATCCTGCGGTGTCCGAGACCGTGTCGAGCAAAACAGTGTCGCTCGAAGCAGGGTCGCCCGAAGGTGGGCCGCCCGAGTTCGGGCCGTTCGACGAGTTCGTCTCCGCCCTCGGGCGCTGGGCCGGCGGCCTGCCGGAGTGGCCGCCGGCAGCCGGGGTGCGGGCTGCGTGGCAGCAGGTCGAGCCCCGGCTCGACCGGGCCCGCCGCGAGCTCTCCCGCGTGCTCGTCGTGGGCGTCGTCGGCGGCACGGGCACCGGCAAGAGCACGCTCGTCAACGCGCTCGCCGGCGGCGACGTGAGCGCGGCCGGTGATGTCGCGCGGCCGACGACGGTCAACCCCGTGGTGGTCGTGGCCAACGACGTCGATCTCTCGTGGCTACCCGTCGAGGCGATGAATGCCCGGGTCGTGCGGAGCGCCGCGCCGGCGGTCGCCAACATCGTGCTCGTCGACTGCCCCGATCCCGATACGCAGCCGGATCGCGTGGCTGGGGAAGAGCGGCCCGCTCCGGAGGGCCGGCCGAGCGGCACCAATCGCAACCGCGACCTGCTCGAGCAGGTGCTCCCCGCCTGCGACGTGCTCGTGCTCGTGGCCACCGCCCAGAAATACAAGTCGTGGATCGTGGCCCGCGAGGTGGCCTCCTTCGCTCCCGGCCGACCGCTGTTCTTCGTGCAGACCCACGCCGCCCGCGATCCCGACATTCGCGCCGACTGGCGGAAAGAACTCGAGGCCCAGGGCTTCAGCGTGCCGCGAATCTTCCGGCTCGATGGCCTCGAGGCCGCGCGGCGATCGGCGGCCGGACTCGCACCGGAGAGCGGATTCGCCGAACTGCTGGCTGCGATCGACGATGAGCTCGTGGGCCGTGCGGCCCGCCGCGTCCGCCGCACCGGCGCGCTCGATCTGGCCGGCTGGTTCATGCGGGAATCCGCGGGCCGTCTCGAGCCGCTCGCCGCCGCGAGCCGAGGCCTCGCGACCGGTGTCCAGGAGCAACGCACCCGCCTCGAGCAGATCCTCGCGACCTCCGTCGCCGCCACGCTCCGCGGTCAGCGGCACGGCTGGCAGCGGCTCGTCACGGCCGAGATCATCGAGCGCTGGCAGGGCGGGCCGTTCGCCCTCTTTCTGCACGCGCTCGCCGTGCTCCGGTCGCTCTGGGGCCGGGCTCGCACCGGGAGCGGCATCGTCGGCCGCCTTCTCGCCGGCGGTCCGGCGGCGGTGGCGACGGGCGGGCCGTCGGGCTGGCAGGCGGTCGAGGAACTGGGGCTCTCCGAAGCCGAGGTCGAGCAGTCGCGGAGCATCCTCGCCGGCCTCGCCGCGCGGGCCCGGATCGGCGACGCCCTCGTCGGTCGCGGCCGGCTCGACGACGCCCGCGTGCAAAGCCTCGCGACGACCGTGCTCGATCGCGCCGGCCACTGGCTCGCGGCGGGCGTCGAGCGCATGGCCGCCGACCGGCGGCAGCGGCTGGGTGGTCCGCTCGTGCATTGGGCTTTCGAGGCGGCGTTCGGGGCCTTGCTCGTGGCCGTCCTCGTGCGGGCCGGCTGGAGTTTTTTCTACGGCTCTCTCTGGCTGGGACGCCCCACGGATGGCGGCGGATTGCTGTGGCAGGCGCTCGTGTGGCTCCTGATCTGGGGTCTCGTGCTCCGCTGGGCAGTCGGCCGGCTCGTCCAAGCCGGGCTCGACCGCGACATCTCCACGCTCGTGGCCAGCCTTCCCCAGGCGCGACTCGTCGAGCCGCTTCTGGCCGACTACGCGGAGGCGGCGACGCGCGTCGGCGCGTATCTCGACGAGGGCGACCGCCTCGCCGCCGAGGCCGACCGTCTGGCGGCGACGCTCGCCGAGCCCGCCCCCGGCCTGGGCCGGTTTCAGCCTTCATAAAAGCCCCGGACGGAAGTCCGTATTGTTTCTTTCAGAGCGCGGCCCACATATGGCCCCGTGTCTCTCCAGTGGCCCCGTGTCTCCGACACGGGGGATTCGGTCTTGGCCTTCCGATCGGCCGAGTGTTCCAGTTGGCCTGCCCGCACTGTCGGTGTCGGAGACACCGACCTACACTCACGGGATGTCCATCCGGCTCCTCGCTGCGTCAACGCTCGTCACCTGCACCGTCTGCGTCACACTCGCCATGGGCATGGTCGTGCGCGGGGCGACGGCGGGCGATCTCGATGACGTGCGGCGGCGCGGCGAACTCGTGTGGGCGGCCGATGAGGAGGGGGGCGGGCCGCACGTGTTTCCCGATCCCGATGATCCCCGGCGCCGGACCGGCTTCGAAGTGGAGTTCGCCGATCTGCTCGCCAGCGAACTCGGCGTGAAAGCCCGCTTCCAGCAGGGGCAGTGGGACCGGCTGCCGCTCCTGCTCGGCCGCTCGGCCGACTGCGTCATCAACGGCATCGAGCTCACGCCAGCCCGGCAGCGCGACTACTACTGCTCGCGTCCCTACTTCGCCTACGCGTTGCAGCTCGTCGCGCGGCGGGACAGTCCGCTCGACACGTTCGACCGGCTCAGCGCACCGGGACCGACGGGGCCGTGGAAGGTGGGCGTGCTCACCGGCAGCGCGGCCGAGCTCGTGATGCGGGCGCGAGACGATCTCCAGGTCGAGGTCGTGGGCTACGACGGCACGGTCGACTCGCTCGAGCAGCTCGTCACCAGCGTGCTCGACGCGGTCGTTCTGGACGACTGCATCTTCAGCTTCTACGCCGACCGCTTCGGGAAACTGCGGGCGGTCGACCGGCCGTTCGCCGGCGGCCTCTACACCGTGCTCACCGCCCGCGACACGCCCGAGCTCTCGGCCGCGATCGACGCGGCGCTCGGCCGGCTCGTCGCCGACGGCCGCCTGAAGGCGCTCTACGATCGCTGGGATCTCGCCGGCCGCCAGCAGATGCTGCTCCTGCGGGATGCCACCGAGATTCCCGCCGCCACCCGGGGCTCCACCTGGGACCTACTTCGCGACACGCTGCCGCTCCTCGTCACGTCGGCGGGGATGACCGTGCTCCTGGCGTGCGCGTCGTTTCCGGTGGCCATTCTCATCGGGCTGGCCGTCGCCGTGGGCCGGCTCTACGGACCACCCCTGCTGCGGCCGTTGTTGGCGGGCTACGTCGAGATCATCCGCGGTACGCCGCTCATGCTCCAGCTCTACGCGATCTTCTTCCTCCTGCCCAAGGTGGGCCTCGCGCTGCCGGCGCTCGTGGCGGCGATCGCCGGCCTCGCCCTCAACTACTCCGCTTACGAGGCGGAGATCTACCGGGCCGGGCTCAAGGCCGTGCCGCGGGGGCAGTTCGAGGCGGCCATGTCGCTCGGCCTCACGAAGTGGCAGGCGCTCCGGCACGTGCTCGTGCCGCAGGCCGTGCGGATCGTGATGCCGCCGGTGACGAACGACTTCATCGCGCTCTTCAAGGACACGAGTGTCTGCTCGGTGATCACAGTCGTCGAGCTCACGAAGCGTTACAGCGTGCTCGCGCTGTCGACGGGACGGATCGTGGAACTCGCGGTGATCACGGCGGTGCTTTACCTCGCGATGAGCTGGCCGCTCTCGGTGCTCTCGCGTTCGTTCGAGAGCCAGCCGCAGCCGGGGGGACACGCATGATCTCCGTCGAGGCGGTCTCGAAGTCGTGGGGCGGCGTGCCGGTCTTGCGGGAGGTGAGCCTCGCCGGCGCCGAAGGGGGTGTGACGGCGCTCGTGGGTTCGAGTGGCAGCGGGAAGACGACGCTCCTGCGCTGCCTCAACGGCCTGGAAACGTTCGACGCCGGCAGCCTCTCGGTGGCCGGACATCGGCTCGCGCCGGGCCTGCACGCTCCGGCGGTGCTGGAGCGGCTGCGGCGTGACGTCGGGATGGTGTTCCAGCAGTTCAACCTCTTCCCCCATCTCTCCGTGATCGACAATGTCACGCTCGGGCCCCGCGTGGTCCTGCGGACGCCTGCCGACGAGGCCCGGGGGCGGGCCCTCGAGCTGCTCGACCGGGTGGGCCTCGCCTCCTTCGCGGCGGCTTGCCCGGCCACGCTCTCGGGCGGCCAGCAGCAGCGGGTGGCGATCGCCCGCGCGCTCGCCATGCAGCCGCGGGTGATGCTTTTCGATGAGCCGACCAGCGCCCTCGACCCGGCGATGTCGGCGGAAGTGCTCGACGTGATCGTCGATCTCGCACGGGCCGGGCAGACGATGGTGGTCGTCACGCACGACCACGGGTTTGCGAAGCGGGCAGCCACGTGGGTCGTGGAACTCGCCGCCGGCCGCATCACGCGGCAGGGACCACCCGATGTGGTGTTCCCGGCCTGACCAGGGTGGGCAACAAAAAACTCCGCCCGGGAGTTTCCTCCCGGGCGGAGCTCACTGGCCGAAGTCGGGCAACAAGTCGTCGTTCGACCTATCGACCGTCAATTCACTTGATCGACACCGTCCGAGCGACCGCGATCACCTTGCTCGGAGCCTTGGCGTCAGCCGAGCACTCCGGGCCCGCCGCACAAGCCGGCTCCGCACCGCAGGCCGGCTCGCAGCAGCCGTTGCCAGCGCTGCAGTCGGGCTCGCAGCAGCTCGAGCAGCTCTTCCGGCACTTCTTCGCGTTGTGCATGGCGCGGAGAAGGTCACGGATTGGGGTCCCACACTTCCGGCCACCGCAGCAGCCAGCGGCAGCTCCGCAGCTCGGCTCGCAGCAGCCAGCACCAGCGTCGCACGCCGGCTCGGCACAACCGTTGCCAGCACCGCAAGCGGGCTCGCAGCAGCCGTTGCCGGCATCACAGGCGGGCTCGCAGCAGCTGTCGCAGCAACCACGGTGCTTCCGCTTGCACTTCTCGAACAGGCCCTTCAGCCCGCCGAAGAGGTCATGCTTCTTGCACCGACGGGCACCGCAGCACGAACCGGTATCGCAGCAGCCCGCACCAGCGTCGCACGCCGGCTCGGCACAACCGTTGCCAGCACCACACCCGGGCTCGCAGCATCCAGCACCGGCATCACAGCCGGGCTCGCAGCATCCAGCACCGGCATCGCAGCCGGGCTCACAACACGACGTGCAGCCCTTGCAGCCGAGCATCCGATCGAGGAGCTCGAAACCGAAGGACTGGCTACAAATGGTGACGCTCAGAACCAGCGCACCGAGAAACATCATACGCTTCATCGAGCCACATCTCCTTTGCTTGCGGATCACGTGAGAGTCTTGGTCCCGGTCTTGAGGTTCATCACCCCGAGGTTGTGATCCGCGAACGTTTTTTTGCGGCAGGCCTGTCGAGCCATTCCGTGACTCGAAAAGTTTCAGGTTGCTGCCGCCCCCTGGTTGCCCGACGGGCACAGTGATGCCCCGGGGGACACAAGGGCTATCGGCGACTCTGGGAAAGGGGCTTGAGCGAGTCCGAAGTATTTTTTCGACAGGGGTTTACGTGGAACGATCGCGTTGACGTTGCCATGCGCACCGCGCGGGCAAGCTCTGCGGCGCGAGGCCGGAAGAGCGTCAGGGTTTCACGCGCGAAGGCCGCGCAACCGTCAGGGTTTGCCACGCGGCAGGCGGCATCTGGAAAACCCTGCGGCCTGCGCGGGGCTCGGCCGGCCTGATTGACAACCTCGGTCCGATCGCTACAACTCGCCTTCGGCTCTGGTGGCCGGCCGAGAGCAGCTGCTTTCGGCCGGCAAACAGGGAACTCCGGTGCAAATCCGGGACGGCCCCGCCGCTGTGATCGGGCGGTGCATGGCTGTCAGACCTTGCCGGTTTGGCAGTTCGTGCATCAGGGTCGGCTGTATCAGATGGCCATTGCGGCTGCGACGCAGGCACCGGGAAGCCGGTGCGTGCGGGGCGGACGCGAGAAGGCAACGCAGCCGGCTCGAACCCGAGAGTCAGAAGACCTACCAGAGCCGGGAGTCTGCCGGACCGCGAGGGCGGAAAGGTGGACACGGTCGTTCAGGCGACCGGTCTTCAGGCATTCAGGATCCGCTGCTGCAAGCACCCGCCTCGACCGTCGGTCGCGCCTGCGCCTGCATGCGCGTGCCGAAGACGGGAGCGGTGCGCTTGCGGTCTGCCCAGGACATGGACCCGTTCTATCCATTCCGCCGTCGCGGCATGACGCTCGTCGAGTTGCTCGTCGTCGTGGCGGTGGTGGCCACGCTCATCGCCCTGCTCCTCCCGGCGGTGCAGGGGGCCCGGGAGGCGGCCCGGCGGATCGCCTGCATGAACAATCTGCGCGGCATCGGCTGCGCCCTCTACGGATACGAATCGGTCCGGCGGGCATTTCCCGTCGGCTGTCTGGAGTGCATGACCAAGGCCCCCCGCCGGCAGATTGCCTGGAATGCGTTCATTCTTCCCTTCGCGGAGGAGCCAGGTGCGGCAGCCGCTTTTGATTTTACCTCCTCATATCGCAGTGAAGAGAACCGGGTGGCCGCCGGGCATGTGGTGCCCATGTTTCTTTGCCCGAGCACGACGCGAACTCGCCGCACCGGGCTCACCACCGGTGACCGCAACCGCAACGGCCGCTGGGATCCGGGTGATGATCTGGCCTATACCGACTATGGCGGGATGTTCGGCGTCGGCCACGCGGTTCCGAAGCCGCTGCCGGAACATGCGGGGGTGATGCAGTACGAACGGCCGACGGCGGCCAAGGACATCACCGACGGCCTCTCGAAGACCGTCGCCATCGCCGAGTGCACAGGCCGTGATGCCGCCTACCAGTCGGAGTGGGCCAACGGCCAAAACATCTTCGATCAGTGGCACGCCAATGGCATCAACCGCAGTCAGAACAATGAAATCTGGAGCGACCATCCAGGCGTGGCCGGGATGGTGTTTTGTGATGGTCACGTGGAGTTTCTCGAGGAGTCGATCGAGCAGGGCGTTCTGCTGGCACTCCTGACACGGGCGGGTGCTGAGAGCCGGCACCGGTGAAGGCGTTTCCTGTTGGACAGGTCCGTTTTTTTCATGGGAGTCAATCGATGAGGATTGCCAAGTGTCGGCTAGCCTGGCTGCTCTCCGTCTCGGTCGCTGTGTGGGGTCAGGCCCTGTCGGGGGCGACCGTGACGGTGAACAATTTCAGCGACCTACTGTTCTGGACGGGCAGCGGCACGAACGCCTCGGCTCTCGTGCTCCAGTTCGGGGACGAGGCGACGCCGACGTCCATCGCCTGGGGGTATCGCTGGGACGAGCCTGTCGAGGAGTCACCGGCCCCGACGGTGGCCGACATGGTCTTCGCGTTGGCGGGGGCCGATCCGCGGCTGGCGATCGACGCCGACTACTACCCCGAGTGGAATGCGTATTTCGTGAACTCATTCAGCTACGACCAGATCGGTCTGCCGAGTCCGTGGTCGCAGAGCGTCCGCTCCCTGGTCAACGACTTCGACAATGACCTGGGCATCGCGTTCTACACGGCGATTCCGGCTCCACCCGATGCCGCCGGTCCGTGGCCGCAGGCAGGTCTGCTGTCTCTCGCGGCGTTGGGCATCGCCGACACGCCGCTGGCGAACGGCGGGTGGTATGGGTTTGTCGTCCAGGAGTACGAAGCGTTTGTTTACCCGGAGACGGTGAACTTCACGCAGCCCGTTTCGCCCGTGCCCGAGCCGGGCACCTGGGCGTTGCTGGCCGGGGCTGCGGGCGTGGTCGGTTGCGGTGGTGTGGTGCGGCGACGCCGGAAGCGGGTCGCATGAGCGGGCCAAGTCGGTCTCGCGATGCGATTCTCGACCAAAACGCGCGGGCGTGGGATCGGCTGGCGGCCCGCGGGGCGGCGCTCGCGCGGCCGGCGGTCGACGAGGCGTTCGGTGATCCGCGGGGCTGGCTCGCCGGTGGCGCGGGGGCTGCTGGCGGGCGGTCGTGGCTTCCCGAAAGTCTCGTTGGCCTCGAGGTGCTCTGCCTCGCCGCCGGGGGCGGCAAGCACGGGCCGCTCTATGCGGCGGCTGGGGCGCGGGCGTGTGTGGTGGATTTGTCGGCCGCGATGCTCGACCTCGACCGGCAGGTGGCCCGCGAACGCGGCATCGACGTCGAACTCGTGCAGACGTCGATGGATGATCTCGGGATGTTCGCGGCCGGCCGGTTCGATCTCGTCGTGCATCCGGTGAGCACCTGCTACGTACCCGACGTGCGAGGCGTGTTCGCCGAAGTGGCCCGCGTGACGAGGCCGGGCGGCCTCTATGTGAGCCAGCACAAGGCACCGGCCAGCCTGCAGGCGACGATCGACCTCGGAGCGAGCGGCCGCTACGAGTTGGTGCACCCGCAGCAGAACGACGGCCCGCTACCCCCCGCCGCCCCGTCGCGGCTCCGGGAGCAGGGCACGCACGAGTTCATTCACCCACTCACGGATCTGCTCGGGGGCATCTGCCGGGCCGGGTTTACGATCGAGGACGTCGGCGAGCCGGATCACACGGCCGCCGCCGCGACGCCCGGTTCCTTCGCCCACCGGGCCGCGTTCCTGCCCCCCTATCTGCGGATTCTCGCGCGGCGGACGGCGACGGCTGCGGGCCCACGCGGCCCGGGCATCGTGCTGGTAGAGTAAGAAAGAATCCTGCCGCCGTCGCCCATGCTGCTCCTCATCGACAACTACGATTCGTTCACCTGGAACCTCGTGCAGCGGTTCGGCGAGATCGCCCCCGATCTGCCCGTCGAGGTGCATCGCAACGACGCAATCACGGGCGCGGAGATCGCCGAGAAGGCGCCGAGCCACCTGGTGATTTCGCCGGGCCCCTGCACGCCCGACGAGGCGGGCATCTCCTGTGACGTCATCCGCCGGTTCGCGGGACGGATGCCGATCCTGGGCGTCTGCCTGGGCCATCAGTCGATCGGCCAGGTGTTCGGTGGGACGATCGTGCGGGCCAAGCGGCTCATGCACGGCAAGGTCGATCAGATCGCACACTCCGGCCAGGGATTGTTCGCGGGTCTCGCCGCCAACCCGATCGAGGCCACCCGCTACCACAGCCTTGTCATCGATCCACCGACGCTGCCCAAGGAGTTTGAGGTGGACGCCTGGTCGACCGCACCTGACGGTTCCCGCGAGATCATGGCGATCCGGCACCGCACGCTCCCGGTGTACGGCGTGCAGTTTCACCCGGAGAGTTTCCTGACGCCGGTGGGCTATGACCTCCTCCGGGCGTTCCTGGCCTGCGCGTCATGATCGATCTCGCTGACGCGCTCGCGCTCGTGGAACGTACCGCCGCCCCGCTGCCGCCGCGGCGGCTGCAACTCGCCGCCGCCGTCGGCCGCCTGCTCTCCGCAGGCATCATCGCCGACGGCGATTCGCCGCCGTGGGACCGGGCGATGATGGACGGGTTCGCCGTCCGCGACGCCGACATGGCCGGCGGCGGGATCGTCGAATTGGAGGTGGTCACGGATCTCGCGGCGGGAGACGTCACGTCGCTCACGCTGCGGCCCGGCTCGTGCGCGCGGATCATGACCGGCGCGCCGATCCCTCCCGGAGCCGACGCGATCGTGCCGGTCGAGCGGGCCGTCGACGGCACCGCGGGCACGCATGCCGGCGGCCGCGTGCGGCTGCACGAGAAGACGTTTCGCCCCGGTCAGCACGTGGGCCGGCAGGGAGCGGCCTACCGCCAAGGCCAGGAGGTGCTCGCCGCGGGCATGTGGCTCGGCGCCGCCGAGATCGCCCTGGCCGCCGAAGCCGGGGCGACGCACGTCGTGGCGGACGCACCGGTTCGCGTGGCGATTCTCCAGTCCGGCAGCGAACTCGTGCCGCACGATACCATGCCGGCGTTCGGCCAGACCCGCAACTCCAACGGGCCGATGCTCGCCGCGGCGGTCACGCTTCTCGGTGGCGAGCCGATTCCGCTGGGCGTCGCCGCCGATCGGCCCGAGGCGATCCGGGCCGCCGTCGCGAAGGGGCTTGCCGCCGACGTGCTCCTGCTCTCCGGAGGCGTCTCGGCGGGCGACCTCGACCTCGTACCCGGCATCCTCGCCGCGTGCGGCGTCGACGAGGTGTTCCACAAGGTGCGGCTCAAGCCGGGGAAGCCCGTCTGGTTCGGGAGGCTCGCGCGGCCGGCCGGCGAAGCACCGACGCTCGTCTTCGGCCTCCCGGGCAACCCGGTGAGCAGCCTCGTCTGCTTCGAGCTGTTCGTGCGGCCGGCGCTCGCGATCCTCTCCGGCCGGCCACGTCAGGCATGGCACCTGCCTCGGACCACGGCCGTACTCACCGCCCCAGTGAAAGCGGCCCCGGACCGGCCGGTCTATCTGCCGGGGCGGCTGCGGCCGATGACAGCAGGCGCGGCCGGTGCCGACTCAAGCCGCATTGACTCACGCGGTGCCGCCAGGCTCGAGATCGAGCCGCTGCCCTGGACGGGCTCGTCCGATCTCCGCGGCATGGCCGGCGCCAGCGGCCTCATCGCCCTGCCTGCGGCCGCGGGGCTGGTGGCGGCGGGTACCGGGGTGGACGTACTCGTCCGGGACTCTGGCACGTCAGGCGGTCGGGAGTGAGCGGTGGAAGTGCACGTGCTTCCAATTCCCGGCGATCTTCTGCCAGATCCGGGTCTCTTCGCACAGCTTGGTCACGGGATGGCCGGCGTCGTCGAGCGTCTGCGTGAGGCGGACATACGCCACCAGGGCCACCGTGTCGGAAAGCAGCTTCACCACAGGCGAACCGAGCGTGACGGTCACCGGTCGGGTGCCCTGCGCGGGAGTGCCCGGCAGCTTGAAATAGAATTCATGAAAGGGAAGCCCGGCGACCAGTTGGCCGCGGGCTTCCGGCTCGAAGCAGGTGAGGTCCTCCGCCACGAGACGGTGGTAGGCCTTCCAGTCGCCGGCGGCCACGGCCGCCAGAAGCTGCTTCGAGAGATCGATCAGCTCCGCGGCGATGGTTGCGGAGGCGGCGGGTGTTCCCGGCGACGGTGCGGTCATGGCAAATAATCCTTACGCGATCACGGGTCGTGGAATCACTGGTTGGCCGTGGCAGGCGCGGCGAGCAGCCCCAGCGCCGTGAGCTTCGCCAGGCACTCGTCCCGCTCGCGGCAGCGCTCGAGGCCCGCCCAGCTCGGATCCTGGGCCGCGAGAAACTCCGCGTGCGTTGCGGGGAGCGAGCCGGCGGGGCGCGCGGCGAGGCGGCGGATCACCTCCTGGTCGAGCCGCGTCAGCCGCATGGCCTGCACGCGGTAATCGAGGAACGCCTCCCACACGAGCGGGAAGAGCGGAGCCACGATCTCCTGCCCGATCGTCTCGGCGTAGCGGCGGATCTCCAGCTGGGCATGCGTGTCCATTCGCAGCGCCAGGAAGTGGAGCAGGTTGTGGAGGTCGATCTTCCAGTAGGCCTCGGTGTAGGTGGAGAGC
>Ga0114946_10001270_pt1 | contig 17356 bp, 10 predicted proteins | sample WalLakDeSediment_FD_88676 | JGI IMG/M metagenome (GOLD analysis project Ga0114946, IMG submission 88676) | Lake sediment microbial communities from Walker lake, Nevada to study Microbial Dark Matter (Phase II) - Walker Lake 11/02/13 Deep Sediment | ecosystem: Environmental > Aquatic >... | reverse complement strand
TTTGGTTGAAGGCCTTGCCCAGGCTGGCCAATTCATCATCGCCACTCACTACAACTCGGTGTGAGAGCTGCCCGGATGCCAGGGATTGGGCGGCGTTGGTCAGGTCCCGTACCGGGCGCAGCACGGTGTAGGCCAGCAGCATAGCCAGCAGTAAGGAAACCCCGCCAGCGATCAATGCTGCTACCCGGGCCGCGTTATCAAGGCGTTGCATCAGCGCGGTTTGGTCGCCGGCTTGAAAAACCATACCGTTTTCTGGCAACAAGAATCCGACCGTGCGCGAGCCGTTTTTTAGGGTAATGGCTGCCTGGATTTGTTGCGAGCTTAATCCCCCAGAGGCCTGGGTATCTCCTGTATCATAAACCAGGCTGCCATCTGAATCTGCCAGGCGCAGGCGCTGGTTCATCATGCCGCCCATGCCTTGTTGCCCAGCGCCCTGACCCATCCGGTCATGAGAACCGGGCATGCGCAGCAGGGTTTCCACCCCCTGCCAGCTTTGGTTTTCTTGATAATAGGCTTCCAGGGCGTTGACCAGTTCCGTGGAACCGCTCAATCCACCTCGAAACATGAAGGTGGTCACTTCGCGCTGTGTTGTCAGGCGGACGAGGGTAACGACACTGAGGAGCGACACCAGCGCCACCAGAGCAAAGGCAAGAAAGATCCGCAAACGCATATTAATTCTCACCCTGTTTGACCCGCCAGACCCGCATCTCTGTTAAACCGGTAGCCGACCCCAAAAACGGTCTCGATATAACGCGGGTGTTTGGGATTATCTTCAATCTTTGCCCTCAGGTTTTTGATATGTGCATCGATCGTGCGGTCGTAGCCTTCATAAGCCGTACCGAGGGCAGCTTCGGATAGTTGTAAGCGGCTGAAGGCGCGGCCTGGTTGGCCGGCCAGGGCAGTGAGCAGGTTGAATTCAGTGGGAGTCAGGTCCACCGAGCGCCCGGAAATCTTGACGATGTGTGCATCCAGGTCGATTTCTAAATCGGCAATCCGCAAAACGCTTGGCGCAGGTGGGGCTGCGCCTGCCCGGCGCAAGACAGCGCGCACGCGTGCAACTACTTCCCGGGGCGAGTATGGCTTCGTGATATAGTCATCCGCCCCAATCTCCAATCCGATCAAGCGGTCGGCTTCTTCAACTCGCGCGGTTAGCATGATGATAGGGGTATCCGCTTTGCGCCGGATCTCACGGGCCACATCCAGACCATCCATCCCGGGCAGGTTTAAGTCCAGAATTACCAGGTCGGGTCGCTTATGTTCCCAATTAGACAGGCCGCTATCGCCCCGGTAGGCAGTCAGCACGTCATAGCCAGCCTGCTCCAGGTAAGAGCGCAAAACTTTGACCAGCTCAGGTTCATCTTCGATAATCAGGATCGTAGGCATACGCTTAGAGCATCCAAGAATGTTGCTTTGATTATATCGGAAAAACGCCAGGTGTTATCTGTCTGAGATTGCACAGAAACCCGGTCATCAACGATCGACCGGGTTTCTGCGTTGCAACCTGCTGGGAGTTTTAGCCTCCTTGCGATGCAGCCCGCGCTCCACGATTTCCAAAGCCCCGCATCCCGCTGCTGGGGCGATCCGTGCCATCTGGCCCGGTTCCGTTGCACGCGCCGCCGGCAAAGCCACGGCTGCCCATGCGCTGGTTCATCCAGGTAGCCTGCTCCTGGGTGATAAGGCCTGCTTCAACGGCTTTTTGTAAGGCGCCGGCGCGCACTTCTGCCCTCAAGGCGCTGAAATTCTCAGGGCTGATGCCAAATGATTCAGCAACCTGCCACATGCTTTCACCGGCTGCCAAACGGGATTCAATGTCCTCGACGCTGGCGCCAAGGGCGTTTGCAAAGGCTTCTACCATGGATTCGTGCATTGGCCCGTAATTGCCATCCGCCGGTTGGGCCTGGAAAAATCCTTGACCCATCATGCCATAGCCACCGCGCCCGCCCATCATCTCTGGGCCGTAGCCTGCACCGGGCTCAGCCGGGGTGGGGGCTTGTGCCAGGGCAGCCCCAGCGGTCAGTGCAGCAGCTATAACGAAGATACCAATAATCCAGATCTTTTTCATGTTGTTCACTCCTTTTATTAGATTTATCGTTTCGATCTGGCTTAAGGATACCGTATAGGTGTGAAGAAGTTGTGAAGAGCGCTTGAAGAAGGTGTGAAACAATTTCAGGGCTGTTCCTCTCCCGAAAGCAGGCGGATTTTCTCCCAAGGCGGCGCTTTGGATTCTTCGGCCAGGATGGCGCGCAACTCGAAGATTTCATCGCGGATGGTAGCCGCCTTTTCAAATTCCAGCGCGCGCGCGGCCTCCTTCATCTGCTTTTCTAACTCGTTGATCACCCGCTGCATTTCTTGTTTGGACAGGCTGCTGGCGCCTTTTGCACGGTACTCGCCCCTTGGCTCTGCCACAGCACGGACTGTCAACTGGTCAGTCAAATCACGGACAGCCTTGTGAATGCTGACCGGTTCGATGCCATGTTGTTGGTTATAGGCGACTTGCTTAGCCCGGCGGCGATTGGTTTCCCCGATGGCAGTCCGCATGGCCTCGGTCTCCTTGTCTGCGTACATCAGAACCTTCCCGCGCACATGCCGTGCTGCCCGGCCGATCGTCTGAATCAGGGCTGTCCCTGAACGCAGGAAACCTTGCTTGTCAGCATCCAGGATGGCAACCAGCGATACCTCGGGCAGGTCCAGGCCCTCCCGCAGCAGGTTGATGCCAACGACCACGTCAAACACGCCCAGGCGCAGGTCGCGCAGGATGCCTACTCGTTCCAATGTGTCGATTTCGGAATGCAGGTAGTGCACCTTGATCCCTAACTCCATCAGGTAATCAGAGAGCTTCTCAGCCATTCTTTTAGTCAAAGTGGTCACCAGGATGCGCTCGCCCTGCTCCACCCGCTGGCGAATCTCACCTACCAGGTCATCGACCTGGCCTTCCACTGGGCGCACGTCAATCTCGGGGTCAACCAACCCGGTTGGACGGATAATCTGTTCGACAACCTGGTCCGCCAGGGCCAATTCGTATGGTCCTGGTGTGGCAGAAGTATAGATCGTCCAACCCATGCGTTGCTCGAATTCGTCAAATTTCAAAGGCCGGTTATCCATGGCAGAAGGCAGGCGGAAACCGTACTCAACCAGGGTCTCCTTGCGAGAGCGATCGCCGTTGTACATCCCCCGGATTTGCGGGACGGTCATATGCGATTCGTCCAACACCAGGATATAGTCATCCGGTAGGTAGTCAACCAGGGTCCAGGGTGGGGTGCCGGAACCACGCTGGTCCAGATGGCGGGAGTAGTTCTCAATCCCGGCGCAATAGCCCACCTCGCGCAGCATTTCCAGGTCATATTGGGTACGTTGCTCCAGCCGCTGGGCCTCCAACAGTTTCTCCTGTGATTTGAGCTGAGCCAGGCGGGTTTCTAATTCTTGTTCGATGTCTTGGATGGCTTTTTTAAGCTTATCCTCATCGGTGATAAAGTGCTTGGCGGGATAAATGAAGACGCTGGTCAATTCTCTGCGCAGCTCACCTGTCACCGCGTTAAACTCCATGATACGCTCGACCTCATCACCAAAGAAGGTGATGCGGTATCCGAAACGATCCTGGTACGCGGGGATGATCTCCAGCGTGTCGCCGCGCACCCGAAAAACGCCGGGAGCGAGCTCAAGATCGTTCCTTTGGTACTGGCTCTCGATGAGCTGGCGCAACAGCGCATTCCGGCGGTAGGAATAACCACTCTCCAGGTTTATGACCACTCGTCCATACGCCTCTGGATTTCCGATCCCATAGATGCACGAGACAGAGGCAACCACAATCACGTCATTGCGGGACATAAGTGAGGTGCTGGCTGCCAGGCGCAAGCGCTCGATTTCCTCATTGATGTCGCTCTCTTTCTCGATATACAGGTCATGGCGTGGTACGTAGGCCTCGGGTTGGTAGTAATCGTAATAGGAGACGAAATATTCCACCGCATTGTCTGGGAAGAAATCCTTGAACTCGGCGTACAGTTGGGCTGCCAGGGTCTTGTTGTGTGCCATTACCAGGGTTGGCTTCTGGATTTCGGCAATCAGAGACGCAATGGTGAAAGTCTTACCCGTCCCGGTGGCGCCCAACAGCACCTGATGTTGGTGGCCGCGCTGGATGCCTTCCACCAACTGGCGGATAGCTTCGGGTTGGTCACCGGTAGGTTTGAATGGTGCATGTAATTTGAATTCCATTTTTGTGATTTTACCACTACAAAGGCGTGGGCTGAGCAGTTACGTTACCCGTTACCTTACATATATGGGATTGCTGAAAATCCAACCTCGCATCCGACCAAGATAATGGATGTACACTTCCACCCGGTAGACGCCCGGCTCAGAAGTGATGTATGTGCAATTTTCCCGCTTGCGCCAGATTTTGACCGGTTTGCCGTTGTGTAACAAGCGGCACTCGCTTATCATCGGCAGGCGGATTTGCAAGGTTATCCCGTTGCGGCATTCGATCTCATCCCCCATATTGGCAGTGCCCTCTGCGCCTTGAGCCCGGAAACGAAATCCGCGCGTGGGAGCCGGTTGATCATAGCCAATGAACGCGTGACCTTCTCTCAGAGCCTCCAGGATCACGCGGCGATCCTGAAAAATATCGCCGGAGAGTGGATGGGGCAAGATCAGGTGTGTATTGATAGCCCGAAAATGGAACTCATAGGGAAAGACTGTGCGGCGCAGCGGCCCCATGCGAGCAGGCAAGGCATGGGCATCCGAGCCGCCGATGGCGACAACTTTGTTTCCCTGGCTGAGCAACTCATCCCATTTCCGCAGGGCTTCTGGAAAGGGGCCACGGGCAATGCGTTTGGGGTTGAAGACGTAATAAAGGGCATGCAGCATAGTTTTTAAACGGCCCTTGAATTCTGAAAATCCGTTCCACAACTCGATGCCGGTGAAGCCGTGCAGGTCCCAGTCGACCCACGATATATCCGTCTCACCCACGGCTGGTGCGGGGGGGTCCACCGGATGAGCAATAAAGGATAGTCCTTCACTCTTTCGAATGGTATCAAGCAGACGTTGTGGTTCTGACGCAAGAGTTGCCAACTCACGACCCACCCCGATGACGAGCAGGTGGTTTTTTTGCGGGTGGCGAGCCTGATTGTGGATCTCTTCGCCCACCAGGAGCAACACCCGCTTATCCCCGTCCTGGTAGTACTCTTCTGGTCCGTTCACCCACACATTGTGATCGGTAACGACAACCGCGTCTAACCCGCAACGAATCGCCGCTTGGGCAATGCGCTCATGGCTATAGTGCCCATCGGAGTAGGGCGTATGCATATGAAGATTAACGGTGATCTCGTGCATGCTAGTTTGGGTGTGCGGGCAAAGGTCTGGCTAGATCAGACATTCAAGTTTTGAGCAATGCCGTTGGGTGACTATCCGCCTGGCAGACTATTTGGTATAATCCGCCTGCCTGGTTCTCGTTCTGTTTTCCTTGAGCTGGGCCAAAGGCTAGTTGGAAATAATGGGCTTCCTTAAAAAGCTACTGGTAAATTCAGGCTTTTCAGGTTGCCGCTTGATACTTGATTCGGAGATTGATTGTGGAAAACTATTTATATGTCGCACTGATTATAACGTCAATTGCCCTGATCGCCAGTGTCATCTTGCAGAGCAAAGGCGCAGGACTGGGTGGTCTGACTGGCGGTGATACCGGCGGTATCTTCACAGCCCGCAGAGGGATCGAAAAGACCCTCTTCCGAGTGACGATTGTGCTGGGTGTTGTGTTCTTTATGCTGGCAACCGCCACAGTGATGGTGTTGCGCGCACAACTTGGTTAGAATTATTGCTCTTGATCCCGAAGGCCTTTTGCGGCCGCTGAGTTCAACAAAAGAGAAGGCAGCTCACGGCCTGCGGGCCTGAGCGCCTGTTTGTAATTTCCCCATTTTCTTATGAGAAAACTGCGTTGGCCTATCCTAATTGTTATCCTGGCGTTGGCAGCGATTGGAATTTTGCTGCTCAGCCGGGACCCAAACCTGCCACCGATAATACCTGATGAGGTCCAGCCCGTTACGGGAGGGGTTTATATTGAAGGCCTGGTGGGCAAGTTCAGTCGCCTTAATCCTTTGCTGGATCTGTATAATCCCAGCGATCACGATGTCGACCGTCTGATTTTCAGCAGTCTGATCCGCTTTGACGATCGCGGCTTACCTTTGGGGGATCTGGCAGAATCGTGGGGGATCTCTCTAGATGGCACGGTCTACAATTTTTCCCTGCGGCAGGAAGCTATCTGGCATGACGGGCAGCTGGTAACCAGCAATGACATCCTTTTTACCGTCAATATGATGCGCGACGATGAGTCCATCATCTCCACTGACGTACGTGAGCTTTGGAAGGCAGTGGAGGTGGTTCTCCTGGATGAGAAGACGATCCAGTTCCGTATACCTGAACCCTTTGCTCCTTTTATGGATTACCTGACTTTTGGCATCCTACCGGCGCACCTCCTGGAGGGCCTGACTCACGCTGAAATGATCGATTCTCCCTTCAATCTCCAACCGATTGGCTCCGGTCCTTACCGCTTGGAAAGTTTGACCATTGAAGGGAACGAAATCCAGGGATTGGTATTGAAGTCATTCCAAGGCTACTACGGGCAGATGCCCTTTATCGAACAGATTGTCTTCCAGTATTTCCCTGACGCCCGCTCCGCCTTGGAGGCTTACCGGCGGGATGAAGTGATGGGGATCAGCCAGATCACCGCGGATGTCCTGCCGGATGCACTCAAAGAACCCAATTTGAGGTTGTACACCGGCCGGCTGCCGGAGCTATCCCTGATTTTTTTGAATCTGGATAACCCAGAGGTCCCATTTTTATCTGACGTATCCATCCGGCGGGCCTTGTTCCTTGGATTAAACCGGCAGTGGATGATCGATCATCTGTTAGGTGGGCAGGCGATTATGGCGGATGGTCCGGTATTCCCCAATACCTGGGCTTATTATGATGGAATCGAGCATATAGAATATGCTCCAGATGAAGCCATCAAGTTACTCAAGGATACGGGCTACACGATTCCGGCAGAAGGCGGCACCGTACGCACCAACCAGGACGGCTCCCCTTTACGTCTGGAATTGCTTTATCCGGATAACGAAAAACATGCTTCCCTGGCAGCGACGATCGAAGAGAACTGGGAGAAGTTGGGGATTGAAGTAAGCTCGCGACCGGCCTCCTATCAGGAGTTAGTAACAGATTATTTGGAGCCGCGCCTGTACCAGGCAGTTCTGATCGATCTGAACATGACGCGCTCACCTGATCCTGATCCTTATCCTTTCTGGCATCAGACTCAAATCACAGGCGGGCAAAATTACTCTAAGTGGGATGATTTTCAGGTCAGTGAATATCTGGAGCAGGGACGGGTTATTGTTGATATTGGTGAGCGAACGAAAAACTACCGCAATTTCCAGGTGCGCTTTAGCCAGGAGCTTCCTGCGCTGCCCCTGTTTTACCCGGTATTTGTTTACGCGGTGGATGCAGAGGTGCAGGGAGTAAGCATAGGCCCGCTTTTCGATCCCTCCGATCGCTTTTCTCTGATCAATCGCTGGTTCCTGGTCTCCAGACGCACCGGACCGGCTATGGAAACGGTTGAGGAGGCCGATTCCGAAATCAGTCTACCAACCGGAGAGCCCTAAAGCATAATTGCCAGAGATGGAGAGGGTGTTCTCATGGGATCGCTCACCCGAGCAGTGTTGAGGTGTACCTGACGCCTTCTTGCGCTATGGCGAGCGGTCATATAGCCAGCGATAAATTGAAAAAACCTCATAGATGCTACGAACGTAGGTGCGTGTTTCATCAAAGCGGATGATTTCCAAGAACAGGTCCGGGTCGTCGCCGGCCAGGTTTTTCCATTCTCTGGCGTTGCCGGGGCCGCCGTTATAAGCCGCCAACGCCCCATGCAGATCGCCGTCCAGATAACTGCGAGTGAAGTCTAAATAATCGACCCCGAAGCGGATGCTCACCAGCGGGCGCACCAGGTCTGCCTGGCTGTAATTGGTTGGATAGCTGAGCCGGTTGGCCCTCTCCTGGGCGGTTGCGGGCATTAGTTGCATCAATCCCTGCGCCCCTGCGCCCGATACAGCAAAACCTTCAAAAAAACTCTCCTGGCGAATCACGCTGAAGATGAATAAGGGGTGGAAATCATAAGTTTCTGCTTGTGGCAGGACCAATTCGGAGAAATAAACCCCGAAGCGCATCCGGTTGAAATACTTGGGAGCCTGCATTGTGGCAGCATTATCCATGCCTGCCAGGGTCAACACCTGACGGGCGGCCAGGATGGTTGAGCGATAGATGCCCAAGTCCATGGTGTAATTTGCCAGACGGTAAGTATTGGCGGGATCCTCTTCGACGGAAGTACGCAGGCTCTCAAATTCTTGCCGGGCATCGCTATATAGCCCCAGGCGCCAAAATTCGGTGCCGCGTTGCAGACGCGGGTCTTCAAACAGGGGACCCGGGCCAGATAAGCTGGTCTCTTCCGGAATTCCAAATACGGTCCGCATCCAGGCCTCGGCTTCTGCCATCTCGGATGCCCGGTCAAAACCCAGGTCCATCATGCGGGGTGGTGTGAAGGGGGCGCGGTTCAATAGAAGGTCTCTGCCGCGCTCAGAGTAATAGCCAGTTGGATCGACAACCGCTGCCTGTGACCAGTTATAACGCGCCCCGGCGTTGTCCCCCTGCATTTGCAGCGTTTTTCCCATCCAGAAATAAGCGCCCGATCGCTGGCCTGAGCCAATTGAAATACCCAGCAGGCGCTGGAAAACATTTAATGCGCTGGTGTAGTTTTCTAAGCGGTAATAGCATAAACCGGACAGCAATAGAGCCCGGTACCCATTCTCGGCGTTGGGATACTCGCCCGCGATCCGCCCCCAGTAGTCAGCTGCCTGCTCCAGATTTCCGGCCCGTTCAGCTACGCGGCCTGCGAAGAAGAGGAAATCCGCCGCTCGGGGGTGTTCAGGTGCTACTTCAACAAACGCAGCAAAAGTTGTATATCCGCCCTCGTAATCGTTAAGGTATGCCCATTGGGTGAACCCTTTTTTCTCCCAAGCATCAGCCCACTGACTTGAAAGCGGGTAGTCCTGGATGACGATTTCCCACTCTTGGATAGCCGCGCTATAGTTGCCTGCAGCGGAAAGGGTTAGCCCTTTGTAGTAATGGGCAATAGCCGGGTCGCTTGGCGATGCAGCAGCCAGGTAGCGGTCAAAAGCAGCCAGGGCAACGCCGTACTGTTGGGCAAAGTAATCCACCAGGCCGCGATCCAGCTCAGAGACCGGGTAGCCAACATTGACCAGCTCGATCAAAGCCAGGTAAGAGCTGTACGCAATGGGAAAATTTTCTACTGCATCCAAATAGGCCAGGTAAGCCTGCTCCATTTCACCCAGGGACGTGTACGTCTGTCCGATCAGCAAGTCAAGTTGGGCTTTAGTATAGTCACTGGTAGCGCGGTTGTACATATCCTGGTACATCACCAGAGCAGTGGCATGCTCGCCCAATAGAGCATATGTCCTGGCGACCTTCATCTGCAAGGGAATGGTGTCTTCCAGGCGCGGGCTAGAAAGAGATCGTTGGTAGTCTATCAGGGCGTTTTCATAATCGCGCATGGCAAAGTAGGCGTCACCGCTGCGTTCGAGCATATATGCGTCCAGAACCCCCTCGCGCAGGTTGATATAAGAATGGTAAGCCTCTATCGCCTCGCTATACCGGTCAAGTGTGTCGTAGGTCTGTGCCAGAAAGAAATATGCTTCCGGGATGTGCGGAGAAGCAGGGTACTCATCGATCACCCGGCGGAAAGCATCCAGGGCGGTGCGGTAATCTTTGCTGAAATACTGCGCGCGACCAATTCCGAGCAAAGCAGCTGAGCTGACTTCATGATCCGTGGATTCGGCTAAGGCTGTCTGAAATTCCTGACGAGCTCTGTCCCAGTCCCCATAAAATAGAGCCTGATCGCCGCTGTCAACGCGCGCTGCTGGAACCGGAGTTGGGCTGGGCAGGGGAGTTGGGCTGGGAATTGGGGTAGGCGGAATTGGGGTGAGCGTCGGTGTAGGGCTCAATGTGGGCGTAGGTGTGGGACCAAAAGATGGAAAGCGACCAGCACTACATGCTGCAGTCAAAAAGAAGATTGTCATCAACGCCAACACGATCCAAACCAAGGATCTCAGCCTGTTTGATATTATGAAGCGATGCATACCTTTTATCCGTTACTACACTCCAGACAGCCAACCCCATTTTTTAGATTTCTCAAGTTTGAACTGCCAAATTTCTAAGACTATAATCGTAGCCTGGATAGATGTCAATGGCCCTTGACAAATAGCACCTATCTTGTATAATTTACTCACATGAAATCTACGAAAGTTTTGTGCGCCAGGCGAGCGCTTGAGGTTGGCATCTCAAGCGCTGGCTTTTGTTGGGCAGAACAGCAATTGCTCTGTTCTGCTATTTGTATTTCATCCTCGAAATTCACACCACAGCCATTTAGTGATCCCTTTAGATAAATAGCGCCTGTGGTGAAGACTACCGCGCCAAGGGCAGCCCACGTTTATCAAGTGGTTAAATTAAAAGGCGATTGTGTTATTGTAAAGCGTTCAGGAGGTACCGAGTGGAAACTAAAGGGTTAACTGCACTACGCATCAGTCTGGCCTCTCCAGAAACGATCCGTAGCTGGTCGTATGGTGAAGTACTCAAACCGGAAACAATTAACTACCGCCGGCTCCGACCCGAAAAAGATGGCCTGTTCTGTGAGGCCATCTTTGGCCCCACTCGGGACTGGCAATGCTACTGCGGAAAATACAAGAATATCCGTTATAAGGGTATTGTCTGCGACAAATGTGGGGTAGAGGTCACCCGTTCATCGGTCCGGCGAGAACGGATGGGGCATATTGAGCTTTCTGCTCCGGTGGCTCATGTGTGGTATACCCGCCGTATTCCCTCCTATCTCGGTCTTTTATTGGATATTTCTCGTCGCAATCTGGATCGAGTCTTATATTTTGCTCAATATGTCGTCACTTACGTAGACGAAGATGCTCGTTCCAAAGCTGCCAAACGTCTGGAAGAGAAAATCACGGTTACCGAGCGTGAGCAGGCTACCAGGATCAATTCGAAAATTGCTGAGACAAAAGCCGAGCGTGACCGCCAGTTGGGCGAATTACAAACACGTAAAACCCAACTGGAAGAACGCTATACGGAAACCGTGGCAGAAAAACTGGACCCGATCATCAACGAAGGACAAAGCCTCGAGCGCAGCTTACAGGAAAAGCAGGGAAAGACCACCCGCACAGCCATCCTGTTCCCTGAAACTGAGATTGTTATCGCTGAAGCCGGGGAGACCATTGAAAGCCGTCACCTGGCGCGTGTCCAGGGCGTTGTACAGGAACGCTTGGAAGAGCTGGAAAATGAGCTTAAGGACCAAAAACAGCGCGATCTTGAGCATATCAACCTGGATATCGAGCGGTTACGCGCGACTGCCGACCTAACTATGGAAGGTTTTCGCAATGAGTTGGATGATCAGGCCACCCAGGCCCGCGACGAGAACGCCAGGTTGCGAGATGAGCTCCTGGAGCTGCGTCACCTCACTTTTATGGGTGAGACTCGCTATCGCGAGCTGAAATCGCGTTGGGGTCAGGTCTTCCGCGCCGATATGGGCGCTGAGGCTTTTTACGACATCCTCAAGCGTCTGGATCTGGATAAGCTTGCTGAAGAGCTATGGCTTGAAGTGCGCACATCGAAAAGCAAGCAGAAGCGCAAAAAAGCCACCAAACGGCTGAAAGTGGTTGAAGCCTTCCGCCGCTCAGGCAACCGTCCTGAGTGGATGATCCTGACTGTTCTGCCGGTCATTCCGCCTGATCTGCGCCCGATGGTACAGCTGACGGAGGTCGCTTTGCTACTTCGGACTTGAACGATCTGTACCGGCGGGTCATTAACCGCAATAATCGCCTTAAACGCTTGTTAGAGCTGGGCGCTCCTGACGTGATTGTGCGCAATGAAAAACGCATGCTTCAGGAAGCGGTTGACTCTCTCATCGATAACTCCCAGCGAGGCAAGGCGCTTTCTCGCCGCGGTCGCCGTGAGCTCAAATCCTTGAGCGATATGCTCAAAGGCAAGAAAGGTCGCTTCCGTCGCAACCTGCTGGGGAAGCGTGTGGATTACTCGGGTCGCTCGGTGATTGTGGTCGGTCCTAAGCTCAAGTTGTACCAATGTGGCCTACCCAAAACGATGGCCCTGGAGCTTTACCGTCCCTTTGTCATCTCTCGCCTGGTAACTCATAATTATGCTGCCAATGTCAAAGGCGCCAAGCGTTTCATCGAGCGTAACCGTCCGGAAGTGTGGGAAGTTCTAGAAGAAGTTATTAAAGAGAGACCGGTCTTGCTCAACCGCGCGCCTACCTTGCACCGTTTGGGCATCCAGGCCTTTGAACCCATCCTGATCGAAGGCAGCGCAATCCAACTCCATCCTCTGGTTACCACGGCTTTCAACGCGGACTTTGATGGCGATCAGATGGCAGTCCATGTTCCCCTTTCGCAAAAAGCGGTTTGGGAAGCTCGCCAGTTGATGCTTTCCTCGAGGAATTTGCTCAAACCAGCGGATGGCGACCCCATTATCAGCCCCTCCAAGGACATGGTCCTGGGCGTGTACTATTTGACCAAAGATGACAACCTGGACCACAAAGGAGAGGGACGCATCTTTGCAGATATGGATGAGGTTGAGCTGGCCTACAGCCTGGCTCAGGTGGAAGTTCATACTCGTATTAAGCTATTGGTGAATACCTGGTATGACGAGGATGGCAGCCGTTTGCCCAAACCCGAGCAGCGCCTGATTGACACCATTGTCGGACGGGTGATCTTTAACCGCATCCTGCCTGAGGAAATCCAGTTTGTCAACGAAACACTTGACAAAGGTGGTTTGAAAGACCTGGTGACTGAGCTGTATGAGGTTGGCGGCGCTGATAAAACGCCGGATGTAGCAGACCGGATCAAAGATATCGGCTTCTCCTATGCCACTCGCTCCGGCTATACCATTGCTGTATCGGATATCGCTGTTCCGCCGGAGAAGCAAGCGATCCTGAACCAGGCTTTACAGGAAGAAGAGTCCGTTGTGCGTGACTTCCGCCGAGGCCTGCTGACCGATCAGGAGCAGCACGAACGGGTGATTGAGATCTGGCAGCGCACCACAACCGATGTCGCCCAGGCGGTCAAGAAAAACATGGATCCGCATGGGAACCTGGCCACGATGGCTAACTCCGGCGCTACCAAGGGTGGTTTTGGTCCGATTTCCCAGTTGGCTGGAATGCGCGGCCTGATGGCTGATCCTTCCGGTCGGATTATTCCACTGCCTATTCGCTCGAACTTCCGGGAGGGCCTGACCGCTCTGGAGTATTTCATCTCTACCCATGGCGCCCGCAAAGGTCTGGCTGATACGGCCTTGCGCACTGCTGATGCAGGTTACCTGACTCGCCGCCTGGTGGACGTTGCCCAAGATGTTATTATCAACGATGACGATTGCGGCACGACCGATGGCATCCTCATCCGGGCTGCTGATGACGTCGCTGGGCAGCCTCTCAGCAGCCGCCTGTTTGGTCGCTTGGCTGCAGAACGTGTGGTTGATGCAAAGACTGGTGAGATCCTGGCTGAGCTGAATGATGCTATGGATCATGAGCGCGTCCGCCGGATCGTCAATGCTGGCGTCAGCGAAGTCAAAGTTCGCTCGCCTCTAACCTGTGAGCTTATCCATGGGATTTGCTCCAAATGCTATGGTTTGGACCTTGGTCGTGGCAAGATGGTTGAGATCGGTTCTGCCGTTGGCATTGTGGCGGCTCAGTCTATTGGTGAGCCTGGCACTCAGCTGACCCTGCGTACTTTCCATACTGGTGGTGTGGCTGCCGGCGGTGATATCACCACCGGTCTCCCCCGCGTTGAAGAGCTCTTTGAGGCCCGCAAAACGCCGAAAGGTGAAGCCGTTGTTTCTGAGATTTCTGGCATTGCCCGTGTGATGCAGTCGGACCGCTATAGCGAGCTGCGGGTTGTGCGAGTTGAGCATAGCGAGATGGTCTCTGATGAGTACGACCTGCCAGCCGATTGGACTATTTCTGTCGAAGACGGTGAGGAGGTTGCCGCGGGAGATGTGATTGCTGCTCTGGATACTGCCACCATCACAGCTCAAAACGCTGGTCGCACCCGGATCGAGGGTCAGAAAGTAATCGTTTCCTATGAGGTTACCCAGGAAGTTGAGTACGAGTTGCCTAGCAATTCACGCCTCTTGGTCCGCAGCGGTGATCGGGTGGAGGCTGGGCAGGCTCTTACAGAAGGCTCCCTCAACCCACACCGCATCCTGCGCATCCAGGGTGGGCAAGCCTGCCAGATGTACTTGCTGTCTGAAGTGCAGAAAGTATATCGCTCTCAGGGACAGAATATCAATGACAAGCACTTTGAAGTCATCATTCGCAAGATGATGTCTAGAGTACAGGTTACTCGCCCGGGTGACACCACCTACCTGCCGGGTGATCTGGTGGATCGCCTTGAGCTCAAGCGGAACAACGAACAACTGCTTGAAGAAGGCCAGCATCCTGCCAAGTTCCTGGAGATCTTGTTGGGTATCACCAAGGCTTCGTTAAGCACCGACTCCTTCCTGTCAGCCTCCTCTTTCCAGCACACCATTAAGGTTTTGGCTGGAGCGGCCATTGCGTCTACAGAAGATCCGCTCTTTGGTCTGAAGGAGAACGTCATCATCGGCAAACTGATCCCCGCCGGCACCGGATTTGTGCGTGGCCGCTTCTATGAGTTCGAGAAAGAGCAAGAACGTAATCATACGATGGTGTTCCCTGCTTTTGGTGAGGACGAACAAGAGGACCTTACTTCGGAACTGCCGACGGCGGCAGACTGATATTTGCAGTTTAGTGCTACTCTCAAAAAGAGAGATAATTTCGAAAATGGCAAAACGGTCTGCGTGTTTTGCAGGCCGTTTTGCCATTTTCGTTAATAATTGGACTTACGCACTTTGAAGTATCCTAATTCTCCGCCATCTCCGGCTGAGCCGCGTAAATCCGCAACAAGTTGCTTTTGAGAAGCCAGGTTTTCTCTGCCACTTGTGGTTGACGTTTCTTCTGTTTACCTTTAAGATTGCCTGTAGAGTATTTGGCTCTGTGCAATTGGTTGTGAAAAAGATCCAAATCGGGATATGGATATGGATATGGAAATGGATAGCTACCCATGCACATATCTCAAAGCCGGGGGTTCCCCCTCACCATTTGGAGAAGATCATGGAAGTTGGTCTCGTACGATCTGTAGATATCGACCGCGAAATGCAGCAGGCCTACCTGGATTATGCCATGAGCGTAATCGTAGCCCGGGCGCTGCCGGATGCTCGCGATGGCTTGAAACCGGTCCACCGGCGCATCCTTTACGCCATGCACGATATGGGGATTAGAATCGATTCTTCCTATAAAAAATCCGCGCGTATCGTTGGTGAGGTGCTAGGTAAATATCACCCCCACGGTGACATGGCAGTGTACGATGCCATGGCCCGCATGGCGCAACCATTTTCTATGCGCTGCATGCTGGTAGATGGACAGGGAAATTTTGGCAGCGTGGATGGCGACCCGCCGGCGGCCATGCGTTACACCGAGGCGCGCCTGGCAGCTCCTGCCATGGATATGCTGGCTGATATCCAGAAAAATACCGTTGACTTTTCCGACAACTTTGATGGCAGCCTGAAAGAGCCCGATGTCCTACCGGCAGCTATTCCCAATCTGTTGGTGAATGGTTCCACGGGTATTGCCGTGGGTATGTCCACCAGCATCCCGCCGCACAATCTAGGGGAGGTGGTTGATGCGCTGGTCTTCATGCTGGATCACTGGGATCGTTTAGACGATATCAACGTCGAGGACCTGATGCGTTTCATCAAAGGCCCTGATTTTCCTACTGGTGGCATTATTGTGCAGACGGACCAGGAAGAAGGCATGACCAGCGCTTATGGCTCTGGGCGCGGCCGGGTAACCGTGCAAGCGCGCGCTCATATTGAAGAAATGGAGCGCGGCCGGACGCGCATTATTGTCACTGAACTGCCTTATATGACCAATAAATCCAGCCTGATCGAACGTATTGCCGAGCTAGCTCGGGAGGAACGTGTGGAAGGGCTGGCAGACCTGCGCGACGAGTCTGACCGTCAAGGGTTGCGGGTGGTGATTGAGCTAAATAAAACCGCCGATCCAGAGAAAGTGCTCCAGGACCTGTACAGCAAAACCTCCATGCGCAGTACTTTCGGGATTATCATGCTGGCTTTGGTGGATGGAGAGCCGCGTATGCTCAGCCTCAAGCAGGCTCTGCGGGTATATCTGGACCATCGCCTGTTGGTTGTCCGCCGCCGGGCTCAGTACGAACTGGACAAAGCTCGTGCTCGCGCCCATCTCCTGGAAGGGCTGCGGATCGCGTTGAAGAATCTGGATGATGTCATTGCTCTCATCCGCCGCGCTCCTGATGTGGAAACAGCCCGCACCCGCCTGATGAAGCGTTTCAGGCTGACGGAGATTCAAGCCCAGGCCATTTTGGATATGGCCTTACGGCGTTTGGCTGCCCTTGAACGTAAGAAAATCGAGGATGAGTACAAAGAAGTCACTGTGCTCATTAAAGAGCTGGAGAGTTTGCTCCGTTCACCTAGAAAGATGCGCCTGGTTGTTGCTGGTGAGCTGGCAACCGTCAGAGCTGCTTATGCCGACCGCCGGCGAACTCAGATCGTCAGCTTGAAAGCAGGTGAGTCTGGCAGCGCCACGTTGACGCAGGGTGACTTAACCCCGCAGAATAAGGTGTGGATATCTGTAACTCGGGAGGGGCTGGTTTCCCGCAGCCTGGACGAGAAGCCTCCCCGGATATCTGGGCGAGAAGCCCCTTACTGGTTGGTCTCCGCCAGCACTCGCGATACCTTGTACTTGGTCTCTGAACAGGGTGATACGGCTGCTTTGCCCGTGCACTCCGTTCCAGAACAGGAAACACCGTCTCAAGGAATGCCTGCCCATAAGATATCTGTTCTCCGCGAGGCTGATCGTTTGGCGGCGGTCTTCACCTTGTCGCGACGCGAGGACCGGCAAGCAGGATTGTTTGTCCTTACCGCCACCCGCCAGGGTATGGTGAAGAAGACCGCCATCGATGAGGTTCCTGGACCAGCTGCACGCGTGTTCCCATTGGTCAAGGTAAACGAAGGAGATCGTCTCGGCTGGGTGCGGCTGACAGATGGCAAAGGGGATGTTTTGTTGGTGACCACCAACGGTATGGCGATTCGCTTTAAAGAGGTGGATGTGCGCCCGATGGGTATGGCTGCTGCTGGTGTGGGGGGAATTAAACTGCAAGCTCTGGATGAGCTGACCGGTATGGAG
>Ga0114946_10001269_pt1 | contig 17357 bp, 8 predicted proteins | sample WalLakDeSediment_FD_88676 | JGI IMG/M metagenome (GOLD analysis project Ga0114946, IMG submission 88676) | Lake sediment microbial communities from Walker lake, Nevada to study Microbial Dark Matter (Phase II) - Walker Lake 11/02/13 Deep Sediment | ecosystem: Environmental > Aquatic > Freshwater... | reverse complement strand
TCGGGCAATTCAACCAGGATATGCAGCTGACCCCTCGGGCGCTGGCCGATCTGCAGATCACCGACATACCAAACATCAAGGCGCTCAGGAACCAGAATGCTGACAATGAGACCGTTTACACCTTGCAGGGAGAAGCTTTTCTGAGTTACCAGCAATCATTCAGGAATAAAAAATGGATACAGGATGAAACCGCCGGCATTGAAATTGATGACAACGGGGGAATCATCACATCGTCATATAATATTGGTGATGGTATAACCGGCATACGCGGCAAACTTAATTACAACAGGCAGATGCTGCAGTTTTTGCCGGTAGAGGACCCGGGTGAGGCAACCTCCTCGGACAATGAGCTGCTGGTTGTTGAACGCACCCTGGCCGAACTGTCATCACAAGACCAGAGCAGGCTGGTATTGATCAAAGAGCTGCTTTTTGAAGAAGCATTGTTCGGCACCAATTTCGCTACGGGAAGAAACCTGAATGTCAACGACCCTTCTGGTGATGGTGTGTTCCGCACAGAATTCTGGGAAGCCGACTATATTGGAACTGCCATACCCACGGTGGCACAAAATGTTACAGCTATCATGCGACAATTTGATGCATCCATGCAGATCACGGCAAGGTCGCTGGCCGATTTTGAGGCCATTGGTGAGATTCCTACCTACAGCATTACCTTTAACATTGTTGATGAGGATGGTGATGCAGTGGAAGATGCTACTGTTACGCTGAATGAGGAAACTTTTGGTGCAGGAGTATATACAATAGAAGAATTATTGCCAGGTACTTACTCCTATCAGATTGAGGCTGCCGGCTTCCATGTGATGACCGGAGAGGTTGCTGTGGCAACCGAAGATGTTGTGGCCGGGGTGATGCTGATCGCCATTGACCCTGGCATGGTTACAGAGTTTCCGTGGCATGAAGGCTTTGAGGAGAGCTTCCCTCCTGCCGGCTGGCTGACGTTTCAATTGGGTGATGCAGGTAACTGGGTTACCCATGCTACAGCGAATACAGGTTCGGCAGCCGCCCATCACAACTTTACCCCGACAGGTCAGGCGGCCGACTCCTGGCTCGTCAGCCCACAAATCCAACTGCCTGAGGAAGAAGCCATGATTATGAACTTCTTTGAACGCAATTCACTGATGAATGACTACGCCTACAGTGGCGTATGGATCAGCACCGGAAGCGGCAATCCGGAAAATGAACATTATGTTCAGCTTTATGAGTCTGACAAAGCCATTGGAGCATATACACAGAAAGAGATCAAACTCGGTGAATACAGGGGCAAAGTGATCAGGATTGCCTTTGTATACAGGGGCGCCGATGCACACCAGTGGTGGATCGACGATGTAAAGATCGAACAGGCCCCGGATGTCTTTGAAGTGCCGAATATTGCCGCACTGCGCGAGCAAGGCACGTTTGACGGCTCCCTGTTCAGGATCACAGGCCCGATCATCCTCACCCACCAAAATGGCAACAGGAACCAGAAATACTTCCAGGATGAAACAGGAGCCATGCTGGTGGATGACCCCGGAACACCCACAGGAAGTCCGGGTGTCATTACCTCAGAATATAAGGAGTACGATGCCATTGTGGGGCTCACCGGCTCACTCGGTGTCTATAATGAGATGTTACAATTTACACCCTCAGAGGATCCGGGCCCACCAACAAGCCACGACAATGTGGTGGAGCCCATCCTGCTTACCATATCAGAAATGAAACCCGAACACCAGGCCATGCTGATAGAGTTAAAGAACGTGACCATCTCACATGCAACACATACCAACTTTACGGGAAGTACCAGCTACATTATAAATGATGCAACAGGTGAAGGTATTTTAAGGACGCCACACCTGAACGCCGGACTGGATTATTTCAACACGCCCATACCGGAAACGCCAAAAGACATCACAGGCGTGGTGGTGCAATTCAGGCAGGACATTCAGATCGCACCCCGCTCCCTGGCAGATTTCAAAGAACCGGGCACAACAAGCATAGCTAATGTGGAAATACCCGGCCTTTCTGTCTTCCCGAATCCGGCAAGGGACCTGCTGAACCTGCATAGCCGGGAGTCCATTTCACAGGTAAGGGTTATTGACCTTAGCGGCAGGGTGGTGCTGGCTTTAGAGCCGGATGCTAATGAAACGGTCATCCAGACCTCGGGCCTGCAACCCGGCCTGTATATACTGCAGGCAGTCATAGCTGACAACATCATCACCCGGAAATTTCAAATCACCAGATAGATGAAGTAAGCATGTGCACATTCGTTCACACACAGGCGTATATTATTAATAATCCACGGCATGTGGTTAACAACAGCGTCAACCTTTGCACCGCTGCTAGAAACAAAATAACATAATCCTAAACAGATGGAAATTAATGTAAACAGGATGCGATATGGCATGAGGGTATTTGCTGTGTTGGCTTTACTGCTGACACTCGCGCCAGCCGTATTGGCAACGACAATAAGAGGCAGGGTCACCGATGCGGGAGGGGAAACCCTCCCTGCCGCCCTGGTGATGGCCATCGATACCCAAACAGGCAAATCGACAGGCACTACCACGGCACTGAACGGAACCTTCTCCCTGGAACTGGAACCGGGCAGTTACCGGATCACGTTCTCCTATCTGGGCTATTCTGAAAGGGTCATGACCATCAGGGTGCCTGATGTGACAGACCTCGGTACCATTGTGCTCGAGAGTGAGACGATCGGACTGGAAGAGGTGCTGGTGGTTTCATCCTTTGCCAGGGACCGTCAGACCCCGGTTGCGGTTTCCAACATACCTGCACAAATAATAGCCGAACGTCTGGGCACCCAGGAATTCCCCGAGATACTGAAGCTGACGCCCAGTGTGTATGCCACCAAAGACGGAGGTGGTTATGGTGATTCACGCATTAACCTGCGGGGGTTTGACTCCAACAACATCGGGGTGCTGATCAACGGGGTACCGGTCAACGACATGGAAAACGGCCGCGTTTACTGGTCGAACTGGGCAGGGCTGTCAGACGTGACCAGTACCATGCAGGTACAACGCGGCCTGGGGGCCTCGCGCCTGGCCATCAGCTCAGTGGGAGGTACCATCAACATAATAACGCGCTCTACCGAAACACAGCGCAGGGGTTCATTCTCCACGGCCATTGGCAGCGATGGCTATTCCAAGCAAACGCTGACACTCTCAACGGGCTTGCTCGATAATGGATGGGCTGCAACATTTTCCGGAAGCCGCAATGTGGGAACACGCTATGTACAAGGCCTTGACTATGAAGGATGGTCTTATTTCCTGAATGTATCCAACAGGATCAACCCCAGACATACCGTTGCCCTGACAGCTTTCGGGGCGCCCCAGGTGCATAACCAGCGATTTCCCCGGCAGTTGATACAAACCTACCGCGATCATCCCGATGGCAGACGGTACAATCCGGCAATGGGGTATAAAAATGGACAGCTCTACAGCGCCTCCTATAACTTCTATCATAAGCCCCAGATATCGCTGAATCATTACTGGTCGATCGACCCGCAGACCACACTCTCCACCTCGGCCTATGTGTCGATTTCTTCCGGCGGGGGGCGAAGGATATTTGGCGATGAGTCGAACTGGCTCAGGTACAATACCACCACCGGGCTGCCCTTTGAAGTTACAAAACTATCCCCGAACGGACACCTTGATTTTGACGCCGTAATGGCGGAAAATGCGGCTTCGCAAACCGGGTCAAAGGCAATCATCGCCAATGCGGTAAACCAACACGACTGGTATGGCGTGCTGTCCACTTTTACACGCGACCTGAACAAGCTTGAACTGACCGGAGGATTGGATCTGCGCTATTACAGAGGCTATCACTACCAGGAAGTAGAAGACCTGCTCGGCGGGGAATATTTTCTTGACGTAACAGCTGCAGGCAGGTCACGAAACCTCAACAGAAGGCCGAACACCCTCCTGTACAAAGGCGATAAAATCAATTACCACGACCTGGGTGAAGTACGCTGGGCCGGTTTGTTTACGCAGGCCGAATATGTCGCCGATAATTACTCTGCATTCCTTTCGGCAACGCTGTCTCATACCGGTTACCGCCGTACCGATTATTTCATTTACAGGACGAACCCTGAAATTTTTGCACCGGGTGAAATCCAGGAAAACCGCACTGAGTGGACTGCCTTTAATGCTTTCAGTATCAAAGGCGGGGCCAACTACAATATCAGCGCCAACCACCACCTTTTTCTCAATGGCGGTTATTTTACAAGGGCTCCCTTCTTCAGGTATGCCTTCATCGGTTTCACCAATGAATTCAACGTCGGAGTGAAACACGAGCGGGTTTTATCAGCCGAACTGGGGTATGGCTACCGCAGCCGCTTCCTGTCAGGCAACCTTACCCTGTACCGCACCAGCTGGCTTGACAAAGCCCTGACCAGAAGCATCGGTCCTGTAATGGCGAATATTACCGGGCTGGACGCATTGCACCAGGGAATAGAGCTTGATTTCATCAGCAACCCCCTGCCAAAACTGACCCTCAAAGGGATGTTTTCACTGGGCGACTGGCAATGGACAGACGATGTGATTGCCGATATTTATGATGAAGAACAACAATATATAGGCACCTATGAGGTGTATGCCGGAGGCCTGATGGTGGGAAACTCGGCCCAAACCACCGCAGGCGTCAGCCTTGATTATGAAGTGTTGCCACGGGTAACCATTGGTCTTGATTTTACCCACTTTGACAAGCTTTTTGCTAATTTTAACGTCGAAAATCGCACTGTAACTGAGGAAAGGGGAATGCAGGCCTGGCAAATGCCTTCCTACCAGGTATTTGACCTGAGCATTCGCTATCATTTCAGGATCAGCGACATGAATGCGTCTATCTTCGCAAACGTCAACAATCTCTTCGACACTGAATATATTGCAGATGCAACTGATGGCGCTTCGTTCAATTATGACACTGCTATTGTATTTTTTGGATTTGGCCGAACCTGGAGCCTGAACTTCAGGGTACGATTCTGATAATTAAATGACGAGCCATCGGAACTTCGCCTTGCATTCCTTTTTGACTGTTTGACTGTTCGACTGTTTGATTGTTCGACTAAATTTTAAACACATGAAAGATAGAAATCACATATTTACGTTACTTTTTGCCATGCTTTTTGTTGGTTGCGACCCCAACAAGGAATTGTATGAAGCACTCGATAACCTGAAGGAACCCTATAACCGATCCATCGAATATACGCTGGATGCCAACGATTATAACTCGGTCAGGGGTATTGTTGCCACACTGCAGGCATTCACCGAGGAGGTGCCGGCCATGGATCACATACCTGCCATCCTCGCCCGCAGGTTTATTGCCCTGAACCGCGGCAGCAGTGCCATGGTCAACTTTAACTACCAGATCAAAGAACCCGTGTGGCTGCGGACCGGCTTCGGCTACGTGCTTACCACGGCCGATTATCAGTCGCTTGGACTCACAGACAATGCATTCACCCCGGCCATACAAGCCAAAGACAACCTTCCCGCTTTCCTGCTGAAAGCCTTTAGAAATGAAGCAGCAGGAACCACCAAAGGCATTATTTACAATTACAGGGAAGGGACTACCCACATGATGAACATCGACCAGTACCAGTTCGACGGAAGTGAATGGAAGTGGCTTTCTACCAGGGAAAATATCCCGTATACAGGCCATCATTTCACTGATGCGGACTATGCCCTGTTCGGTGAAGAGTTGGCAAGGTTGAAGTATTTCTCAGATACCTATCCGGCCGATAAACACATGCCTGTCTGGATGAAAAATGCCTATCCATACGCCATTGAAGGAGAAGAAAAGGTGGTCAGGTACAGGGTGCTTTCAGGTGGAAATGTAAGGGATGAGATCGCACATTATGCCTTTAACGGATTATCGTGGGACAGGTCATCAGACATAGTGCCGAAGTCGGAACAATATGTTTTTGGAGCACAGGGCTGGGCATTTGATCCGACCACACGATTTATCATGATGCAATCTGACTATATGTACCTGGCAGTGATCGATCCCATTCCCCACGCAGATTTCAATGATTTTGGCTATTATTATGGCGCAAGCGCCTTTTTCAGCAACTTTGACATGAGGCTGCTGGCAAGACGGGTATCAAAAAACGCCGAGACAGGCCAGTATTGGGATCCGGCCCTGGGTGCCATATATGATTCGGAAGGACCTGAGGCGACGGTCAATGAAATGTACCGCAGAATTGTGGAAGAAGGATTTATCAAATTGCTACAGCATAAGTATCCACAGGCCGTTCCACAGTCAGGTGGGATTGATGTTCATTATATACTTGGTTTTGAAACCTTTAATGACAACTTCTCGCGGTCATACCTTGAAGCTGAATACAGATGCACCGGTCCTGCTGTCGGCGATAATCCGCCACAATTTGAACTGATCGAGGGGCCGAGAGAGAGGCAGTAATTAAGGTTTCTATCAACTCATTGTATCGGCCTGTCACTGAGGGGATGTTTTGAACTTTCCTGGATCCTTTTTTGTTAACTTTGCAGCAAATTGCCTGCAAATCGAACTTTCTTCATATTGTTTTATTATGCTGTTGACCGCCTGTTGAGGTGGCCGGATGGACATCCCGGAACGGCAATTGCCAATTATCACCTGAAAGAAAAAAACAACCTGCTAACACCACAAAATGAAAACCACTGCACTCACCCCTAACCATGAACGTATGGGAGCCAAAATGGTCCCTTTCGCCGGCTTTTTGATGCCTGTACAGTTCGAAGGCATCAACCTGGAGCACGAAACCGTAAGAAGCAAACTGGGGGTATTTGATGTATCCCATATGGGAGAGTTCTGGGTAGAAGGGCCAAAAGCCCTGGATCTTTTACTTAAGGTCAGCTCAAATGATGCTTCGGTACTGACCGATGGCAAGGTGCAATATGCCTGCTTCCCCAATGATACGGGGGGTATTGTTGACGACTTCCTTGTTTACCGTTTTAATCAGGGAAAATACCTGTTGGTGGTCAATGCCGCCAATATTGACAAGGACTGGGAATGGATCAACAAGCAGAATACGGATATAGGTGCAAACCTTGAAAATGCCTCTGACAGCATCTCCCAATTGGCTGTACAGGGTCCACTGGCCTTGCAAGCCATGCAGAAACTGACCGACGAGAACGTTGTCGATATGCCGTTTTACACCTTTAAAGAGTTGTCGTTTGCAGGTGTCCGGAATGTATTGTTCTCAACAACCGGTTACACAGGTTCAGGCGGATGTGAGATTTATTTTGGCAATCGGGATGCCCTGAAAATATATGAGGCTGTGCTGGAAGCCGGTAAAGAGTATGGAATTAAACCCATTGGTCTTGCCGCCCGCGATACCCTGCGCCTGGAGATGGGTTATTGTTTGTATGGAAACGACATCAACGATACCACCTCCCCTATTGAAGCTGGCCTGGGTTGGATCACCAAGTTTACGGATGATAGAAAGTTTATCAACCAGGATGCGCTGTTAAGACAAAAGACCGAAGGTGTTGCAAAAAAACTCGTGGGCTTTGAGTTGCATGACAAAGGCATCCCACGGCAACACTACCCAATATTCGACAATGAAGGCAACAGGATCGGGGAAGTCACCTCCGGCACCATGTCGCCCTCTCTGAAAAAACCGGTAGGGATGGGATATGTGCCGGTAGCTTATACAAAACCCGGCAGCACGGTTTTCGTTGAGATACGCGGGAAGCTGCTGAAAGCCGGGGTTGTCAGGTTGCCATTTTATAAAACCGGATGAGCCAAAATAATCCCAGTCATGTGACCAAGTCCGTAAAGAACGCCTTTAATCGTTCTGCGCTGGCGTTGTTCATGTTGCTGATGCTTTTGCTGCATGCCGATGTCCTTTCTTTTGGTTTCTTCGCACACCGGAAAATGAACCGCATGGCGGTATTTATCCTTCCCCCTGAAATGGTTGGCTTTTTCAAGAAACACGTGGAATACCTGTCGGAGAGATCAGTCGATCCGGATCGCCGCGCCCATGCAGTGCCGGGTGAAGCGCCAAGGCATTATATCGATATCGATCACTTTGGCGTGGAGCCTTTTGCCATCGTGCCCAAAAGATGGCACGATGCTGTAGAAATGTTTTCTGAAGATACCCTCATGGCACAGGGAGTGTTGCCATGGCACATCCAAACCATGATGAGCCGGCTTACCAGGGCATTCATCGAACGTGACATCGACAGGATTCTCTATAATGCCGCACACCTGGGCCATTATATTGCCGACGCATGCACCCCGCTGCATACCACTAAGTTTTACAATGGCCGGACACCAGCGCAAAGGGGAATACATGCACTCTGGGAAAGCCGCCTGCCAGAACTCTTTGCCGACAATTTCAACTATTTTGTAGGCAGGGCGGAATATATTCAATCACCCCTCGACAGAGCCTGGCAACTTGTTGAGATCAGCCACCTTAAGGTCGATACCATTTTCCAGGTGTATGACAGCCTCATGACACAGTATACGGCCGACCAGGTCTATATCCACGAAATGCGCAGCCAATCAACAGTCCGAACCTATTCAAGAGAATTCGCCAGGGCTTTTGAAGATGGTCTGAATAACATGGTTGAACGTCAGATGCGCCTGGCAGTCAAATCGATCGGTGACTTCTGGTTTACCGCATGGGTCGATGCCGGCCAACCCGACCTGTATAAGCTCGAAAAAAGAGCAATTAGCAAACGGCACTTAAGAATGTTGCAGAAAGAAGAAGAACAGTGGGAACAAACACAACAACCCGTCGGCCGGCCAAATCCAGGTCAGGAATGAGTAATTTTAAGAACGCAAAGATTTTAAAGGCGCAAAGCGATCCTCAGCACCTGTGGGCTGCAAACTACCTTCTAAAAAAAGTCGTATCTTTGCATGTTTTTTTCGTGCCAGAGCGATCATTTCACGAAAATCAATCATAAAGTACTGGTATGGATTATATTCATTTTGATAAAAACCAGCTGGTAAACCTGGAATATTCATTGAATAAGGAAATGATTCGTTCCAACCGTGCCGGATCATTCTCATGTACAACAATTCTGGGCTGCAACACCCGTAAATATCACGGTCTGCTGATCACTCCCCAACCCGGGCTCGACGGTGAAAATCATGTTTTACTCTCAAAAGTGGATGAAACGCTCATACAGCAAGATGCGGAATTCAACATCGGGGTAAACAGGTTTCCAGGGACTTACTTTCCAAAAGGCCATAAATATGTTCGGGATTTTTCAGCATTGACCATACCGGTTATCACTTATCAGGCAGGCGACATGGTGCTCACCAGGGAAACCATGTTCGCATCGCAACAGGAGCGCATTATGATCAGGTACACCCTGGTTGAAGCAAGCGCACCGGTACTGTTAAGGTTGCGGCCCTTCCTCGCTTTCAGGAATATACACAGCTTGAGCAAAAGAAATGATGAGGTTGATACCAGTTACCAGGAGATTCAGGACGGGATCAGCCTGAAGCCCTACCAGGGTTATGGCAATCTTTACCTGCAGTTCTCAAGACAAAATTCCGGATATGTGCACAACCCCGACTGGTACCATGATTTCGAATATGCCGAAGAAAAAGACAGGGGGTTTGATTACCACGAAGATCTTTTCTCCCCGGGCTATTTTGAGATCAATGTAAAAAAGGGGGAGAGCGTGGTATTTTCTGCTTCCACCAAAGAAATATACACCCCCCACCTTGCCAGGCTGTTTAACCAGGAAATGGCAAAAAGAACACCCCGTAATTCATTGGAGAACTGCCTTTCCAACGCTGCTGAACAGTTCTTTATTGCCAATGCAGATAAATCGGGAGTCGTTGCCGGTTACCCATGGTTCGGACAAATGACCAGGTATACTTTCATCGCATTGCCCGGCTTGTTGCATGCGACGAATGACATTGCCCTCTGCGAAGATGTAATGGCATCACTGATCAATGATATGAAAGGGCCTGTTTTCCCGGAACTGCGAACCGCAAAGCAGATATCCTACGATTCTGCCGACACCCCATTGTGGTTTTTCTATGCCCTTCAAAAGTGCTTCCCAAACAAAAGTGAAAATGAATTATGGGATCAGTATGGACATGTGATGACAACCATTCTTAATGGATATGTCTCAGAAGAAATCAGGGGGGTTGGTTTTCATGAAAACGGACTGTTATATATTCACAGGAACTATCCGTGGCTTACCTGGATGAATGCTGTGGTCAACGATCAGGCAGTTACTCCCCGTTACGGGTATGTGGTTGAGGTCAATGCATTATGGTACAACGCCTTAGCTTATGTTCTCCGGATTGCAGCAAAAACAGGCAATACGGACTTTGCCGGAAAGTGGCAGCCCGTGGCAGAAAGATCAAAGGCATCCTTTAACGACATCTTCTGGGCCGGTGAGAGATATGGTCTTGCCGACTGGGTGTTCGACAGCAGACAAGACCTGAGTGTCAGACCCAACCAGATCATAGCCGCCTCCTTGCCCTATTGTGTTCTGGATGAAGCGAAAAGAAAGGCTGTGCTGGACGTGGTTGGCAGGGAACTGCTTACCCCCCGTGGTCTCAGGTCGCTGTCGCCCAACGATATGAATTACACAGGTACTTACGAAGGAAACACACATCAGCGCGACCGTGCCCTGCACCAGGGAACAATATGGCCCTGGCTGCTCGCCCACTTCGCCGATGCTTACACGGGGCTTTATGGAACCGGTAACCTGGATCTTATCAAAAACTTGTACGACGGCTTCCAGGAAGTGATGAAAGAAAACGGCATAGGCACCGTGTCCGAACTTTTCGACGGTGACCCACCCCATAAGGCAAAAGGAGCTCCTTCATTTGCACCCAGCGTTGCAGCATTAGCCTACTTATCCCACATCATAAATAACCTGTCCCACTTCATAAATAAATAATTGCAAACTCCGGATATGAAAGTATTGATGTTTGGATGGGAATTTCCCCCTCATATTTCCGGCGGATTGGGCACGGCCTCGTACGGACTTTCCAGGGCGTTACTGAAAACCGGAATGGAAATACTGTTCGTGGTACCCAAAGCTTACGGTGATGAGGAACCGGGGAATATCAGGCTGGTGAATGCCTCACAAGTGGCTGTGAACGCTACGGATGAGGCTTTTAAAGACCATTGGGACCAAATTTCCTTTTTGGAAGTGGACTCGGCTTTAATGCCTTATGCTACCGAAGAGGACTATATCATGATATCGGAACAGTTCCGGCCCGGTTCGCAACCGGAAAAACCTGAAAGAAACACCCATACATATACTTTCTTTGGGGGCTACGGAAAAAACCTGTGGGAAGAAGTTCAGCGCTATGCCCTGGTTGCCTCGCAAATTGCAAATCAGCATGACTTCGACATCATTCACGCACATGACTGGCTTACTTATCCCGCGGGCATAGAAGCAAAAAGAATCAGCGGAAGTCCCCTGGTGGTGCATATCCATGCCACGGAATTCGACAGGTCTGGTGCACAAGTGAATCAACGGATCTTTGATACGGAAAAAAACGGCATGGAGACGGCCGATATGGTCATTGCCGTGAGTAACCGCACCCGAAACACCGTGATAAACAGGTATGGCATCGACCCGGCAAAGGTTGTTACCATCCATAATGGGGTTGAAGCCATCGGCAACGGAAAACCGCTGAGGGTTAAAAAACATGTGAAGGAAAAAATCGTCACCTTTCTCGGAAGGGTAACCTACCAGAAGGGTCCGGAATATTTTATAGAAGCTGCATATAAAGTGCTGCAGAAAGATCCTGATGTTCGTTTTGTAATGGCAGGAAGTGGCGATTTGTTATCAAAAATGATCAGAAGGGTGGCCGCACTGGGCATCGCCACCAGGTTTCATTTTACCGGGTTTCTGAAAAATGAGGAGGTGGAACAATTATTCGGCATGAGTGATGTATATGTCATGCCTTCCGTTTCAGAACCCTTTGGCATCTCACCCCTCGAAGCCATGCGGTCAAATGTCCCTGTCATCATTTCCAGACAATCAGGAGTTGCAGAAGTAATTAACCATGCCGTAAAGGTAGATTACTGGGACATCGACGCCCTGGCCGATGCCATACATGCTTTGATCCACTATCCATCCCTGCAGAATACGTCAGTTGGTTTTGGCAAAGAGGAAGTAAACAACATCAGGTGGGATGATGCAGGAATTAAAGTCAGGGAAGTGTATGAGCAGCTTGTACATAAGCTCCTTTCCAATAAGACAGGGAGGTGAAAATAAGATGAAGAGCATGAAGTCAGTCTGTCTGTATTTCCAGGTGCACCAGCCATTCAGGTTGCGAACCTATCGCTTTTTTGATATAGGGAAACATCATCATTACTTCGATGATTATGCAAACCGCTTCCTGATGCAACAGGTTGCCGGAAAGTGTTACCTTCCTGCAAATAAGGTACTGATGGACCTGATCATGAAATATGGCAAAGACTTTAAGGTCAGTTTCAGTATTTCGGGAACGGCATTGGATCAATTTGAGGTTTTTGCACCTGATGTTTTGGAGAGTTTCAGGGTGCTGGCAGAAACGGGCAATGTTGAATTTCTTGCCGAAACGCACGCTCACAGCCTTGCTGCGCTTAAGAGCAGGAATGAGTTCAACAGGCAGGTCACCTACCATTCGAACAGGATCAAATCACTCTTTGGCCAAACACCCACCACCTTCCGGAACACAGAACTGGTTTACAGCAATGATATTGGCGATGCGGTATATGATATGGGCTATCAGACCATGATCACTGAGGGCGCCAAGCACGTTCTTGGCCGGGAAAGCCCGAACCGGATGTACTGCAGCGCCAGCAGCCCTGAACTGAAGCTCCTGCTGAAAAATTTTCAGCTATCTGATGATATTGCCTTCAGGTTCTCCAACCAAAACTGGAGTGAATGGCCCCTTACACCCGAAAAATATGTGGGCTGGCTGAAGGATCAAAAACAGGATGATGAGGTAGTAAATCTGTTTATGGATTATGAAACCTTTGGTGAACATCAGTGGGCCGAAACCGGTATCTTCGATTTTTTGAAAGGGTTTCCTGCCATGCTGCTGGAAAATACCAATATTAAATTCACAACACCGTCTGAACTTGCTAATACCTTGACGCCCCACCTGCCTGTAAACATCCCAGACCCTATTTCCTGGGCCGATGAAGAGCGCGACCTCACTGCCTGGCTGGGTAATGAAATGCAAAAGGAAGCTTTCACCAAAGTATACTCCATTGAGAATAAACTCAATAAAATCAATGATCCGGGGCTGTACTACATATGGCAATACCTTCAGACAAGTGACCACTTCTATTACATGTGTACCAAGTGGTTCTCTGATGGTGCAGTACACCGGTATTTTAATCCATACTCATCGCCCTACGAGGCGTTTATTAATTACATGAATGTGTTGTCTGATTTTATAACCAAAGTGGACAGTCATTACGATAGTTTTATTTGCTAAACACGATATCACAATACAACAAATTAAATATTACCGATGAAAAAAAATGTATTAAAACCTGATTATCTTTTTGAAGTAAGTTGGGAAGTTTGTAACAAGAACAGCGGTATTCATTCGTTGATCGGCTCCAAGGCGGCAGTTTTGACTAAAGCCTTGAAAGACAATTATATATGTATAGGGCCAGATGTTTGGATGGAGATACACAGCAATCCGGAGTTTATTGAAGACAAGTTTCTTTACCGTTCCTGGCGTGAACAGGCTGAGAGTGACGGCATTCATATTCGCATCGGCCGATGGAATGTTCCGGGCGAACCTGTTGTGATGCTGGTTGACTTCACCCCGCTTTTTGGTGAGAAAGACAATATATTTTCTGAATACTGGACAAAGTACGGGTTAAACTCGCTGAACAGTCAATGGGAGTTTACCGAACCTGCCATGTTCGGTTATGCCGCCGGTCAGCTCATAGAGCATTTTTACGAATACCACCTTACTGCTATTGATAAAATCATTGCACAATTTCATGATTGGCATCCCGGCACAGGGATTTTGTACCTGAATGACAAGGTTCCCCAGGCAGGGACCGTGCTTACCCTGCATCATACCGTGATTGGCAAGGAACTTATTCGCAGGAACATTACCATTGATCAGGATAGCATTAAGGAAATCGATCCCGATATTAAGGCCCAGGAGTTTGGCATCATCTGTGAACACAGCCTTGAAAAGTCAGCTGCAAAATATGCGGATGTTCTTACTACCCTGAATGCGGATCTCGTTGGGCAATGCAAGCATTATAGCGGTCGGGAACCCGGTTTTCTTACACCCGGTTTGGATGTCGATGATCGGAAAACCAACGAAGACAAGGATCAATCTGCCGAAAAAGAGGTAGATAGCTCAGATGATCAGAAGGGAATCACCGATTGGGAGACATTGATAGAATACTATTATGGTGCCTATGACCAGGCACTTCATCATGTAAATGAACGGCATGACAAGTACAAGGACAAAAAGCCCCCTGCAAGGCTGATAGAAATTCCTGCGCTGGAAAGTGACCAGCCAACCTGGAAAAAGATAAGTGTCAAGATTGGCATACCTGATGATTTCAGGGAATTACCGGAGTTAACCAAGAATCTTTGGTGGACATGGAACCATGAAGCTTCTGGACTTTTCAGGGTCATGGATCCGGATCTTTGGGAGAAATGCGACAAGAATCCCAGCATTATGGTTGAGCAACTGACCACCGGGCATTATGAAAGGCTGGCGAAAGATGAGACATTTATGCAGCTATACAGGGGGATTGCAGAAAAATTCCAGCAATATATGGATGTGGGAAAGAATAAACCTTCCGGGCAGATTGCCTATTTCAGCATGGAATATGGTCTGCATGAGTCCATTAAGACCTATTCCGGCGGTCTTGGCGTGCTTGCCGGCGACTTTTTGAAACAAGCCAGCGACGACAATCTCAATATGACAGGGATAGGCTTGCTATACCGTTACGGTTATTTTCACCAGAGCATATCAGCCACCGGAGAGCAGCAGGCGACATATATTCACCACAAGTTTCCGGATATGTCGGCGAAATCTGTCAGGGACGAGCATGGGGAATGGAAAATGATTACCATTGCTTTTCCCGGGAGGAACCTGCATGCAAGGATATGGAAGATTGATGTGGGAAGGATACCACTATACCTGCTCGACACAGATATTCCGGAGAACACCCCTGCAGACAGGTTTATTACGCACAAACTTTATGGCGGAGACTGGGAAAACAGGTTCAAGCAGGAGTTTTTGCTCGGAATTGGAGGGATCCGACTGCTTGACGCCCTTGGAATCAAGCCCGACATTTACCACTGCAACGAGGGGCATGCTGCCTTTACCGGCCTGGAAAGACTGAGAAAATATGTACAGGACGAAAGGCTTACCTTTCACGAAGCACTGGAGGTGGTTAGGGCCAGCAGCCTGTTTACCACCCATACCCCTGTACCAGCTGGTCATGACGAATTCAGTGAAGACATGCTCCGGACATACATGCCACATTATCCGGAAAGGCTGGGTATTGCATGGGAAACATTCATGGGATTGGGTAGAAGAAATCCCAAAGACAATAACGAGAAATATTCCATGAGTATCCTTGCAATCAAGATGGCCCATCAGGTAAACGGAGTAAGCCGTATACACGGAGGCGTATCGAGGGATATGTTCAAAGACCTCTTTCCCGGGTATTTCAAGGATGAAATCCATATCGGCCATGTTACCAATGGGGTGCATTACGGTACCTGGACTGCAGAAAGGTGGCAACAGCTTTACAATGAAACCTTCGGAGGGGATTTCCAGCAGGATGTTTCCGACGCGGGTCACTGGGAAAAAATCCGCAACGTACCCGATGAACGGATTTGGGAGATTAGGAATGATTCGAGAAGTGACCTGTTCAATTATATCAAGAAGCGGCTGCTTTCTAATCTTTCTCGCAGGCAGGAAACGCCCAGAAAAATATACCAGATACTGGAAGCGACCGACAAAAAGGCCCTTACACTGGGATTTGCCCGTCGGTTTGCCACCTATAAAAGGGCCAAACTGCTCTTCAACGACCTTGACAGATTGTCGAAGATAGTCAACAACCCCAAAATGCCTGTGCAGATCATATATGCAGGCAAAGCCCATCCGGCTGACAAAAGCGGACAGGATTTCATCAGGAATATCGTGGAGATCAGCAAAAGGAAAGAGTTTCTCGGGAAGGTCATTTTTCTTGAAGATTATGATATGGAATTGGGTGCGGCGCTGACCACGGGAGTCGACGTTTGGCTGAACACACCGACCAGGCCGCAGGAAGCATCGGGCACAAGCGGTCAGAAGGCTGCACTGAACGGGGTGCTGAACCTGAGCGTGCTCGATGGCTGGTGGGCTGAAGGATATATACCCGAAGGGGGCTGGATGCTCAAGGAGGAAGCAACCTACGATGACCAAACATCACAGGACGAGCTCGATGCGGAAACCATATACAGTATTATTGAAACAGAAATGGCACCCATGTTTTATGAAAGAAACAATGCAGGGGTGCCGGAGGAATGGGTGAAATGGATTAAAAACTGCATTGCAGGCATTGCACCGCATTATACCAACAAAAGAATGATGGATGATTACATGTCGCAATATTATCAAAAATTGTTCTCCAGCTCTGAGAAGATCCATGCCAATGAATTCAGTTTGGCCAGGGAATTGGCCAGGTGGAAAGGCAGGGTGATCAGGGGCTGGAATGGGGTTGAACTGACCGACTTGCAAATCCTTACCAATGCCGGAAAGACCATTAAGCCGGGTGAATTGTTCAAGGCAAAGGTTTCATTGAAGTTGAATGAGCTGAAGGTATCAGACGTCGGTGTAGAAGTGGTGTTTGCGCAAAAAAAGACCGATGGAAAAAGGGAACTCTCATCAGTTTATGAGATGGATCTGGATAAACATGATAAAGGAATTGCAACCTTTACCTGTGAGTTGCCAGCCGATCGTACCGGGGAGTTCAACTACGCATTCCGGATGTTTCCCGGGAACGAGGTTTTACCCCACCGGCAGGACTTTAATCTGGTCAGGTGGCTGTAAGAATTCAAAAAGAACATTGCCGGAACCTGGAATACGTCCTTGCACCAATAAAAATGCATACATGCCTTGCGCTTTTGCGCCTTTGCGAGAAACAAAAAACACAATCACTTGTAAATGAACATATAATGCAATTATAAACAGATGAACTATGAAACTTCTTGAAGGAAAAACAGCCCTTATTACCGGAGGAGCCCGGGTATTGGCAAAGCGATTGCCCTCACTTTTGCCACACATGGTGCACATATTGCATTTTCTGATCTTGCCTATGACGACAACGCAGAAATGCTTGAGAAAGAACTGCAGGCTATGGGTATTGAAGCCAAAGGCTATGCTTCCGACGCCAGCGACCT
>Ga0114946_10001268_pt1 | contig 17357 bp, 10 predicted proteins | sample WalLakDeSediment_FD_88676 | JGI IMG/M metagenome (GOLD analysis project Ga0114946, IMG submission 88676) | Lake sediment microbial communities from Walker lake, Nevada to study Microbial Dark Matter (Phase II) - Walker Lake 11/02/13 Deep Sediment | ecosystem: Environmental > Aquatic >... | reverse complement strand
GCTGGTGAGAGGTTGCAGCAGGCCAGCGCAGCGGCGTTCGCTGGCTGCGAAAATGCGACCTTGAACAAGGCGTCGTGTCGTCCAGGCATCGCCCGACGTTAACGCGCGAGATCCTCGCTAACCATGGCAAGAATGCCTGTTGTCATGCGGCAACGGTGCCATGCGGCAACGGTGCCGTTCGGCGAATGTCCGGGCTCAACGGATCACCCGCAGCTGCTTCGATCGGACACCGCCGGGCTCGCGCCCAGAGCCTGGGGCGAGGGCGTTGTGATCGCAGCGGGCGCAACCAGGCTGGGGCCCGTGGGGCTTGCCGATGCGCAGCCAGTGGACGATCAACCACACCGCGGCGAGGACCACCGTAGCGATCGCGGCGCCCTCATGCAGCGAGTCCGGGAACACGGCCGCAGCTTAACCCGAGCCCGCGCCCGTGCCCAGCCGACCCGCGCGCAGCATCCACCAAGCGAGCACACCAGCGGCGATCAGCCCGACGACGCCGACCCCCCGCAGGATTTGCCAGAGCCCGTCGGCGTCGGTCAGGGCGGCGAGGCGCCACGCGCCGAACCCAAGCGCGTCGAATTGCGCAGAGCCCCTCGCGGCCGCCCAGTTGCCGGCTCGGGCAAACTCGAGGGCCGGCGCTTGCAGGCGCCAAAACGCGATCGGCGGCGTCGCGGACAGGCGCCAGTCGGCCACGGCCATGTAGCGATCGCGGCCGTGCTCGATGTTGAGCTGCCAAAACACCTGGAACACCGAATGGCTGGCGAGCCACGCTTGGAAGGGCACGCTCAGCCCGAGCAGGCCCGCGCCAAACAGGCGCTTGGGCCACGCGTGGGTCGACCAGCGCTCGAGCCAGCCGGCGAGCGGCACCAGCAAGAACGGGATCACCGGGACCAGGTACCGCGGCCCGATCGCCCAGCCGCCGTGCCAATCGCTGCGGCACGCGACGAACACCAAACGCGTGAGCGCGAGCGCGAGCACAAAGTAGGCGGTCGCCGGATCGCGCCGACGCAAGGCCGGCCAGGCCGCGAGCGCGAGCAGCAGCGGCGGCGAGTAGATCAGCAAGCTGCGCCCGGGGGCCACGAGCATGATCGCAAGCCCGCGCAGGGGCGAGACCCAGTGCCCGTAGTGATCGAACCGACCGGTCTCGAACGGCGAACCAAACCGCCACCATTGGCTAAACCCCAGCAAGCCCAGGCCCAGGGCGCACAGCAGCGCCGCGCCGATCCACGTCCGCCGATCGAGGCCGGCCAAGCCCTCGCGCCAGGACGCGTGCGCGAGCGTCGGGCCGATCGCGTAGGCCGCCAGGCAAGGCAGCGCGATCAGGTTGAGCATGTGCACGTGCACGCTCGAGCCGGCGAGCAAGCCCGCGATCCACAGGTGCCGCGGGCGGCCCTCGTCGCGGTGCCAGCGGCTGATCTCGAGGGCCGCGCCGAGCAGCACCAACACGCTGAGCGGCTCGCTCAAGAAGCTCCCGGCGTAGGGCCACGCGGTGGTCCCGAGGGCGTAGACGAGCGCGATCGAGACGCTGGTGCGCGGCCGGTAGCCCAGGACCTGCAACCACAGGCCGAGCAGCAAGGCGCACAGCGGGGTGATCAGCGAGTTGGTCAAGCTCACGACCAGGCGCCGCCAATCGGCCTCGAGATCGCGCTGGTGGAAGGTGAACAGATCCGAGCGAATCGCGGAGCGCCAACGCGGGGGTACGCGCTCGACGGTCGCGTCGGCGAGCGCGTACATCGGGGTTGCGACGAGCGCGAGCCCCTGGCCAAAGAACCCGTAGCGCCGCCCCTCGCGACCTTCGGCCCAGCCAAAGCTCCCGCTCGGCCGATCGACGCGCTCACCGGTGCGCTTGCTGATCCCCTGGACCTCGAAGCTGCCGCGCTCGACCAGGCTCTGAGTCGTCTGGAAGACGATCTCGTCGTCGGGGTAGCCGATCCGCCCGGGCGCCGTGCAGGTGAACAGGGCCGTGCACAGGACCACCAACGCCAACCAAGGGACGAACGCCGGGAGCGGGCGGGGAGCTCGATTCATGACCGATGCGCGCCGGGCAGACTGCGAGCGCCGAGCAACGCCACGGGGCGTGAATTTAAACTGATCGGCGCTCGCGGAGCGCGTGACCTCAGCCGGTGGTGCCGCCGCCGCCGCCGTCGGTGGTATTCGTGCAGGCCGACGCGTCGTAGACGCAGGTCACCGGATCGCAGGCCAAGGTGCCGCCGCCGTAGCCCAGGTCGACGCACGAGAGCCCGTTGAGGTTGCCCCCGTCGCACTGCTCACCAGGGTCGACGGTGCCATCTCCGCAGACCGGTCCGGGGGCTCCGTCGCCGTCGCCGGTGGTGGGGTCCTCGCCATCGCCGTCGCCGACCTCGTCGTCGCCGTCGCCGTCGCCGTCGCCGGACGGGAGGTCCTCGAGGGGCGCGGCGGTGCTCGACTCTTCGGTGGTGCCCGCGTCGCCTCCTTGGCTCAAGAAGGCGTTGGGCTCTTCCGGATCGTCGCCACATCCAAACGCAAAAGCAGCGACCAAGACGGGGCAGAGGACGATAGCTAACCGGCGCATCACCGGCGAAGCTTCGCGCTTAGCTACGATTGCGTCAAGAAAAAAACACCCGCCGCCCGGTCCGAAAAGCGCGGATCAACGTTTTGCCGGGCCCGAGAGGCGGGGTCCCTCGATCCTTTGCGCATCGGCTTGCATCGGTGTTCCATGGGCTTTTACCGATGGTGCCACCCGCGCATCTCGAGTCGATCGCGGTGGTTCTGGGTGGGTATGCTGGGCATACTCACAGGGCTTGGGCAGGGCTGGTAGGCTGCGCGAACGCCCCGGGCTGCTAGGAACCTATGGCCCGTGCTGCTGGCGGTACACGCCCAGGTACCGATCGATGAAGTGCTTCCACATGTTGGTGGAGTGCAGCGTCGGCGTGATCTGAAAGTTGTCCTCTTCCGTGCGGATCTGCAGGCGATTGCCGACTTGCATGAGCACGGCCTTGATCTGCGCGAACGGCAGGTCGAGCGTGGCGCTGCCCTTTTGGTCGTTAAAGCACAGGCGATCGGGGTGCAGCTCGAGGTGGCCCAGGCCGAGGTGCTCGGCTTGAACTTGGCCATAGTGGATGCGGTCGATCTCGGCCTCGCCCTCGAGCGCGATGCCTTCGGCGCTGAACCGAGCGGCGTCGGCGGTCGGGAGCTCGCCGAAGTGCTCGATGACCCGGTGGTAGCCCGCGTCGATGTGCATGTCCTGGGCCGGGCCGCCCTCGGCTCGGAGCCAGCAGGCCAGATCGACGCGCCACTGGGCCCCGCAGCCGCGGCAGCGCACGCTGTCGTCGTCATTCGGGACCAAGGCCAAGCCGTCTTGCGCGAAGCAGTGCGGGCACGCCCACATGAACTCGGGCAGGCCCCAAGCCAGGCGCTTGCCGAACGAGCGCGGAGGGATCTCGACCTCGTAGGGATCGATCGAGATGTAGCGCGTGACGTCCTGGGTGATCTCCTCGGCCGTCGCCGTCTCGGGGTAGCTCACGACCGCGCGGTGCTCGACGATCAGCGGCATCGAGCGCGGATACTTGGCCCAGCGTGGCCAGCTCATGTGCCCGGTGGTCACCCGAATGAAGCCCACGGGCGCGCCGAGGCGCTTGACCATGCGCCCGATGCCCGGCCGGATCGGGTTGCTGCGGCCGGTCCACGTCCGGTCGCCCTCGGCGAAGATCAGCGCCGCCCCGCCCCGCCGCACGCGGCGCTCGACCTCGGCGAGCGCCGACGGATCCTTCATGCCCTTCTTGAACGGGATCACGCTGAAGTACGGCATCATCCAGCCAAAGTAGGGCACGCGCAGGAGCTGATCGGTGCCGAGGTTGTGAACCTGACGGCCGACCGACCAGGCCGACATCATCGGATCCCAGGGGCTCGGGTGGTTGCTGACCAGCAGCAGCGGCCCGGTCTGGGGGAACTCGACGTAGCGGCGGACATCCGTGCGGATCGCCGGGGCGATGGTCCGGCTCGCAATGGCGTAGATGACCTTCCAGACGCCCCAACGGATCGCATCATCGCGGTGGTGAGACATGGCGTTCATTGGATTCGGATTTTGACGGCGCCGCGCTTGAGCTCGAAGCGGGCGGGCAGCTGCCCGACCTGCTCGCCGTCGATCTCGATGGGCACGTCGGCCCCGTCCCAGACCGGCTCGAACGCGACCCGGGTCGCGTGCCGCAAGGCGATGCCCTTGGTCCGCATGTGGTTGCCGCGAAACACCTTGGCCAAGGTCGCCGTCAGCTTGGTCCGCGACATGCCGGTGACCTCGATGCAGTCGAACAGGCCGTCGTCGATCGCCGCTTGCGGGCACACCCACATGCCGGCGCCAAAATATTGCCCGTTGGCGACGATCGCCAGGGTCAAGTCGATCCGCCGACCGGCGTCCTCGTCGTCGTAGCGGACCATGACCTGAATGTTGCGCCAGTGGGAGATGCCCGCGAGCGAGCCGATCAAATACTTGGCCGTGGCCCCGAGCTTGGAGCCCGAGGCGTTGACCCGGCGGACGACCTCGCCGCTGACCCCGATGCTGGCGATGTTGAGGAACGGGCGCGCGCGCGCGTGGCCCTTGGGGTCGATGTAGTGGGCGAAGCCGTAGTCGACGAGCCGGGGCTCGGCCGCGAACAGCCGGTCGATCTGCCGTTGGATGGTGGTCCGCCCGAACATGCGCTGAAAGTCGCCGCCGCTGCCCGCCGCGAGGATCGCAAGGGTCGCGTCGGGGAACCGGTTGTCGCCGTTGTCGTCGACGAACCCAGCGAGGATCTCGTTGGCCGTGCCGTCGCCGCCGAACGAGACCAGGGTCTTGGCCCCGGCCTCGAGCGCCGCACGAGCGAGGTCCCCGGCGTGGTTGGGGTGATCGGTGTAGACCGTCTCGAGCCCCGGGAAGTGGACCTCGAGGGCGTCGCGGACGATCTCCCAGCGCCGCTGCGAGGCGCCATTGCACGCCCGCGGGTTGACGATCGCGACGGTCTTGCTCGCGGCCATCTTGCTGGTGTGCGCAGCCTCGGCGCCGACGTAATTCACAGCGACCCCCGCGCGTCTCGTTCGTAGTTGGTCCTGTGCTTCATCACGACGCTCGAATCTACCAGCAACTCAGTCGGGCTTGCGCATCATGACGACGCCGCGCTCGCGCAGATCGGCGACGGTGTCCGCGAGGGTCACCATCGGATCCCGAGCCCGCCAGCCAAGCTCGTTTTCAGCCAAAGTCGAGTCGACGTACCAGTAGTGCTGGGCCATCTCGAGGCTGACCGCGTCGGGCAGCCCGTCGTCCTCTCCGAGCACGCTGTGGGCCTTGCGGACCAGCCAGCGAGTCGCCCGCTCGACCATTTCATTGTCGGGCAGCGAGAACAACGGTCCGTCGATGCCGGCGACCCGGGCGACCCGCGAGAAGAACGTGCGGATCGGGCAGTTGCAGGACACCAGCAGGTAGCGCTGACCGGGGCGGCCGACGCGGAGCGCGAGGATCATGCCGAGCGCGGCGTCGCGCGCGTCGACGAACGCGTAGCCCCCGGCGGGCACCAAGGGCATGCGTTGCTCGAGCGCGCGGCGGACGTCGTCGGTCGAGCTGCCCTGGTAGTCGCCGGGCCCGAGCAGCAGCGCCGGGTTCACGACGACGACCTCGAAGTCCGCGTCGTTTTGCGCGAGCGCGAGCTGTTCGCCGTAATATTTGGACCGGTAGTAGGGCCAGCGGTTGATGATCTCGAGCGGCGCTGGGGCCGTCTCGTCGGCGACGCAGTCGGGCACCCGGCTGACGCCGATGGTCCCGCTGGTGCTCGCGACCACAGCCCGACGGACGCCCGCGCGGCGGCAGGCGGACAAGGTGATCTCGACCGCGCCGACGTTGACCCGGGTCATCGCGGTGGCGTCCTCGCCGTTTCGCGAGACCATGCCCGCGCAGTGCAGCACGGCCGTGCAGCCGCCCGCTAGGCCCGCCGCCGCTTCGACGCTGGCGCCGTCGAGCACGTCGCCCTGAGCCAAGGTCGCGCCCATCGCCGCGACCCGTCGGGCGCTAGCCGTGTTCAAATCCCGAACCAGCGCGACGACAGCCGCCCCCTGCTCGCGCAGGGCCGCGACCACGTGCTGGCCCAAAAACCCGGTCGCGCCGGTGACGAGGATGGTTTCGTGCTCGCTCATGACTGCACCGGCCTAGAGATTGAAGGCCCGCTGAAACACCTGCAGCAGGGCGATATCGTTGGACTTGACCTTGCCGGCCATGAACTCGGCGACCGATGGGGTGTAGCTCTCGCGGACGATCTTCTCGAAGATCTCGACCGAGGTCTTGAGCACGCAGTCGGCGGTGCCGCTCTCGGGCCGACCAGGCTTGAACCGCGCGCCCTCGGGCCCGACCGCCAAGGTCCACTTGCCGTCGGCCGCGCTGCCCAGTGAGAAGTAGAAGCTGGTCGGCTTGTCGACGGCCCCGGGCACGAACCGGGCCTCGAGGTGGTCGAACAAGATCGCGACCGAGGACTTGGCGTCGCCGGTGATCTTGCGCCGCAGCGAGGTGCCCTTGGTCGCGGCCGTGGCCTGCTCGAGCGCCTCACGATCGAGGTCGAGCTGCCAGCCGTCGCGCAGGGCCTCGACCGCGTCGTGGGCGAGGCGGGCGACCTCGCGGTAGGCGTCGGAGCGCTTCATGCCCGCGACCCGCCCCTCGAGCTGCTCGATCGTCAGCGGCGGCCCGATCCGGACCTCGACCTTGCGCTTGCGGGGGATCGGCACCTTCACGCCCTTGGGCAGGGCCTTGTGCGTGCCGCCGAGCCACAGCGGGAGCACGTCGACATGGTTGTTGAGCACCAGGTGGCCGATCAGCGGCATGAACTCGCGGATGACCCCGTCGCTGCTGCGCGTGCCCTCCGGGAAGATCAGCACCGTGCGCCCGCGGCCGATGTGCTCGCTGGCTTGCTCGATCGCCTTGCGCAGGCCCGAGCGGCGGTCGAGCGCCGACATGTTCGTGAAGTTCTCGAAGTAGGCCCGCATCCACTTGTTGTTGAAGAAGTAGTCCTCGGCGGCCAGCGCGACGATGTCCTGGCCGTAGCTGCCGAGCGAGTACTTGGCCAAGCCCATGTCGAGGTGCGACGCGTGGTTGGCGACAACCAGCGTATGCCGGTTGTAGGGGATGTTGGCCTTGCCGCTGATCTTGACCTGCATGAACCGGTCGTAAAAGCTCAGCTGGCCCACGGTCAGCGCGGCCTTGGCCGGATCACGGATGAAGTCGGGGACGTAGAAGTCGTCGTCGTCGGTCTCGATCACCCGGGTCTTGGACGGCTCGACCACCCGGCCGTTGACCGCCTTGACCGTCTGCTCGATCTCGCCGACGGTCCGCAGCGCCGAGAGGTCGACGCTCGCGAGCTTGGGCGCCGCCGCCTCGAGGGTCGAGATCAGCTCGACGATCATCAGCGAGTCGAAGCCCAGATCGTTTTGCAGGTCGTGCTCGGGCAGCAGCGTCGCTGGATCCTGCTTGGCGATCGACGCGATCGCGCTGCGCACGAACGAGATCCCGTCGCCCGATTGGGCCGAGGCCTTGGCCGCGGCGACCGCCTCCGAGGCGTCGCGCAGGGTCTCGAGCACCGCCTGGACCTGCTTGCGCATGACCTTGCGGGTCGCCGTGCGCGGGAGCTCGGCGTCCGTGAAGTGGATCACCGTCGGCCGCAGGTGGCGAGCGAGCTCGCCGATCGCCTTGCGCAGCTCGGCCTCGGCCTCCTTGCGTCGGGCCCCGCGCTCGACCTTCTCGTCGTGCGCATCGAGGCCGCGGTTGGCGTAGTCCGGGACCGCGAGCACGGCCACGCGCTCGGCCCCGTCCTTCTCGCGGTCGGGGATCCCCACGATCGACAGCTCCTTGATGAACTTGGGCAGCCCGAGCATGACCTCGACGTCGTCGGGGTACACGTTCTCGCCCGACGCCGAGAGGATCACCTCTTTGGAGCGACCGACGATCTTGAGCCGGTTCTTGCTGTCGAGGCTGCCGATGTCGCCGGTCCGCAGCCAGCCGTCGTCGAGCACCTTTTGGGTCTCGGCATCGTCGCCCTCGTAGCCGACCATCACGTTGGGCCCGCGGGCCATGATCTCGCCGACCCCCGCTTCGTTGGGCTCGGCGATCCGGATCTCGACCCCGGGGATCGCCTTGCCGACGTTGCCGCCCTTGTTGCGCGGCGAGGCCTTGGCCAAGCTCAACACCGGCGCCGCCTCGGTCAGGCCGTAGCCCTCGGCGAGGTGCAAGCCGAGGCCCTGGAAGGTCCGGTGGACGTCCTTGGGCAGCGACGCCGCGCCCGAGACCAGGTACTTCAAATTGCCGCCGAGCTGGGTGTGGACCGGGCCAAACAGCACCCGACCCAAGTCGACGCCGAGCGTCCTGCCGATGTTGCGGTTGAGGTCGAGGGTGAACTCGAACACCCGCTCGGTCAGCTTCCCGCGCTCGCGGACCTCGTTGAGGATCCGCCGCTCGATCAGCTCCCACAGCGCCGGCACGCCGATCATCGCCGTGACCTGCCCGGCCGCGAGGCCCTCGACCATGCGATCGCCGTTGATCTCGTCGAGGTAGATCACCCGGGCGCCGCGCGAGAGCGGCAACAACATCCCGCAGGTGAACTCGAAGGTGTGGTGCAGCGGAAGCACCGAGAGCACCCGGTCCTCGTGGGCCAGCGGGAACAAGGGCGCGAGCGCGGCGATCAGCGCCGTGAAGTTCTCGTGGGTGAGCATCACCCCCTTGGGATCGCCGGTCGTGCCCGAGGTGTAGAGCACGCTCGCGAGATCGCTGTCGCGGATCGTCACGTCCGGGGCGACCGGCTCGGGCTCGTCGTCGGGGTGAGTCGCCGCCGCGGTCTCGTGCAGGCTCCAGCGCGGGCACAGCTCGGCTTGCTCGGCGAGGGTCGCGACGTGGTCGTCAAACAGCGCGAGCTTGGCCTTGGACTTGCGCAGGACCGAGACCAGCGGCTTGGCGTCGTAGTCCTTGTCGATCGGCACCGCCGCCGCGCCGCAGCGCAAGATCCCAAAGTACGCGATCGACCAGGCCGGGTGATTGCGACCGCCAAGCGCGACCCGATCGCCCGGACGGATGCCCGCGGCCCACAGCCGCTGAGCGACCGCGGCCGAGCGCCGCTCGAGATCGCGGTAGGTGATCCGCGTGAGCTGGGCCGGCGCACCCTCGAGCCGCTGAAACGCTAGGGCGTACTCGTGGCGATCGCACATGTCCTCGAGCATCGCCACGAGGTTGTCGTGCCGGCGCAAGGGCTTGATCTCCTTGCGCAGCTTCTCTTCGAGCAGCGGGATCGAGAATTCCTCCACACCCTTGTGGTGGATCTCCAGCCAATACTCGCGCCAATCGATGTCCTCGGGCCGCCACGGCAGCCGGGCTTGATCGGCGGGCGCGAGGCTGTGCATCAACGCCCGGGTGTTCTTGGCCGAGAACCGGTACTCGTTCTTGGTGATGAACGGCACGAACGCGTCGAACACCATCTCGATGTTGCCCGCGGTCTTGGCCAGCGCCGCCGCCTGCTTGCGGACCGGCTCGGTGTAGCGCGCGCTCGCGGTGTCGCTAAACCGCCCGAGCAGCGTCGCGACCTGCTCGCTGCGCTTGCGCAGCTGCGGCGACGACCAGCGGTTGTACTGGGCCATCGGGACGATCGCCGGCTCCGAGTGAGCCTGAAGCATGTTGATGATCGCGTTGCCCTTGGTCCGCCCGCTAAAGTAGCGGCGCTTGGCCAGGCCGATCAGCTCGCCGGCCCGGCGGGTCTTGAGCGGGTTCGTGTCCGAGGTGCACAGCTGATAGCAGGTCTCGTGGCGCCTAGCGATCAGGGCTGCGACCGTGGCGATCATCGCCGCCGCGCAGGTGTCGACCGGGATCGCGTCGTAATAGCAATGCTCACCGACCGGGATATTTTGCTGACCTTGGTAGGTCAGGTACATGATCGGCGTGCTCGTGGAGATGCCCTCGCACCAGCCGAGCTTGGGGAATTCGAGGGCCGACTCGACGATCGAGGGGCGCACGATAGTCAGGGGGAGGCCGGAGGCGAGCAGCAGCTGCTCACCAATACTCTTCGTATAAGTATAAATATTCGGCCAGCCCCAAAACGTCGCCCGCTCGGCGCCCGCTTCAATCAACCGCTCCCGCACAAACCGCCGTTTAACCCGATCGAGCTCATCCTCCAGCGCCGCCCCCCGCAGCGGCTCATGCCGCTCACGCAACTTACGCTTCGCCTCGTCGAGCAGGTGCGACTGCCGGGGCGCGTCCTGGGCCCGGCGCCGGGTCGAGGCCACCAAGTCACCGCACTCCTCAATCTCGCGCTCCGCCGACCAATGCGAGACATCGAGCTCATCGGCGCGCGGGAACGGGAACTCGAGGGTGTTGCGCTCCTCGGTCACGCCGTCGCGGCAGCCGACCACGAAGCAGGTGCTGGTGTGCATGATCGGCGCGTCGCCGAGCGCCCGCGACAGGTCGATCAGGTGGCGCGCCCCGTAGGCGTTGACGTTGAGCGCCTCATCGAGGGGCGGATTAAAATCGACGACCCCCGCGACGTTGACGATCGCCGTGATCGACCTCTCGGCGCCGAGCGACGCGACTAGCTCGGGGTCGATGCCAAGCAGCGGCCGGGTCACGTCGCCGTCGATCGCGACGACCTTCTCCTTGAGGAACGCCTCGAGGTTCGGGTGCTGCTCGCGGAGCGGATCGAAGACCGGCGAAGGCACGATCTCCGACCACCAGCGCTCCTCCGAGCTCACCGTCCGACGCGAGCGCACGACCGTATAGATGCGCCCAATGTCCGGGTAGCGATGCAGCAGCATCGCCAGCCAGACCTTGCCCAGGAACCCGGTGGTCCCGATCACGATCAGGTGGGCGCCGGCCAAGGTCGCGGCCACGTCGAGGGGGGGCTCGCCGGGGGCCTCAGTAGACACGAGGGCTTCCGAGTGTGGGTCTTGCAGCTCGCTCATGTTCGCCTCAGCGCACGTCGGTCATCATGATCGGCGCGAAGTTAATGCTGGTGATCTGCGGATCGCGGGGCGCCGACTCCTTGGCCATGCGGATCGCCTCGGTCATGTTCGGCGCCGTCTCGTAGCCGAGGATCTCCGGCACGTACTCGTTGTCCGCGCCGACCACGATGCAGCGGCCTTGCCAGTTGCGCCCGCGCTCGCCCCAGTACCACATGTAAAACGGGTGATTGGGGTGGTAGGCCGTACCCGTCCGGTACATGCGAATGTAGGCCGGGTTGCGCGAGAACTGCTTCTCGAACCGCTTGTGCAGCTCGAGCGCGTCGCGGGTCTGGGGCAGCAGCTTGTGGAAGAACTCCACGTACGACGCGTGCTGATCGTGATCGAAGCGATCGCTGCACGGGTGCGTGATGATCAGCGTGCCGCCTTGCTTGAGCAGCGGCTTGTTGCGGTGGAGGTTGTGGAGGTAGCCCTGGGCCATGACCTGAACCAAGAGCGGGTTCAAGAAGGCGTGAATGTTGTAGGGCGAGATGTAGGGGATCCCGGTGACCTGAATGTCGGCCTGGCCGTCGACCTCCACGCAATATTGCTCGTAGCACTTTGCGATCGTGCGCTTGTGCGTGGGCTCGGTCGCCCCGGCGAACACCCCGGTCACGCCGTAGGGCGCCGGGTAGCGCGTGAAGATCTCCTCGCGCAGGCCGGCGGGGCACTTGTCCAAGGCGAACAGCACCGCGCGCAGGGCCAGGCGCTCGCGGGTCGTATACTCGTCGGGGTTCTTGGCTAGGAAGTCGAGGTTGCGATCGAACATCCGGTTGTTGAGCGTGGTCTCGATATGGAAGATATCGACCTTCTCATTGACCAAGCGCCCGATCCGATCGAAGATCCCCTGCATGTGGGACTTCTCCGGCTGCATGTAGCTGGCCGTCTCCCGGGTCACGTAGGGGTTGTGGTGGGCGGCCAAGGTCTTGCCGCCGCACAGCCCGACGCCCACGGACTTATGCCCGCCGTCCATCGGCACCAAGTTGAGGTTCACGTAGATCAGCAGGTCGGCCTCGACCGCCGCGCGGTTGAGCTCGACCACGTCGCCCTCGGGCGTGGTCCCGATCTCGACCATGTTGGCCGAGTCCTCGGCGTCGTGGTGGTAGAGCTTGTCGGGCCAGTACTTGTCGAAGATCCGCTTGCCGACCATGCGCTCGACCTCGGCCGCCGACAGCCGCCGGTGGTAGGCCAACGCGATGATCAGCTCGATCTCCTCGACCCCGTGGTCGGCGAGCATCTCGAGCACGATCGTCAAGACCCGCTCGCGCACGTCGGGCGTGCGCATCGGCGGCAGCGGCAACGAGATGTCATCGAGGGCGATGACCACCTTCATGCCGGGCCGGAGCTTGGCGTAGAGCGGCTCGGTCCCGTAGGGGTGCGTGATCGCGTAGCGGATCGCCGCGTCGAGATCCTTGATCGCCTCGAGCGGCGGCTTGGGATAGATGCAGCGGGTCCCGACCGGGAGGTCGACCTCGATCAGGGAGTCGCCGCTAAACTGCACGCGCGGAGCGCTGTGCTTGTCGAGATAAACGATGTTCGGGCTAGTCATGGCTCACGACTCGTGGCGCAGCTCGATGATTGGCCACTGGTAGGTCCGGGCCATGCGCAGGAGCTTGGGATCGGGGTTGATGACCGCGGGGCGGCCGACGACCGAGAGCATCGGCACGTCGGAGTAGGAGTCCGAGTACCCGAAGCACTCGGCCAGCTCGTGGCCATGTTCCAGGGCGTGGTTGGCGATCAGCCGGGACTTGGTCGGCCCGGCCACGACCGGGCGCAGCAGCTTGCCGGTCGCGTAGCCGTCGTGGATCTCGAGTCGGTTGCCGACCCAGTGATCCGCGCCGAGGTCCGCCGCGAGCCGCTCGAGCAAGAAGTCCAGCGCGCCCGAGACCAGCACCACCTCGTGACCAAGGTCCTTCGCGCGCCGGATGATGTCGCGGGCGCCCGGGTAGATCTTCCCCTTCATGCACCACTCGTAGGCGTCATCGGCCAACACGTGGAGCCGGTCCTCCGACGTCCCGCGGAACGCCTCGAACAACAGCTCGTTAAAAGTCCTGCGGTCGCGGACTTCAGCCCACAACAGCTTGGGAGCTCGGGCCAGAAGCCGGCCGAGCTGCTTGGCTGATCGCAGCGGGTTGATGTCGTTGGCCATGTACCAGACGGCCGTGTGCATCAAGTTGCTGCTTACCAGCGTTCCGTCGACGTCGAAGTAACTCGCGGTCATGGTGACACTGTCGAGGGCGCGTCGATACCCTGCTTAGGTTGCGCGGTCTAGTGCGAGGCGAGACGCACGGGGCCGAGCGGAGACGCGCACCGGCGTGCGCAGTGGTTGGAGACCGAGCACACGCGACTACCGCGTGGTGATCGGCCCCCCAAGCGTTCGCCGAGCTACTCGCGCACATCATCCCGCACCCCGACGTCCCCCCATGGATGGCCGCCTTGCGCCTGATCGTCTGGGACGAGCTCGAGCGCGCCCCGCTGCGCACCAGCCTCGCCACCTGGCCGGCCGAGCACGTCCTCGCCTACACCGAGGACTTCTCAACCCCCGCGCTCACCGACGCCCTGCACCAAGACGCCGCCGATCGCAGCGCGCCGCTCGACCAGCGCATGGGCGCCGTCACCCAGCTCGCCGCCCTCGACTTCGCCTACCGCCGCTACGACGCCGCTCTCGACAAGTACGCCGCCCTTCACCAGCACTACTTCGAGACCAAGCAACCCGAGCTCCAAGCCCTCGCCTTGCTCGGAGCCGGCGACACCCTCCACGCCGCCGGCGACTCGGTCACCGCCAAGCTCCGCCTTCAGCAAGGTCTCGCGCTCGCGATGAAGCACGACAGCCTGCCCGCGCTCGTCTGCCTGCTCGCCTCCGCCGCGACCGTCAGCCTCGCCCTTGGCCACTGCGAGGACGCCGAGAGCTACGCCGACTCCGGCACCCAGGCCGCCGCCACAGCTTCGACATGCTCCACCACGTCGAGCTCCACCACGTCCAGCACTTGCCAGATAAGTTACGGGTGCCACGGGTGATTCTAGAGCAGTTTCCGCACTGGGGGGCGTCCGCGCCCAAAGACATCCGTTTACTTTCGCCACGAGTCCAGACTGATTTAATCGTAAATTCTCCCAAGTCCGCCTTGATCACTCGCACGCCGCTTGCTTCCCGAGCGATGAGCGCGCTGTTGAGCGCGTGTATCTCAGCGTGAGATCCCGAGAGCGAAAAATGTGCGGGACTATCCCTCATTTCGGCAACTCGCTCACTGATGATGGGGTGCATATTCTCCGGCACACCATTCCGGTCGTTGTGCGCCGTGAATACTTTTCCGGTACGACGGTCAATCACCCCGGCTGCGACCGTGCCGACATCCTTCTTGCTCTTTTGGGGATCCGCGGCGTAGGCAAGCCGCGCCTGCTCCGTGGCATCCCTAACTCGTGTGTCGGCTCGCTCATGAGACATGAGCTCCGCGCGGCCTCCCTCGGTTGCCGGGCGCAAAAACTCCGGTCCGTCAACATCGGCGGACTTTGCCTTCGCCGATCTCCCAAGAGGGCTGGGGTAGTACGCGTAAAGGTTGGCATCGCTGTCTTGGTACTTATTTCTAACTTTCATTACACATTTCCAATTATTCGCTTATCATGTTGGTACGGCTATCAACACCCGCCTGCGGGTGTCCACTCACATCATGTTTCTTTTATGCTACATTGCTTCAGCCTCCTGATCGTCAACCTTCGCTCCGCGGGGCTGGTGGCGAAGCGGTCGACCTTACACCGACCCGTCGGCGTTTTCTAGCAGTTGGGCAACAGGCACGTTCTGCGTCGAACACCTAACCTGTTATACAAATTTCAGAGCTGTTTTGTTCCGTTTTTTTCAAGTTTTTTTTCAAGTTGGGAAGGCTGGGAAGGAGCCCTTATGGGGCGTGTCGGATGCGTCGGTTCGGTGAGCGTTGGATCTCGATCCGCTGGCGGTCGGTTAGCTTGGACATTCCGTTGTGCTCGCCGATCGCCGCGGTGCACCGTGGTCTCGCTGATCCTGGTAGCTCTCGGCTGCAACCTGTCCCATCTTGCCGTCGCCCGGAAGCGAAGCCCAAGTCTCGGGCCGTGATGGTCAAGCATTCCCATCCCCGGGCCGCCTTGTGTAAGGCTCAGAATCGCTCGGTGCTGGCGAACGCTTCAACCGAAGTTCAAATATTGGCGTGGGCCTCGGCCCGCGCGGTCCATCCGCGCTGAGCTTGGGAAACTGCCCAGCACCGCGCTCGCGCGGACCTTCGCGGGTTGGATCGAGGCCTCGCCCGAGGCCATGCTCGGCGCCACCGATCGGCTGCTCGAGATCCCCGCCGAGCTGCGGCAGCTCGCCAACACCGTGTTCCGCTTGCGCCCCGTCGGTGCCCCGGCGATCCCACCCGAGACCCAGACTTGGCGTGATTCGCTCGGCAACTTGATCTGCGAGGTCGATGGCCTCGAGCGGGTCCGTCGATTCAACTACGACGCCACCAACAACGAGATCGCGCGGCTCGACCGTGACGGTCGTCTATACCGGCAAGAGACCATATCGTGGAACCTGCTGGGCGCCCGGATCGACCCCCTCGGTCACGCCGTTCGCTACACCTACGACAACATCGAGCAGATGGTCGGGCTCACCGACCCGCTCGGCAACGCGAGTCGGTGGGCCTACGATCTCTGCGAGCGGCTCACCCAAGTCTGGCGCCACGACCGGCTCCGCGACATCTACGAATACGACGCCCACGACAACTTCGCCGTCAAGCTCGACGGCGACCGCGGCTTGATCTTCCGCAACGTCGAGTGGAGCGACAACCATTTCGTCACCCGCCGCGAGCTCGCCAGCGGCGGTCAGCACCTGTTCGACTACGACGCCCGCGGCCGCGTCACCCAAGCCTCGACCGCCGACCACGACGTCCGAATCGCCTACGACTTTCGGGGCCAGCGCTCGCTCGACACCCGCGACGGCGAGGGCCTGCGGCGCACCGGCGGCGGCAGCCGCGATCGCGTCCGCTTGTTCGAGCGGTTTGAGTGGACTTGCGAGCGCGCCGCCGACGGTTCGACCAAACTGACCGCCCCCAACGGCGCCGTCAGCCACCTGCGCCACCGCAGCGACGGCACCGTCTTGCGCGAGTGCAGCAACGGCACCCGCGAGTGGTTGCAGTACGATCACGAAGGCCGCCTCGAAGCCCGGCTCGCCGCACGCCCGACCCCTCAGGGCGATCAGACCGGCTGGGCCGTCCGCTACACCTACTCCGCCGAGGGCGACCTCCTCAGCGTCGCCGACTCCGTCCGCGGCACCACCTCCTATGAACTCGACGAATCCCACCGCCTAATCGGCCTCACCACCTCGACCGGCGAGCACCAGCGCTTCGAGTTCGACGCCGCCAACAACCTCATCCACACCGCCGCCCTCTCGCGCCTGAGCCTGGTCCCCGGCAATCGCCCCGCCGCCACCGCCACCGAAGTCTTCGAGCACGACGCCCGCGACCGCCTCGCCCTCCGCCGCCACCGCGACGGCCCGATCACCCGCTACCGCTACGACAGCTTCGACATGCTCGACCACCTCGAGCTCCACCACGGCGAGCACCATACCACCTGGCGCGCCGCCTACGACGCGATCGGCCGCCGCCTCTGGACCGCCCACGACGGCCAGCGCCGCGACTTTTACTGGGACGGCGACCGCCTCGCCGCCGAGCTCGACCCCGCCGGCCGCCTCCGCATCTACCTCTACGCCGGCCACGACGCCCTCGTCCCCCTCGCTTTCGTCGACTACGAAAGCCGCGACGCCACCCCCGAGAGCGGGCGCATCTACCACATATTCAGCGACGGCGCCGGCATGCCGCTGCACATCGAGGACGACCGCAGCCAGATCGTGTGGTGGGCCTCACGAACCGACCCCTGGGGTAAAATTGTTGTTCACGACAGCGCCCAAGTGGAGTACAATCCCCGCTGGCCAGGCCACTACCTCGACGATGAAACAGGGCTTCACTACAACCGCTACCGCTACTACGACCCGGCGTTGGGGCGCTACCTCACGCCGGACCCGATCGGGTACCGCGGGAGTGAAGTCAACCTCTACGCCTACTGCACGAATCCGCTCGTGCAAGTGGACGTGCTCGGGCTCGCGCACCCGGACTCCGATGGGCCGGATGTTCGGAGCACGAGCGGCGATGTTGAAGGCACCCTTGACACGCCTAACGCTCGACCTCCAGAACGACGGCTCAAGGCCAAGGAAAGGCGAGCACATGAGCGAGGCGAGCTGGTTCGAGATGGGACGCCGGGAAACAACCAGGCCCAGAACAAGCAGTTTCGTGCGGCAACGCAGGGACTTTCGAAAGCGCAGAAGCGCAAGGTGCACGAGATGATTACCGGCCAAAATCTAGACTTCCACGAAATCAGCGGGATCGCCCAAGCGG
>Ga0114946_10001267_pt1 | contig 17368 bp, 20 predicted proteins | sample WalLakDeSediment_FD_88676 | JGI IMG/M metagenome (GOLD analysis project Ga0114946, IMG submission 88676) | Lake sediment microbial communities from Walker lake, Nevada to study Microbial Dark Matter (Phase II) - Walker Lake 11/02/13 Deep Sediment | ecosystem: Environmental > Aquatic >... | reverse complement strand
TCGATCAGCCCCTGCATGGCAGCCAGGACCTCCCTTGCCCCCCTTCGTTCCACCATCTCCAGGAGGCGGATCTCTCCGGTGTGGAGGGCGGCCAACTGGGCGTCCAGGTCCCCGGCCCGCTCCACGGGGGTCCGGACATTGGCCAGGATCGTCCTCCAGAGGTCTTCGTTCCTCGCGCCGGCCCGGTAGAGAAGGACGGGTGGAATCCGGAGCCCCTCCTGGTAGATCTCCCGGGCCAGGGGCATGGATCCCGGGGACATGCCGCCGACATCGGAGTGATGGGCACGGGAGGCCACATACCCCAGGAGGAGAAGTCCGGCGCCACCGCCATCCCCGGCGCTTCCGGCGAAGACCCCGGCCATGAGGGTGATGTCCGGAAGATGGGTCCCGCCTCGGAACGGGTCGTTGAGGATCGCCACGTCCCCGGGTGCCATGCTGCCGATCTCCCGGAGGGCTGCCTCCACGCTCATTGGCATGGCTCCCAGATGCACCGGCATGTGATCTCCCAGGGCTACCGCCACCCCCCGGTTGTCGAAAAGGGCACAGGAATAGTCCCGCCGCTCCTTGATATTGGGGGAGAAGGAAGCCCGTCGCAGGGAGGCGCCCATCTCCTCTGCCAGTGCGGTGAAGAGGTGCCTGTATACTTCCAGCGTCACCGCATCAGGCCCGCCGGCGGGCATTTCAGGGCCCCTTGTTTGCATGGTAGGGTCCTTCCATTAGGTTAGAGGTCTGAAACATTCGAACACGCTCCGGAAGGGGACCACCTTCCTTCCGGGATGTATAGCTGGAGGAGACTGTGGCAAAAGAGAACATGGTTACCAGGGCTCGCGACGAGCTCTTCAGTCATATCAACCGTTGTGGGGTCCTCCAGGCCGAGGAGGAAGACCAGCGGCACTGGATGGACGAGACCATCGATTACCTGGCGGAGCGCTACCCCGACCTTTCCGACGACGACCTTCAGGATCTCTTCACCGTCGGGATGAGGTTTTGCCAACCTGCCATTCCCCACGGCCGTAAGCGTTACGGGTTCGAGCCCAGGGACGAGGCTCCGGCAGCCGGCTCCGAGACCATCGGAGAGGAGCTCCAGGAGGATCTGGTTCCCCAGGAAGTCGCCGGCGAGAATACCGCCCAGGAAAGCTGAGGCGCAACGGTAGGCGAGCGGATACCGTCCTTCTCGCCTGCCGTCCTCTCGTTTCCCCATCCCTGCGGACCTCGATCCGTAGCCGGGACCGGGTGGCGGTCCCGTTCTCCCATCATTATACTTGCCCCCCATCTTCTCCAGGGTCCTGGGGCAACTCCCCGGGCCCGGAGCCGGAGTTTCCGGATGTACGGGCAAGCTGAGGAGGGACCCATGACCACCCGCCGCGATTTCCTGCGAGCCACAGCCGGCGCCGGCGCGGGAGCGGTCTTCGGGGTGGTTCCAACCATGAAGCTCCAAGGGGCTCCTGCCCTGCGACTTTCCCGGGTCACGCCCGTGTGCGTCGCCAGCGGCAACGGGCTGGCCGCCGTGACCCGGGCCATGGAGGTGATCCATTCCGGTGGGGATACCCTGGACGCAGTGCTCCAGGGTGTCAACATCGTTGAGATGGATCCCGAAGACATGTCGGTGGGATACGGGGGCCTGCCGAACCTGGATGGCGTGGTGCAACTCGACTCCTCCGTCATGCACGGGCCCACCCGGGGAGCTGGTGCCGTGGCCTCCCTGGAGGGGGTGAAGACTCCCTCCCTGGTTGCCCGAGACGTCATGCGGTACACGGACCACGTGCTGATGGTGGGGCCCGGGGCGCAACGGTTCGCCCGGTCCATGGGCTACGTCGTGGAGGACCTCCTCACCGAAGAGGCACGCCGCCGTTGGGTGGAGTGGCGGGCCCGCTTGAGCGACAGGGATTATTACCTGACGCCGGAGGAGACGGGCCGGGATCTGCCCGGCTTTCGACCGGAAGCCAGCTATGGGGATGGGCTCCTGGACTCCCACGATGGGGTGCGGCCCCAGGGCACCATCAACTGCAACGTCCTGAATGCCTCCGGTGACCTGTCCGGCGTCACCACCACCTCGGGTCTGGCCTGGAAGATTCCCGGGAGGGTTGGGGATTCCCCCATCATCGGCGCGGGGCTGTACGTGGACAACGACGTGGGGGCCTGCGGCTCCACCGGCCGTGGGGAAGCCGTGATCAAGACCGTGGGATCCCACGCGGTCGTAGAGCTCATGCGAGGAGGTATGCACCCCAAGGACGCCTGCCTCGAGGCCCTGAGGCGGATCGTCCGGTTCACTGTGGAGCTCCGCCTGAGGGACGAGGGGGGGCGGCCCAACTTCAACGTGAGCTATTATGCGGTGAACAAAGAGGGCGAGTATGCCGGCGCCGCCATCTGGGCCGGAGCCAGATTCGCTGTAAGCGTTGACGGCGACACACGGTTCGAGGATTCCGCCTATCTCTTTCAGCCCACTCGATAACGCCACATGCCAAAGAACCTCGAGGCGCAGCCTCCGCCAGGGAGCCCGGCGAACCCGATCCCCCTGGCCAGGGACAGGAAGCTGCTTCGACGCTATTATGCCGGAGAACGCCTGCGGTCCCCCCTTGGCGGATACCTGGACGTTCTGGGGATCCGGGAAGCCGAGAAGGGCCAGGGGCAGGTACTCCTGGAATGCAATACATCTTCACTGCGGTTCGTGCTGATGGTGCCGAAGGCCACCAGGGCAGAGGTGGCAACGGTCAAGGAAGTGCTGGAGGCGGGGGAGGAGCCCGTTTGCCCGCGGCACGGGTCCTATCAGCGCCTCAAGAAGTCGGGCAGAAAGTGGGTCTGCCCTCTATGCGGAGTATCCTTCGGGAAGTCCGCTTGAATGTGGCCCGGAAGGGGCCCTGCCAGGGTGGCTTGCCGCAGGGTACCGCGTTAGCTTCAAGTGGCCGGGGGGGGGGCTGCTTCGGCGGTGGGATCGCGAGTCCCTGGACCGCAGGCATGGATCGGGAGCCAATTCCAAGGAGTGGCCAGTGGGACAAGATCGGTTCCGTAGCTCCGAGGAATACGACGAACAGGCGCACCGGCTCTACAGCGACGGGGATTATGACGGGGCCCTCGAAATGCTTCGAGAGGGCCTCTCTCTCTATCCCAACGCCGTGGAGCTCTACATCGGACTGGGATACGCTCGTCTCGCCCGAGAGGAGTTCGCCTGGGCCAGGAGGGCGTTCCGGCGGGCCCTGGAGCTCGATGCCAGCCACGAGGACGCCCTGGTGGGGATGGGGGAGGTGCTTCTGAGGATGGGGGACCGCTCCCGGGCCCTGGCCTGTTTCAGGAAGGTCCAGGCCATGGGCTTCGACGAGGATGTGGACCTGATGCTCACCATGGGCCGTGCCCTCTATCGGGAAGGGCTTCTGGCGGAGTCCAGGGATGTCTTTTCCAAGGCGGTTTCCGTGCGGCCGGACAATGGTGAAGCCGTGGCTGCACTGGCCTTCACTCTCCATGGCTTCGGCGACGAAGTGGAGGCCAGCCGTCACCTGCGGCGGGCTCTGAGGCTGGACCCGGATCTCCACGAGGCCAGGGTCTACCTGGGCCACCTTCTCTTCGACCGGGGGGATTGGGAAGCTGCTCTCCGGGAGTTCGAGCGGGTTTCGCCCGGCGAGCACTGGGACTCCTTGGCCGTCTGGAGGGTCATCGAGCTGAAGAGGGCGCTGTGGGAGATGGAGCCGGGTGACACCCGCTTGTGGGCTTGGGAGAATCGTCTCGAGGAGTTGGAGTCCTTCCTGGACCCCATCGACCAGCTCCTGGCGGAGATCGAGGCTTCCGCCAACGGCTATGGCACCTCTCCCGCTCCGGACCTGGGGCAGCTCGAGCTCCTTCTGGGACATTGTCCGGAAGAGAACCGGATCCAGACCGTACGTCTGCAGGAAGGACAGATCCTCCGGGGCAGCTGGTTGGACATCGTCCGGCAGATGAGGGATATGGCCGGCTTTTCCCACGAACCCATCACCCACTACATGAAGCGTCTTGCGGAGCGTTGGCACGAGCAGCGGGGCGTGGAGATACCGGCCACCGATCCGGCCGCATTTCTCCGGGCCGCCATCCGGGCCGGGCTCCTGACGCTTGAAGGGGAATCCGACGTATGATTGTCGACGAACACGGAGTCGTCCGACGATTCCATCAGACCCTGGTCCGGGAGATCCACGGCAGGGATCCCCAGCGACTGGGCTCCCCGTTCACCGTGGCCGAGATCTACCAGGACCTTGTTCCTTACAGGACGCATCGTGACCGGCTCGGCGTGGAGATGAACGCCGACTATGAGCACGCGCTTCTCCGGCTCCTGGCGGGTGAGGGGGGCTTCCTCACCATGGAGTCCGAGGCTGTCAGTAAGGAGATGCGGGAGGAGCTGGATTCCCCCAACCCCAATACCGGCCTTTATCGCGAATTCGCCGCCGCAGACGTTCGCCTCAACCTGGACAAGGTGGATGCGGAACTGTTGGCTGCCGCCGCAGCCCCCGGGCCGGGAGAGGTGGAGATCATGGCGGAGGACCGGATGGAGGATCAGATTACCCTGGAATCGGGGGACGATCTTGGCGTGGAGGCTCCGGGGGTGGACGAGGCCCCGTCTGAGGGAGCCGATTCGACGGACCCGGAGATGGAGGAGGAGCTTGCTTCTGGAGAATCGGTTCACCAGGTTTCCGAACTGGAGCCCCGCTCACCCCGGCGAGAGGTGGCCCACCCTGTGAAGGACGTTCCGGCGGAAGATGACCTGCCGTTCGAGAACTGCCCCTGGTGCAGGGAAAGCCTACCCCAGAGGCCCGGAGTGCTTTTCTGTCCTTTCTGTGGGAGCAACGTGAGATTGGTTCCTTGTGCCGCGTGCGGCGAGGAACTCGAGTTGAACTGGCGCTTTTGCGTCGCTTGCGGAACGGAGGTCCAATCGTGAAAGAGTTTACGCGGTACTCGTCACTTCTGATAATCCTGGCTCTTGCCGCCTGTGGAGGGGACAACGGTCCTCCCGCTGCGGAGGATGCCCCCCAGCCCGGCACGCCGGCCGCCGAGGAGGTTCCCGCCCTCACCATGGATCTTCCGGCGGGGGTGACCGCCGCCATGGTGGCCCGGGGACAGCAGGTCTACGAAGGCGCCGGGATCTGCTACACCTGCCACATGCAGGGCGGAGTCGGAGGTCCCCTTGGTCCCAACCTCACCGATGACCATTGGATCAACACGGACGGCTCCTTCGACGGCATCGTCAACGTCGTGTTGAACGGCGTGACCCAGCCTTTGGAGCACCCGGGGATCATGCTTCCCAGGGGCGGTACCAATATCTCCGATGAAGACGTCCGCGCCGTGTCGGCCTACGTCTGGACCCTGAGCCGCGGAAGCTGACGCGGAGTGAAGCGGGACCTTGCTGTCGAAAGGTCCGGGCGGCCGGCTCTCCTCTGGGGGGCTGGCCTCCTTGCTTTCTCCTTGCTGGTGCTCTCGGCTCCGGGGTGCGGGTTCTCCGGCGAAGGGGTGCTGGACGCGGATGCGGAGGAGGCCAGGGCTCTAGGCTTACCGGCCGGGGCCCGCCTCCATCGAGTGACCCTGGCGGGACAGGGCGCCGTGGAGAGCGCCGTTCCGTCGCTGATCCAGGCACACCCCGGGGACGGTGTGGAATTCCGCACGGTGGACCACCGAGTGCACACCGTGACGTTTCCCCCGGATTCCCTCGCCCCGGAGGTGCATTCGTTCCTGGAGTCCACCGGGCAGCTCGGGAGTCCTCCCCTGGTGTCCCGAGGGACCCGCTTCATCCTCCGGCTCCAGGACGCTCCGCCGGGACGCTATCCCTTCCTGAGCGAGGGCCACGGTGGGACGTCCGGGGGGGTTGTGGAAGTGGTGGAAGTTGTGCCCGAGCCCTGGCGCTCACGGTTCTGGAGGTTCTGGCATGGCTGAGCCGGGACGGAGCATCACACGGAAGGACTTCGACGAGGTCATTCGCCGGGCCGCCGAGATTGCCGCCTCCGAGCCTGAAGGCGGAGACGCCGCCCTCACTGAGCAGGACCTCTTCCGCATCGCCCGGGAAGTGGGCCTGGAGGAGCGGCACGTCCGGAAGGCCCTTGCCCAACTGAGGTCCTCTCCTCCCACGGGACGGGGTCCGGTGGCGGCCTTCTACGGGCCCAGCTTCGTGGTGGTCTCCAGGGTGGTTCCGGGGACGCGGGAGGCGTTGGCGGTCCGGATCGACGAGTTCATGGTGGCGGGCAATCTCCTGGAGAGCGTTCGCAGGACGGCTGACGTGCTGCAGTACAGGCCTCCGGTGGACTGGGTATCCCAGATCGCCCGGGCTGCTGCCTCGACCTCCCGGAAGTACTACGTGGCCTCCGCCAAGCGGGTGGAGGTCCGGCTCGAGCCCGTGGACGAGGGGCTTGTGCTGGTGGAGCTCGAGGTGGATCCCGGCACCCGGGACGACTACGTGGCGGGAGGTCTCATCGGAGGGATCGCCGGTGGAGCCGGATCCGGGGTGGGGGTGGCCCTCGCCGCCGGCGCCCTGTTTCCCGTGGCCATGGGAATTGCCCTGGCCGCCGGCATCGTGGTGGGAACGGGAACGTTGGGGGGATTGTGCTGGGTCACGGGCCATTACCACAAGCGGCGCCTTCTGGAGGTCCGTTCCGAGATGGAGGGAATTCTGGACCGGCTCGAATCCGGAGAAAGCCTGGAGCCTCCACCCTCCTCATGGCGCCGCTGGGTGCGCCGCCATTTCCACGGCGTCGCCAAGGACATTCTCGGCGAGTCGCAGTGATTCGGTAAGACAGAAGGCCCTCCCTGACGGGAGAGCCTCGATCATCCCATGGCGCCTTCGGGAAAGGAGCAACGGCGAGCCCGCTTCAGGGCCTGTGGCGGCGCTGCCTGCGGCGCTCGCGGCGGATGGCCGCTTCTTTCTTCCTCTTCCTCTGGGCGCTGGGCTTCTCGTAGAAGCGACGCTTCCTGAGCTCGGAGTAGAGGCCGGACCTCTGAACCTTCCTCTTGAACCGGCGCAGAGCCCGGTCGAGGCTTTCGTTATCCTGGACGGTGACTTCCAAGCTGATCACACTCCCCTGAAAGTGATTGAATGCAAGAACTGTAAGCTAGAAGAACCGGGCGCTCACGGCAACCGCCCTTCCCGGTGCAATGTGTGGGCGTAGAGGGCGTAGTCCCGGCGATGCGCAAAGAAGTCCTGAACCCACACCTCGAAGGGGGGAAGGGGCAGGTGGTTCTCGATGAACTCCACCACCAACATGGCGAACTGGAGCAGGTCCTTGCCTCCGAAATCGATGGAGGTCCCCTGGAGGATGCGGGTCACGCACTCCTCAAAGTCCTCGGTTTGGATCAGGGCGATGAAATGGCATACCTGATCCAGACGGTAGGAGGCGTAGAGGGAGCGGAGCTTGCCCAACTCCACGTCGGCCTTGGCCTCCCAATCCTCCTCGGGCCACTCCCCGGCCAGTTCCCGGGAATTCTGGGCGAGCATGGTACGGAACCAGCGCCGGAGAGGGGGAGGTTCCCCCGCGAGCCGGTACTGGCTCTGGAGGGCCGAAGACAGGAGTCCCGAGAGGAGAGGGCGGCCGAGCCCTCGGGCCTTCTGGTCGATGGCCGACTCGGAGTCCTCCCTGAAGATGTCGGCGGTGCGCACCTCGTCCTCGTCCAGCTCCCCGTCCTTGGGCCGGAACGAAAAGTACCCGCGCCACCGGTGGTCCTGCCCTCGGAAGGTGACCAGGAAGCACGCCCATGTCTCGCCGTCCATCTGCAGAAAGCCCACGGAACGGCGTCGGAGGCGATGAAACGTCACTGGACTCCAGCGTTCATCAAGGGGTGTCAGGAGTGCCCGGGTGAAGTCCCGGGCGCAGAAAAAGATGTCCGACGAACGGATCGGGGGCAAGCGTCGGAGGATTTCCTTGCGGGTCCGGTAAACAAATGAGTATTCTTCAAATCCCTGCACTTTCCACCAGAAAGAACCACGGGAGACCGGTCTTAGATGGCGGAGCTGTCACCAGATCTTGCTGCGCCGCGATCCGTGGCCAGGCCCGAGGGCATGGCCGACGTTCCCGGCGTGTGTGAGGTGACCCTGAGCCGGGCCGTGGTCCAGTACCGTAACGTGCATGAGGCCGGCCTCCCCGAGGGACGGATCGAAGACATCGGGCTCGCCCTGGTGTTGGACGGTGAATTCGCCTCCGCGGCTCAGGTGGTTGATCTGGGAAGCGCCCAGGTGAAACAGCTCGACCTGAGCACCGAACTGGTGGTCCTGGATTGGGTCTATGAGCCGACTCTGGAGCACGTGCACAAGCTCCTGCGGGCCGCGGCCGATCCCGGGGGGGAGGGGGGGGTCGCCCGGCGAGCCCTGGTGCCTTACTGCTTCGATCTTGCCCTGAGGCTCCTTCGCAGGACGGGATTCGGCCCCCTATCCCGGCCCGTCCTCCTCCGCATCGGATTTCGGGACATCTGCAGGGATCTGGATCTCCACGAGGGGACATCGGTCCGTATCGCTATGGGCCGGGGACGGCTGGTTCGGGCACGCCTGGACTATGATGGGAATGCCATGCTGTTCTCCACCGGCTTTCGTGAACCGGATCGCGTTCTGGAGGATGCCCTCCGGGGAGCATTCCGGGGCCGGGATCTCCGGAGGCTCCTTCCGGTCGGAGGGACGGAAGGGAGCACCTACCAGGTCCGGCTCCCTCTGCCCCTGGCCTTCCCGGAGGCCAGGTGGTTGATCCGGGAGATGCGGGAGGGCCTGGCCCATCTCCTGGCTCGCTTCGAGCCCCAGCGCTATCGGGCCCTCCGGGAGGTCCTGGAAGCCTTCGGCACCAGGCAGACGCTTGACCGTCTCTATCTGCCTGAGAACCGCGACCATGCCGAGTCTCTTGAAGCTACCCCAGGGGCCGGCGGCCCCTTCGTGCACTGACGACGCGACCGAGACCATGACCCTTCTTTCAGATCACCACTTGTCAGCCGAGCCCCCCTCCGACGTCCTGACCATACTTCCGCAGGACCCCGATCTGGATCTCCGGTACGACGAGTACTGCCGACGCCAGGCCGCTGCCCTGGTTTCCATCCTGCCCCGAGAGGCCGTCCGTCCCCTCTACGCCCGCGCCAGGGAGTGGGGCCGCGCCAGCGGCCTGCAAACGGAGAAGGATCCGCTTGCCACGCTCCTCCTCTTTCTGCAGCAGGTCCTTCCCCTGCCGCCCCGCGAAGTCTGGATGCACGATCGCGTGGCGAACCTGGAGGCTCACCTGAGGGAGGAGTTCGAGTCGCCCCAGGCCGGGAGGCGCCCGCCCCCGCCCCTGACTGTAGAGGCCAGGTGGATGGAGGCGAAGGGTCGCCGCTGGCGGGCCTCCCTGCACCTCTTCCACCGAGGTGAGGCCTGGCGGGGGTTCATCACCTTCCATTCCATGGAGGGCGGCGAGGGGTTCCGGACGGCCGACATCTTCAGAGAAGAGGACCCGGAAGAGATCCGGGCGAGGTTTCTCGGCTACCAGGACCACACTCTCCAGGCGTTCCTGCGCTCGGTCTTTCCGGGATAGGTTTTTCGTAAAAAAGGCGTAACCGTACCCGGACCGCTTTCGTCCATCCTCTTTCGGTAAACCCCCCGCCGTACTTGAACTTACGAAATAGGAATTTCAAAAAACGTCCGTCGCCCACACCCCTGGGAACAAGTGGATTCGCCTGCTGGTCCCATTTTCTAAATTGTTTTATAACAACGACTTAGAAAAAATCACTCTTTCCCCTGGGTTCGTTGACAGAAGGCTTGCGCCCCAGGGAATCCCATCGTAATTTGTGAACGTTCGCGGAAGCTAGCCTTCCCCCGCGATGCCAGAAGCTCCCAGCCGCATGTGTACCGGGCTGTCACAATTTTCATCGTTTTATGTAAACCGTTACGAGGTAAGCCGATGTGGAAGACGCGTTCCGTTCAGATCAATGTCCGGCTCCCCGGCGATATCGCGGCCCAGGCCGAGGAAGTTCAGCGGACGGACCCCGAGTTCTTGAGCCGGGTCATTCTGTATGGTCTCACGCGACGCTCCATCTACCGGCACCTCAGGGAACGGGAGACCGCCTTGGCTCCTGCCGACGTGGTTCCTCCTCCTATGCACTCCTGAATCCCTTCAGAGCCGGCTCCACCCATCCATGAGGTCCCTTGGGGACCTCAATCCTGACATCATGCGGTCGGTCCCCTCAGGGGGACCTTTCTTTGGCTCGCCACCTGATTGCATCCCTGGCCTGGGTGGGAGGGCTGGTGGAGTAGGGGTGCCAGATGGCCAGGACCCTTTCCCTGCACAAGGAGGGGATTCTGGCCCCGTCGGGTCCTGGTCGGATGAGCCCCGGGGACGCAAACAGGTGAAGAGCCCACGGAATTGCCGTCAACGCATCAAATCCCCCTCGGAATTTCACGTTTGCTCACTTCAGGGCAATTATTGCCTCCAACGTAGCACGGATCGGAGGCGCGGCGCGGCGATTGAGACCCTGACCACAATAATTGCCATCAGAAGCTCAACCTCGATTCTGCAGGGCGCCTTTGATAGGTTGACGGCAGGGGATCCGTTCTTCCAGCGGTCCCACGCCGACACCAGTCCATCCAGCGGCTCACCTTCCTGTCCGGCCCAGGGAGGCAAACAAGTAAGGAGCTCTTTCTTTGTGCGGAAAGCTTGACGTATCTGCCAAGCTGGCATAAACATATGGCGGTAGCGTTCCACTTCCCGGTAAGTTTCGGGGAGGCAGGGCCCCCGACTCTTCGTTGTCGAGGAAGGAGGTCTGAACGTGGTCAGGAAGGATGAGCCTTGGCCGGCAGCGCAGGAGGACGGGGATCCGGAGCTCGTGCTCCGGGCGAAGTACCTCGACTACTGCTCCGCTCAGGTGGCCGACGTCCTTCTCCTCCTCAGTCCGGACGAGATGTACGTGTTGGCGGAAGACGCGGCGCGTGAGGCGGGGCTGTCGGCTGAGCTGGGCTACGATCAGATCGTCAGGCTGGCCACGGAGCGGATCTCCAAGAAGCTCGCACTTCCACCCTTCGACGTCTGGCTCCGGGACTACCAGGCTTACCCTGAGCGGTACGAGCAGTACTTCATGGGCCTCTGGGAGTCGGAGCTTCAAGACCTCGCCGACGGCTGAAGGTGTCTCTTGCCCCTCTTCGTCTGATGGCTCCCGGAGCGTTTCCACTTCTTGGCCGCGTCGTCCTCGGTCTGGTGATCTTCGGAGGGATCCTGATGGTCCTCTCACCCCTGCTGGCCGAGGCCCTCCTCTACCAACCCACCCGGGGTGATCCTGGCCCACCCCCGGTTCTGCTGGGGATCCGGGGGGAAGCCCGTACGTTGACGACATCGGATGGCGTTCCCATCACCGCCTGGTGGTACGATGCCGGGAAAGGGGGAGGACACCCGCCACCCATGATCCTCCTTCTTCACGGCAACGCCGGAGACATCAGCCATCGGACACCCATTGCGGAGGGTCTCCTGGGGGAGGGCCTCTCCGTCCTTCTCCTGGAGTACCGGGGATACGGGAGCAGCGGTGGGAAGCCCTCGGAGGCCGGGTTCAGGGAGGATGCCCTGGCGGGACGGGAGTTCCTCCTTGGGCAGAGCCGGGACCCGGGGCACATCGTGGTTCTGGGGAGATCCATGGGAGGCGCCGTGGCGGCGGGCCTGGCCAGCCGGGAGCCGGTGGGAGGGCTCATCCTGGAATCGGCATTCACGTCTCTGGAGGACATGGCCGGGACCCTGTACCCCTTCCTTCCGTCGGTTCTCTTCCGCCGCCTCCGGGGACGCTTCGCGACCATCGATCTGCTCAAGGAGGTGCGGGTCCCCGTGCTTGTCATCCACGGTCTCGAGGATGACGTGGTGCCCCTGCGGATGGGGATGGATCTCCTGGAGGCCTCTGGAGAGCCCAAGGAGTGGATGGGCGTGGCGGGAGCCGGCCACAACGATGTGTTCTGGGTCGGCGGCTCCTCGTACTTCCGTCGGATCGCCTCCTTCGCTCGGGAATGCGGGCAGCCCTGAGGCGCAGTCTCAGAAGGGCAGGTCGTCGTCCGGCTCGGAGATGGGGGAGCTCCCGGCGTCGTCCCTGGAATCCATTCCTCCCGTGCTGGAGCCGCCCCGGAATCCTCCCTCCGTCGGGCCTCCCGAGCCTGCCCCCAGCATCACCAGGTCATTCACCACGATGTCGGTCCAGTACCGGGTGCCGCCCTTGTCGTCCTGGGTCTGGGAGTATTCGATGCGCCCTTCCACGAAGATCCGGTCGCCCTTGTTGACCCACTGATCCACGATATCGGAGAGCTTGCCGAAGAAGGTGAGGCGGTGCCAGTCGGTCCGCTCCTGCTGCTGTCCGGTCCGGTCCTGGTAGGTGCGGTTGGTGGCCAGGGATACCTTAGCGATCTTCGCGCCGGAAGGCGTCATCCGGACCTCGGGATCGCTGCCGACGTTCCCGATGAGCATCACTTTGTTCAGGGATCGAGCCATCCTGGTGAACTCCTTGGGGTGTGGAGGCTGAAAACAGATTGCGAGGCCGAGGCCTTCGTCACAAAAAAGGGCCCGGCCCACGCGGTTGGGAACCGGAAGCAAGGTAGGCAGAGAGCCCGGAAACGGAAATGGGTGAATGGGAACGAAGGGTGGCGTACGCCTTCCTTCGCTCCTACTTTTTCTGCCCTTACGGATAGCGGGGGAGCCCGCCCGGGCTCCCGGACCCCTGGAAGGAGGAACCCCCATGGCCGATCTCCAGCACATCAACATCTCGTGGGACGGTGATCTGGCCATCGTCACCGTCGACCGGCAGGAGAAGCTCAACGCTCTGAACGCCGAGGTGTTCGCGGAACTGGCGGAGGCCTTCCAGAGCCTCCGGCACGATGACCAGGTCCGAGGGGTGATCATAACCGGAGCCGGCGAGAAGGCCTTCGTGGCCGGGGCCGACATCGGCGAACTGGCCAAGATGGATGCCATCTCGGGGGTGGAGGTGAGCCGTACCGGCCAGGAGGTGTTTCGGACCATCGAGCGCTTTCACAAGCCGGTCCTGGCGGCGGTGGGTGGGTACGCACTGGGAGGCGGGTGCGAGCTGGCCCTGGCCTGCCACCTGCGCATGGCCTCGGAGAACGCCCGGTTTGGTCTGCCGGAAGTGAGCCTGGGGATCATCCCGGGGTACGGAGGCACGGTCCGCCTGGCGCGGCTGGTGGGGCTGGGCCGGGCCGTGGAGATGGCCCTCACGGGAGAGATGGTGGACGCCCAGGCCGCCCTGGCCATGGGCCTCGTCACCTCCGTTGTTCCGCGGGCCGAGCTCCTGGACAGGGCCAAGGAGAAGATCCGAAAGATCACCAGAAACGGACCCCTGGCGATCCGGATGGTCCTGGAGTCCATCTACCGTGGCATGGACGTCCCCATCCAGGACGGGACGGCCGTGGAATCGTCCCTTTTCGGTCTCCTGGCCTCCACCGAAGACGTGAAGGAAGGGATGACGGCCTTTCTGGAGAAGAGGAAGCCGGTCTTCAAGGGTCGCTGACCGGGCGAAACCCCCTTTCGCCAAAGGCTTTTGCCCCCTGTCCCGGGGTAGCCAGGATGCCATCTTTGGGCTAGATTCCATCATGCTCAAAGGGATCCTTCCGGGCCTCCCGCCGTGCGCTTGAATGAGCTTCGAATTCGGCACTTCAGGAACCTTGCCGACCAGGAGCTGAGCCTCCCAGCGGAGGGTGTCGCCTTCGTCGGCGAGAACGCACAGGGGAAGACTAACCTCCTGGAGGCCATCTACTATCTGGAGACCTTCCGGTCTTTCCGTGCCGCACGGGACGAGAGGCTCGTCTCGTTCGGCCAGGGGTTCTTTCGGGTGGTGGGTACCCTGGTTGGGGATGCAGGGGAGGGTGGAGAAGGATCCCGGAGCCAGGTGGAGGTGGCTGCGGCTTTCGAGGCCAAGGGAAAGCGAAAGAAGATCACCCTGGACGGGCAGGAGCCCCAGCGCCTGGGGGACGGCCTTGGCCGTGTCGGGGCCGTGATCTTCTCCCCGGCGGACGTGGCCTTGGTGAGCGATGGGCCCGGAGCTCGGCGCAGGTTCCTGGACATCGTTCTGTCCCTGAACGCGCCGGGCTACCTCACGGCCCTTCAGCGGTTCCGACAGGTTCTGAGTCAGCGAAACGCCGCCCTTCGGGACGGTGGTGGGTCCGGGACGGTTGAGGCCTGGGACCTGGGGCTGGTGGAGAGCGGGGCCCTGGTGATGGAAGAGCGACTCCGCTGGGTGGAGCGTTGGGGGGGGAAGTTCTCCTCCTACTACCGTCGGATCTCCGGGGCCCGGGCCGGGTGCGTTCAGTACCAGCCCGGGGTGAAGCTCGGGAGTGCCGGCGGCCGTGAGGAGATCGCCGGTGCGTTCCGGGAGGCCTTGCGGGAGAGTCGGGAGCGGGAGCGTCGTGTGGGAAGCACCGTAGTGGGTCCACAACGGGATGATCTGCTCCTCACGGTGACGGAAGGGGGGGAGGCCCGGGACCTCCGGGAGTACGGGTCCGGGGGGCAGAAGAGGACCGCCTCCCTGGCCCTTCGCCTGGTGGAGGCCGCCACAATCCGGGAAGCCCGGCGGCAGGAGCCCATCGTCCTCATGGACGACGTCTTCGCCGAGCTGGATCCGGGGCGGAGCGAGCGGGTCATGGCCCTCATGGAGGAGGAGGAGTCGGGACAGGTTCTTCTCACGGCCCCCAAGGAGAGCGACATCCGCCTGAGGCGGGACGCCCTCCCCCGATGGAGGATCCGAGGCGGCGTGGTGGAGTCGTAAGGTGAGGGAGGGGGATGGCCGTGGCTGAACGGAAGGGTCCCCAGAAGGTGGGGGAGATCCTGGAAGATCTCCTTAAGAAGAAGCGGCTCAGGGAGCCGGTCCTTCGAATGGAGGTCCTGGATGAATGGGATGGCCGGGTGGGGGAATCCATCGCCCGGGTGACACGGCCCCTGGCAGTCCGGGAGGCCACGTTGATGGTGGAGGTCAAGTCCAGCGCTTGGCTCATGGAGCTGGATTTCATGAAGGGGGAGATCCTCCGGCGCGTGAACGAGGGCCGGGAGGAGGCTCTTATCGAGAAGATCGTGTTCGTGCTTTCGGAGCATTGAGGGGGCAGGGCCGTCGAATGACGGCTCTCCATTGGATTCGACAGGAATCGGCCCTATGACGGCGAAGAGGAAGGACGGAGCGCAGCAGGGGACGGGCGGAGAGTATACGTCCCGGCAGATCCAGGTGCTGAAGGGCCTGGAAGCCGTGCGCAAGCGGCCCGGCATGTATGTTGGCTCCACCGGCTCCCGGGGCCTGCACCACCTGGTCTACGAGGTGGTGGACAACTCCATCGACGAGGCCATGGCCGGCTACTGCACCGAAATACGGGTGACCATCCACCCCGACGACTCGGTGACGGTGGACGACAACGGCCGGGGCATCCCCGTGGATCTCCATCCCACCGAGAAGGTGCCCGGGGTGGAGCTGGCCATGACCGTCCTCCACGCCGGCGGGAAGTTTGACAAGGACAGCTACAAGGTGTCCGGTGGTCTCCACGGGGTGGGCGTGAGCGTGGTGAACGCCCTCTCCGAGTGGCTCGATGTCTTCATCATCCGGGACGGCCGGCAGTATCACCAGCGCTACGCCCGGGGCATCAAGGAGACGGAGCTCAAGGATCTCGGGAAGGGAACCGAGCGCGGAACCAGGATCACCTTCAAACCAGACCCGGCCATCTTCACGGAGCTCTCCTACAACTACGAGACCGTTTCCAACCGGCTCCGGGAGATGGCCTTCCTGAACCGGGGGCTGCGGATCTTCTTCGAGGACGAGCGCTCCGACAACGGCAAGGGACGCACAGAGGAATACCACTACGAAGGTGGCCTGGCGTCGTTCGTGGAGTACCTCCGGGGTAGCCGCCAGCCCCTGCACCCGATGATCATCTACTTTGAAGCCAAGCGGGAGGAGGCCGAGATCGAGGTGGCCATGCAGTACGACGATGGCTTCACCGAGAACACCCACACCTTCGTGAACAACATCAACACCCACGAAGGCGGTACCCACCTCACCGGCTTCAAAGCGGCCCTGACCCGGACCATCAACGATTACGGAAGGAAGAACGGCCTCTTCAAGAAGGCGGAGGAGGGGCTTAGCGGGGACGACGTGCGTGAAGGCCTCACGTGCGTCCTGAGCGTGAAGGTCATGGAGCCCCAGTTCGAGGGGCAGACCAAGACCAAGCTGGGGAACTCGGAGATTCGGGGAGCCGTGGAGACGGCGGTGAACGAGCACCTGGCCATCTTCCTGGAGGAGAACCCCAAAGCGGCCAAGGCCATCATCGAGAAGGCGGTCTCGGCGGCCAGGGCCCGGGAGGCGGCCCGGAAGGCCAGGGACCTGGCCAGGAAGAAGAGCGCCCTGGAGAGCGGGGTGCTCCCGGGCAAGCTGGCGGACTGCTCCATCTCGGACCCGTCCCTCTGCGAGATCTACCTGGTGGAGGGAGACTCCGCCGGCGGCTCGGCCAAGCAGGGACGTGACCGATCGTACCAGGCCATCCTCCCGCTCAAAGGGAAGATTCTCAACGTGGAGCGGGCCCGCATCGACAGGATCCTGTCCAACGACGAGATCCGGGCCATGATCACGGCCATCGGCACGGGGATCAAGGAGGACTTCGATCTGGGCAGCCTCCGCTACCACAAGATCATCATCATGACCGATGCCGATGTGGACGGGGCCCACATCAGGACCCTCCTCCTCACCTTCTTCTTTCGGCAGATGCGGGAACTCATCGATGCGGGGCACGTCTTCATCGCCCAGCCTCCCCTCTATCGGGTGTTCAAGGGGAAGCAGGAGTTCTATGCCTATACGGAGGGGGAACGCGAAGAGTACACGCGACGCCTTGGGAACGGAAAGAACGTAGAGGCGGCGAAGGGGATCTCCATCCAGCGGTACAAGGGGTTGGGCGAAATGAATCCGGATCAGCTTTGGCGCACCACCATGGACCCGGAGACCCGGACCCTCCTGAGGGTGGACATCGAGGATGGGGCCATGGCCTCCCGCCTTTTCGACGAGCTCATGGGGACCGAGGTGGAGCCCCGAAGGCTCTTCATCGAGAAGAACGCCCGGTACGTCAGGAACCTGGACGTGTGATCTGCGAACGCACGATTTCCGGCGGCCTGTCTCCCGGACGCCGGGTCCTCGGCCGTGCCATGCCCGGCCGCATGATTTCCGCATCCGTGACCCCTGGAGGGGCATGATGATTCGCCCGAACCCTGCGGCAGCCCTTCTGGCCTGCCTGTGCGTCTTCCTCCTTCCGATGGATTCCGTTTCGGCCCGGCAGGCGGGGGATGGGGCCCTCGACCCCCTCAGGGCCGAGATCGATGCCCGGGTGGCTGAGGTGGAGGAGAAGGTGGTGGCCTGGCGCCGGGACATCCACCAGCATCCGGAGCTTGGGAACCGGGAGTTCCGCACCGCCGGCATC
>Ga0114946_10001266_pt1 | contig 17378 bp, 19 predicted proteins | sample WalLakDeSediment_FD_88676 | JGI IMG/M metagenome (GOLD analysis project Ga0114946, IMG submission 88676) | Lake sediment microbial communities from Walker lake, Nevada to study Microbial Dark Matter (Phase II) - Walker Lake 11/02/13 Deep Sediment | ecosystem: Environmental > Aquatic >... | reverse complement strand
TTTCGCCGAGGGCGTTGTCGCCGAAACTTGTAGTACGCCCGGTACAACTGCGTTTCGGCTCCTAGCCCTCGACGAAAATTCCGGCGCGAGGCGCCACGAGGACTTCCACCACGGGCTGCTAGCTGGCCTCGATCCCCGGATTCAGCAGGCGGCGGTGATCGTGCGTGAGCGCGCGGCCGACAAGCTCGCGCTCGCGGAGCTGTGCGAGGCCGTGGGCGTGTCCGAGTCGCGATTCATGCACCTGTTCAAAGCCGGGGTCGGGATCCCCGTCCGCCACTTTCGCCTGTGGGAGCGCATGCGGCTGCTGACCGAGCACGTCGCTCGCGGCGAGAGCCTGACCATGGCTGGGTTGGCGGCCGGCTTCGCCGACTCTTCGCACCTGAGCCATGGGTTTCGCAGCATGTTTGGGATCCCCGCGTCGCGGGTGCTCAACGCTCACAGCCGCCTGCGGGCCTGCTAGAGGTCAGCGCAGCGGGCGGCCCAGCGCGGGCGCACGCCAACCACCTCGAGCAGCAGCACCCGAACCTCGCGCGGCTCCTCAATCTGCGCCCACGCCGGATCGACGAACTCCTCGATCACCCTCATCTCAAACACCGAGCCCAGCGCCCCAGCGATGTGCTCAGGCAGCACGAAATACCCCGGCGCCCGCTCGACCAACACGCAAGCCTTGCCAGCATCATCAGGCGCATGCGCGATCGCGGCGTCGTTGAGCCCAATGACGTCGATCATCGTCATCGACCGCGGGGTCCAGTAGCGCATCGCGCCCGCGCCCTCGACCGCGATCACGGCCTGCTCAGGGAGCTCGCGCCCAGCGAAGCGGGCCGGCGCAGCGTGGAGCAGCGCGACGCCGCGCTCTTGCGCGCGCTGGATCTTGGCGGTCGTCGGGATCGCCAGGCCGAGCAACAGCGCGACGGGCAAGACCAGCACCAGCGAGAGCACGCGGTGGGTACGAGCGATCCCCAACGCGATCACGATCGGCGGGAGACCAGCGAAGATCGCAAAATACCGCGCCTGATAAAACAAGATGCCCGGCTCGAGCGGCCGGCTCAGCGCGACGCCAACCACCCCAGCGACGTACGCGACGACCAGCGCGGCGAGCTCGTAGCGCCGCACCGGTGGAGCCTCGAGCTTCGCGGGGGCCCGCTCGAGCACGCCCCGGTCGCGCAGATCGGTCCACAGCGCCGCGGCGATCAGCACGACGCCGCCAAACCCCGCGACCCACGGCTCCCACACCAGCACCTGCGAGACCAGGTAGTCGAGGCCGGTCCCGAGTTCGCTGGGCCCGGCCTTGACGTAGGCGGTGTTGGGCCACGGCCAGCCGCTGACGGCCAGGCAGTAGAGCACCCAACTCGCGAGCCCAAGCCCGGCGCCGAGCACCGAGGCGAGCGCCGCGAGCTTGCGCCGCGAGAGCGCGAGGACCACGGCGAACCCGAGCAGGGCCGCGAGCGCCTCGGGCCGCGCGAGCTCGACGGCGAACCCGAGCACGCCAGCGAGCAGCCACTGCTCCCGCAAGCTCGCGTGGATGCACGCGAGCAGCAAACAGGTCGTGAGCGGGACCTCCATGCCCGAGCTCGCGCCTTGCAGCAGGGCCGGGGAGGTCGCGCACAAGACCCCGGCGAGCAGCGCGACGGACATCGCGGGCAGCGGCCGTTCAACGCTGGCTCGGGCGCGGACCAGGTCCAAGGCGATCGCGCTGGCGAGCCCGGCGGTCCCGGCGTGGAGCAGGGCGCCGAGCAGCTTGACGGCGACGACGGGCTCGGGCTCGGTCGGCCACGCGGCCAGCAGCAGCGCCCAGGCCGGGCTCGAGAACCCGGTCTGCCAGTCGCCGGGGTTGTACGAGAGGCCGTCGCCGAGCCGCAGGCTCTTGGCGTAGGCGAGGTGGATCCACGCGTCGTCGAGGCAAAAGTCGCCGACCGACGCGCCCGCGAACGCGTAGGTGAGCGCGAGCAGCAACGCGATCGCGACGCTGATCCGCGGGGCCCAAAGCTCCGGTCCTCGGGCTGGTGTCGCGGCGGCTGGCTGGGCGTCAGCGTTAGACATCGGGGCTGCGGATCTCGAGCACGACCTTGCCGAACTGCTCGCGGCGGTCGAGGTAACGGTGGGCGTCGGCCGCGGCCGCGAGCGGGAACACGCGGTCGACCACGGGCCGCAGCGCAGCTTCACCCATGAGCTGGGCGATCCGAAACATGTGGGCTTTCGAGCCCATGGTCGAGCCCAGGATCTGGATCTGCCGGAAGAACACGTGGCGCAGATCGGTGCGCGCGTCCCAGCCCGATGAGGCGCCGCAGGTCACCACCCGGCCGCCGCGACGACACAGCTTGATGCTGTGCTCCCAGGTCGCCTCGCCGACGTGCTCGAACACGACGTCGACGCCGTGGCGGCCGACGCCCGCGAGCGCGCGGACCTGCTTGGGCCAGTCGGCTTGGTCGCTGCGGACGGCCTCGTCGGCACCGAGCTCGCGGGCCTTGGCCAGCTTCGCGTCGCTGCTCGCGAGGGCGATGACCCGGGCGCCGTAGAGCTTGGCGATCTGCAGCCCCGCCGATCCGACCCCGCTGCCCGCCGCGTGGATCAGCACGGTCTCGCCGGCTGTGATCGCGGCCCGCTCGATCAGCATCTGCCAGGCCGTCAAGAAGGTCAGAGGAAACGCCGCCGCCTCGATCATCGACAAGTTGGCAGGCTTGTCGACGAGGTTGGCAGCGGGCACGCCGATCTGCTCGGCGTAGCCGCCGGTCGTGTTCTCGCCGAGGATCCGGTAGTCCGGGCAGAGGTTGTCCCAGCCCGAGAGACACGCCGCACAGCGCCCGCACGAGACCCCGGGGTTGAGCACCACCTCCCGGCCCACGAGTCGGGCGTCGACGCCCTCACCGACCTCGCGCACGACCCCGGCGATGTCGCTGCCGAGGATGTGCGGGTAGCTGACGCGGAGGTTGGGCAGCCCGTTGCGGATCCAGATGTCGAGGCGGTTGAGCGCGCAGGCGTGGACATCGACGACGACCCCGCCAGGCTCCGGTCGCGGCGCCGGCTGCTCGCTCGGGGTCAGCACCTCGGGGCCGCCGTGTTGGGCGAGGATGATCGCTCGCATGGATCCGCTGCGCTGCGCTTCGTTGTCGCGATTGCTCATGGTGGATCCCTGGATCAGCGTATCCGCCCCGCTCGTGCTCGAACACCGTTGACGGCAAAATACTGGGTGTTTGGGGCACGAGTTCGACGAGCTCGCCGAGCTCGGCTGTTGATCCCTTCCCCGCGCGCGCCCGCGTGCGGTACACCCCCCGCATGCCCTCAGCGCTAAGCCCAGCGCTAGACGCCGCTGCTTGCATCGGCACCCACGACATCCTCCTGCTGACCCTCGACACGCTCCGCTACGACGTCGCCGAGCACGCCCTCGCCACCCACCAAACCCCGTTCCTCGCCAGCCTCCTCGGCCAGGCCCCACACTCGGCCTGGCAGCGCCGCCACACCCCGGCGACCTTCACCTGGGCTGCTCACCAGGCTTTCTTCACCGGCTTCCTCCCGACCCCAACCACCCCCGGCCCGCACCCGCGGCTGTTCGCCCTCGCGTTCCCCGGCAGCGAGACCACCGATGAGCGCACGGCGGTGTTCGACGCGCCCGATCTCGTCACCGGGCTGCGCGGTCGCGGCTACCAGACGATCTGCGCCGGTGGGGTCGGGTTCTTCAACGAGCGCACGCCGCTTGGTCGGGTGCTGCCCGAGCTGTTCGAGGACCACCGCTGGTGCCCGGAGTTCGGCGTGACCGAGCCCGATTCGACGCGCCATCAAGTCGCGTGGGCCTGCGAGCGCATCGCCGCCACGCCCGGCTCGCGTCGGGTGTTTTGCTTTGTCAACATCTCAGCGTTGCATCAGCCCAACCGCCACTATCTGCCGGGCAGCGAGCGCGACGGCGTCGACACCCAAGCCGCGGCGCTGGCCTACGTCGACGGCCAGCTCGCGCCCTTGTTCGCGTGCTTGCGTCGTCGGGCGCCCGTGCTTGCGATCGTCTGCTCGGATCACGGCACGGCCTACGGCGAGGACGGCTACACCGGTCACCGGCTCGCGCACCCGGTCGTGTGGGACGTCCCTTACGCCGAGCTCCTGCTCGAGCGCGAGCATCCAACCGGAGCCACCGCGTGAGCGCCCCTTCAGCGCGCAACGAGGTGTCGGGCTACGCCGGTGATCGGCGGCCGGCGAGCGTGGCCGAGCTGGTCGAGGGCTCGCCGTTCATCGGCTACGGCTACGCCTATCCCCACAAGACCGCGTACCGCTTGCTCCCGCGCCCGCGCTCGCTCGCCGAGGTCTGGGCCGGCGAAGATCGCAGCCGCGCGTCGCTCTATGTGCACGTGCCGTTTTGCGCGGTCCGCTGCGGATTTTGCAACCTGTTCACGCAAAAGCACCCGCCGGCCGAGCTCCCCGGGCGCTGGCTCGACACCCTCAGCGCGCAGATCGACGCGGTCGCCGACGCGATCCCCGACGCTCGCTTCGCCCGCTGGGCGATCGGCGGCGGGACCCCGACGCTGCTCGAGCCGGCCGCGCTCGAGCGGGTGTTCGCCGAGCTCGAGCGGCGCTGGCCGATCGACTTCGCCGCGACCCCAGGCTCGGTCGAGACCTCGCCCGAGACCGTCACCGACGAGCGCCTCGCCGTGCTCGAGGCCCGCGGGACCGAGCGGATCAGCATCGGCATCCAGAGCTTCTTCGCCGAGGAGCTGCGCGCCCTCGGCCGGCCGCAGGCGGTCAGCCTTGGCGAGCAGGCCCTCGATCGCATCCGCGCCCGGCGGTTTCCGGTGCTCAACATCGATCTGATCTACGGCATCGCCGGCCAGACCCCCGCGAGCTTCACCGCCGCGATCGATCGGGCGCTGGCCTGGGCGCCCGAGCAGCTCTACTTGTATCCCCTCTACCAGCGCCCGCTCACCGGCCTCGGTCGGCGCGAGCGGAGTTGGGATGATCAGCGCCTCGCGTGCCTCCGGGCCGGGCGCGATCACCTGCGCGCGCGCGGCTATGTGCAGGTGTCCATGCGAATGTTCCGCAAGCCTGGCGCGGCCGAAACCGGGGCCGAGGCCGGGGCCGGCAAGCCCGACTACTGCTGCCAAGCCGACGGGATGATCGGGCTTGGGGTCGGCGCGCGCTCCTACACCCGCGCGCTGCACTACTCCGAGGACTGGGCCGTCGGCAGCGCGGGGATCCGCGAGATCATCGGCGCGTGGATCGATCGCCCGCCGGCGTCGCTCGGCGAGGCGCGCTACGGGTTCGAGCTCGACGCGGACGAGCAGCGCCGGCGCTGGCTGATCCAATCGCTCCTGCAGAGCGAGGGCCTAGCGCTGGCCGACTACCGCGAGCGGTTTGCGAGCGAGGCCACGAGCGACTTCGCCGAGCTCGGCGAGCTCCTCGACCACGGCCTGCTCGAGCGCGCGGCCGATCGGCTGATCCCCAGCGATCGCGGGCTCGAGTGGGCCGACGCCATCGCCCCGTGGCTGTACTCCGACTCGGTCCGCGCCGCCTCGCGGGACTTCGAGCTGCGATGACCGGCTTGCACATCAACTGGCGCGGGCCGCTGGCCAGCTGCAATTACGACTGCAGCTACTGCCCGTTCGCCAAGCACGTCAGCTCGCGCGAGGAGCTCGCCCGCGACCAAGCCGATCTCGAGCGCTTCGTCGCGTGGTGCCGCGGGCCCCAGGCTCGCGCGCGGCGGCTGTCGATCTTGTTCACGCCGTGGGGCGAGGCGCTGTTCCGGCCCTACTACGCCGCGGCGCTCGTCGAGCTCTCGCAGCTCGAGCACGTCGCGGCCGTCGCGATCCAGACCAACCTCTCGAGCCGGCTCGAGGCCCTGAGCCAAGCCAACCGGGGGAGCTTGGCGCTGTGGACGACCTTTCACCCGAGCGAGACCAGCCTCGATCAATTCGTCGAGCGCTGCGGCACCCTCGACGCGCTGGGGCTTCGCTACAGCGTCGGCGTGGTCGGCCTGCGCGAGCACATCGAGCTGATCGAGCAGCTCCGGGCCGAGCTGCGCCCCGACGTCTACCTGTGGATCAACGCCTACAAGAGCGCGGGTCCGGGCTACTACCAAGCGGGGGAGCACGAGCGGCTCGCGGCCATCGATCCGTTGTTTCCGCTCAACGCCGTCCGCCAGCCAAGCTTGGGCCAAGCCTGCGCCGCCGGGCGATCGGCTATCTTCGTGCGCGGCGACGGGAGCGTGAGCCGCTGTCACTTCGTCGCGGACGCGCTCGGCAACCTCTACACCGATCCGCTCGCCGAGCTGCTCGGTGAGCGCCCGTGTCCGCAGCAGACCTGCGGCTGCTTCATCGGCTACGTCCAGCTCGACCGCCTCGACCTGCGCCGGCGGTTCGGCGACGGCCTCGCCGCCCGCGTGCTCCGCTCAGCGTAGCTCCGCGGCCACGGTCTGGCGCAGGCCCTCGAGCCACTCGCCGAAGTCCTCGTCGGGCCCGGGCGGATCGATGGGCGGGTGGACCACACACGCCATCTCGACCCCGGCTTTGAACGGGGCCCCGTTGAACGCGAACAGCTGGGAGCCGCCCACGAGCGAGACCGGCAGGACCGGGCACGGGCCGGTGGTGTCGAGCAGCGCCTTGACGCCCTTGACCTTCCAGCTCCGCGCGACGCCGTCTTTGGCGCGAGTGCCCTCTGGGAAGATCGCCACGCTCCAGCCCTCGCGCTTGGCTTGGTGACCGAGGCGCTCGATCTCGGCGATCGCGGCCGCCGGCTGCTTGCGATCGATGACCGCCGAGCCGCTCGCGACGATCAGGTAGGAGATGCTCGGCCAACCCCGGGCGAGCTCGCGCTTGGCGACGTAGCGGGCTTGAAGCTCGGCGAGCGCCGTGCTGATCACGATCACGTCGGAGAAGCCCTGGTGGTTGGCGACCAGCACGTAGCGCTGGCCGGGCACGATGTGCTCGCGCCCGCGGACCTCGAGCTTGGCTCCGGTGAGCGCGAACGCCTTCCACAGCAGCTTGGCGAGGAGGTGGCCAGCGGTGACCAGGCGGGCGTTGCCGCCGAGCTGGTTGATCGCCCGCAGCGGCAGATCGAAGCTGATCATCGCCCCGGCCAGGGCTGCCGAGGCGGGGATCGACCGCGCCCAGTCGCGGATCGTGGCTGACGGGCGCGTCGGCGACTCGCGGGGACGGGGTGCCTCGTTGCTCACGGGCCGAACCCTACCACTAGCGAACGTACATCTGGAGGTAGTTCGTGGCGGTCTTGACCGGGCCGGAGTTGAGGTTGAGGGCCTTGGCGTAGCCGAGGTTGTTGAACTCGGTGCTCACGAAGCTCGCCGGGCAGCTCGCGCAGGGGCCGTGGGGTCCGACGCCGTAGTCAGCCGGATCATCGAAGGGGCAGGTGTGGCCGCTGGCCCCGCTGCTCGCGTTCCAGACCGGGCCGTAGGCCGTGTTGGACCCCCCCGCGAAGGTCATGCACGTCATCGCGTCGATCTCGTGATCGCCGAGGTTGAAGTACAGATCGGTGTCGCACAGCTCGCCGCTCAAGCTCAGGGTCCCGCCGACGAGCGGGAAGCCCTGGCCAGCGAGGCCGTAGTCGCACAGGGGTGAGGGCGTCTCGAACACGCGCTGGCCCATGTTCTTGACCCCGTCGCTGACCCCGGCGTATTGGGCCCAGACGTTCGAGGGCTGGTGGATGAACAGCACCTCGGTGAACGGCAAGATGTGGTAGGCCGGCGACATGAAGTCGTGATCCCGCTCGGTCAAGCTGCCGACGACCTCGGGCTCGTTGGCCAGCTTGCCCCGGTTGTTCCACGTCCAGGTGTCGACGTTGTCGTCGCTCGCCACGAAGATCAGCGTCCAGCCGCCGCCGTCCTTGGACATGTGACAAAACACCTCCAGCGGGGCGATCGGCCCGGCGGCGCCATCGGGGTCGATGGTGAAGATGTTGTCGGTCGCGGTCGGGTTGCTGGCCTTCCAGTCCAGGCAGCTCGTCGGCCGCTGGCAGGACAGCAGATCGCCATCGGGGCCGGGGTCGGCGGCCGGGCCACAGCGTGGAAACGCGCAGTCGACATCAGTCAGGCAGGCCTTACCGATCTGGCAGCCGACGCCGCAGGCCTCCATGCCGCAGTCGACATCGACCTCGGCGCCGCTGAGGATCTCGTCGTCGCAGCTAGGCGGTTGGCACAAGGTGGTGCACGCGTCGGTGTTGTCGGTGTTGCCGTCGTCGCAGGCTTCGCCGGCTTCGACGATGCCGTTGCCACACACGGGGATGATCGGGCCGCAGATGCCCTCGCGGCACTCCAACCCCGGGTTGCAGCCGCCGCCGCCCGTGCACGGGCAGCCGTCGCTGCCGAGGTCGCATACGCCTCCGGTCTCGGACTCGGTGCTGGTGTCACCCGTGTCACCGGTGTCGGCGATGGGGTCATCGCCGCCTGTGAAGCAAGCGAGGGGGAGGCCGAGCGCGACGATCATCGCGACGCGGTGGAGGCCGGCGGGGGGGACGCGGTGCAGGGGCATGTTGATCGCTCCGAAGGGTGGCGTCGCCACCGACGCTCAGCATACACAGGTTCGAATCCTCGACGGAAGCAAGGGTGATCGCTGTCACGGGCAGATGGCGCGTTTAACCGCGGCCTTCGGGGTTTGCGCGCCCGTTGCGAGTACCGAAGAGCGAGGCGTCTTGCGGCGAGACCCGCTGCTAGCAGCCAAGCCACCAACTCCCGGCAAATTATTGATACTAACGGTGGATGCGCCGTTTTGTCCTGAGCTCCAGCTACCTCGCGTTTTGCCTTTGCTTTGCTTGTGCCGATGACGGCGCGAGCGAGGGCGCCGAAGAGACCTCCGGTGACGGTGACGGGGACACCAACCTCGAAGTCGGTGACGGCGACGGCGACGGTGATCCTGGCGACGGCGACGGTGCCCCTGGCGACGGCGACGGTGCCCCTGGCGACGGCGACGGTGAGCCAGGCGACGGCGACGGTGAGCCAGGCGACGGCGACGGCGAGCCAGGCGACGGCGACGGCGACCCTGGCGATCCGAACGCGATGGTCCGCTTCATCGCGATCGGTGACGCCGGCGAAGGCAACGCCGGCCAGTACAACGTCGCCGCGGCGATCGAGCAGATCTGCGCCGACAAGGGTGGCTGCGAGTTCGTGCTCTACCTCGGCGACAACTTCTACAACGACGGGGTCAGCTCGGTCGACGACGACCAGTTCCAGACCAAGTTCGAGATGCCCTACGCCGACTTGGACATGCCGTTTTGGATCGCCATGGGCAACCATGACTACGGCGAGCTGAGCTTCGCCTGGGAGAAGGCCGCTTACGAGATCGAGTACAGCAACTACTCGGACAAGTGGACCATGCCCAGCACCTTGTACACCATCGACGCGTACCCCAACGTCGACATCTTCGTCATGGATACGACTCGGTTGATGTGGAACAGCCAGACCAGCGAGCAGGTGGACTGGCTCAGCGGCGCGGTCGCGGGCAGCACCCAACCGTGGAAGATCGCGATCGGTCACCACCCCTACTATTCAAACGGTAGGCACGGCAACGCCGGCAACTACGAGAACTTGCCGTGGCCGCCGCAGGCCGCCGGCACGACGGTCAAGAAGGTCATGGACGAGCAGCTGTGCGGCAAGGTCGACCTCTACCTCGCCGGCCACGATCACAACCGCCAGTGGGTGCAGAGCACCTGCGGCGACGCCTTCAAGACCACTCACTTCATCGTCTCGGGCGCCGGGTGCAAGACCACGGGCTTCGAGCATTATGGCGGCGGCAACCCGGTGTACTGGGAGGACGACACCACGCCCGGCCTGATGCTGCTCGAGCTCACCTCCACCAAGATCCACACGGAGTTCTACGACATGCACGGGAACTTCGAGTTCGAGCGCGACATCACCAAGTAGCTGGCAGCCACACGCGCATGCAGGTCCGCCCTGGGCCGGAGTCGACCTCGATGGTCCCGCCATGGGTCTCGACGATCCGCCGGCACAGGGCGAGGCCGAGGCCGGTGCCGCCGTGCTCGCGGTTGGTGGTGAAGAAGCGATCGAAGATGCGTTCGGCGTTGGCCGGCGAGATCCCCGGGCCATCGTCGATGACCTCGAAGCCGGTCCGGCGCTCGGCGTCGGGCTGCTCGGGCCCGAGCCCGCGGACCTCTACGCGGACCTCGGGCCCGGCGTGGGCGTAGGCGTTGTCGATCAGGTTGTCGAGCACGGTCGCGAGCTGCGCGGGGCTGCCCTCGACCTCGCCCGCGCGCTCGGCCTCGACCACGTGGACCCCGGGCCAACGATCGGGGAGCTCGGCGAGCAAGGCCGCGAGTGAGCTGCGCCCGCCGGCGTGGGGCTGCTCGGCGCGGGCTAGCGCCAACAGCCCGTCGACTAGGCGCTCGAGCCGTTCGAGCTCCTCGAGCGCGTTGTCGAGGAACCGCTGGCGCTGCTCGGCGGGCATCTCATGGTCGTCGCGGATCAGCTCGGCGGTCCCGCGCAAGGTCGCGATCGGCGTGCGGAACTCGTGGGCGACGTTGCCGGCGAACTCGTTGATGTACTCGACCCGCGATTGCAGCTGCTCGGCCATGGCCGCGGTCGCGGTCGCGAGCGCCCGGACCTCATTGACGTGAGAGCCGGCGCTGCGCAGGAGCTTGGCCCCCTCGCCGCCGCTGCCGTGGGTGATCCGCCGGGCCGCGTCGGCGAGGCCCTCGAGCGAGCGCGACGCGAGCCGCCCGGCGAACACGGCCAAGCCGACGGTCGAGAGCAGGGCGGCGAGCAGGCCCCAGACCAGGCGCGGGGACATCTGGTAGAGGGCTTGGAGCTCCTCCCGGGGCGTGCGTGAGAGCAGCACCGCGCCGACGATCGCGGCGTCGGGCTCGTCGGCCTGCGGACCTGGGCGGACCACGATGATCGGCTTGGCCACGAACAGCCGGACCCGCGCGCGGCGGCTCGGGCCGGCCAGCGAACGGCGCTCGCGTGGAGCTCCGCGCGGGCGCGTAGCCGCGGCCTCGCGCCCGGCGAGGGCCTCGAGGACCAGGGGATCGTCGGATAGATCACGCCGCGCGGAGGGTGATCCAGAGGCGATCACCTGCGCGCGGGTGTCGACGACCTGCACGCCCGCGAGCGTTCGATCGCGGATCTTGGCGAGCAGCGGATCGACGCGCTCGCCGAGCGTCGCGAGCTCGCCGCGGGTCTCGACGAGCTCGGCGAGGAACACCGTGAGCATGTCGGCCTGGTGCTCGAGGTCAACCCGGGTCTGCTGGCGCAGATCCATGGCCAGGGCCCCGGTCCCGATCAGCGCCACGATCGGCAAGAGCAAGACCAGCAGGTGCGAGCCCAGCAGCCACGTCCGCAAGGACATGCCCGGGAGCAGGTTCGTCCGCCGCATGGCTCGAGCGGCGCGGCTCATGGCTCGAGCAGCCGGTCGCCGACGCCGGAGACCGTCTCGAACACGTGGGAGTCGATCTGCGGGGTGGTCATGGTTGGGCAATCAGACGCGAGCATCATGACCGCAGCTGCGCGAACTCGGCCGAGCATAGCTTCGCGAGCGCAGCCACGCGAGCCTCGAACTCGGCGAGGCGCGGGCAAGCGTGCGATACGCTAGCGCACGTCTTCGAGCTGATCACAGCGGTGATCGGGTGCTCGCCGAGATCGAAGCCCATGGACACACCAGCCCTTCCTCCCGGACCGCCAAGGGTGCGAGCCATCTCCTTGGCCCACGCCCGCAACCTCTACAATTACATCCGCGATCCCCTCGCGGTCGTGGCCAAGCGCTTCGAGACCTACGGCGATCTCTACCTCGCGCAGAGCGGAGTCGAGCGGCTCTACGTGTTCAAGCACCCCGACCAGCTCACCGAGGTCCTCGTGACCAAGGCCGACGCCTTTCGCAAGGCCGACTTTGGCCTCGAGCGGCTGCTCGGGCGCGGGCTGCTGACCGCCGACGGGGAGCTGTGGAAGCAGCGACGGCGGATGATCCAGCCGGGCTTCTCCCGGGCGCGGATCCGCCGATATGGGGCGGTGATGGTCGAGGAGAGCGCGCGATTGGCCGCGACCTGGGCCGACGGCCAGCGCGTGGACATGACCAACGCGATGAGCTCGCTGACCCTCTCGATTGTCGCGCGCACCTTGTTCTCGCACCGGATCACCGACGAGGGCGACAAGGTCGCCCGGGCGATGTCGCTGTTTCAAGACGCGATTGGCACCTTCGATCTGATCCCCCAGTGGATCCCCACGCCCAAGCACCGGCGCACGCGCCGAGCGGTGGCCGAGATGGACGCCCTGATGGTCGCCCTGATCGACGAGCGAATCGCCGCTCAGGCCCGCGAGGAGCCAGCCAAGGATGACCTGCTCGACGCCCTGATCAGCGCCGTCGACCCCGACGCGGACGGGCAGCGCCTCGACCGGCAGGCGCTGCGCGACGAGCTCTTGACCTTGTACATGGCCGGCCACGAGACCACGGCCAACGCGATGAGCTGGGCGTGGGTGCTGCTCGCCCGCCACCCCGAGATCGACGCTCGCCTCGCGACCGAGCTACGCGAGACCCTCGGCGACGCGCCGGCGACGGTCGCCGATCTCGAGCGCTTGCCTTATCTGCGGGCGGTCTGCCACGAGGTCCTGCGAATGTATCCACCGGCGTACGTGCTCGCGCGGCGCAGCTTGCGGGAGGTCGAGATCGGCGGGTGGGTGATCGCCGAGAATCAGCCCGTCGTGCTCTGGACATATATGACCCACCACGATCCGCGCTGGTATCCCGAGCCCGAGCGCTTTGATCCGGAGCGCTTCATGGACGGCGCGCAAGACCTACGCCCTCGCCTGGCGTGGTTGCCCTTTGGCGGGGGCAATCGGATGTGCGTGGGCAAGCACTTCGCGCTCATGGAGATGCAGCTGCTGCTCGCCGAGCTCGCGCGCGCGGTCCGGTTCGAGGCCGACGCGGCCGACGAGATTCGGCCGCGTCCGCGGGTGACCTTGGCGACGGCGAGCCCGGTGGTTGGCGTGCTGCGGCGCCGGTGAGCGCTCGAGCGGCCCAACTCAGGGCTCGAGCAGCCGGTAGCCGACGCCGTGGACCGTCTCGATTGGGTCGATCCCATGGGTCCGAAACTTGGCCCGGATCCGGCGAACGTGGGAGTCGAGGGTCCGACCGGACACGTGGCGGGTGTCGGGGTACGCGAGCTCGCTCAGCTCCTCGCGCGAGTAGACCCGGCCCGGTCGGCTCATGAGGGTCTCGAGCAGGCGAAACTCCGTGGCCGTGAGCACGACCTCATGCTCGCGCCACCAGCTGCGGTGGGTCTCGGGGCTCAGGCGCAGCTCGCCGGCGCTCAGCTCCGCGGCCTCGGGCGCCTCGGCCCCTTCGACGGCCCGCGCCCGGGTCACCCGGCGGAGGATGACCTTGACCCGGGTGACCAGCTCGCGGGTCGAGAACGGCTTGGTCACGTAGTCGTCGCCGCCGAGCTCGAGCCCCAAGATTCGATCGATCTCGTCGCTGCGGGCCGAGAGGAACAGCACCGGCGTCTCCCGATCGTCGATCCGCAAGCGCCGGACCAGCTCGAAGCCGTCGATCTCGGGCATCGAGACGTCGACGACCAGCAGATCGAAGCGCTGGGTCGCGAGCACGGCCAAGGCGTCGCCGCCGTGGCGGGCCTCGCTGACCGCGAAGCCCTCACGCGTGAGCGCGTAGCCGACGACCTCGCGCAGCTTGGGATCGTCGTCGACGACGAGGATCGACAGGGGCGACGAACGGCCGATCGGCGGGGCGGTCATGGTTGGGCAAGCAGACGCGAGCATCATGACCGCACCTGCGCGAACTCGATCGAGGATAGCTCCGCGAGCGCAGCCACGCGAGCCTCGAGCTCGGCGAGGCGCTCGCGGACCGGCTCGGACTCGCCGGCGAGGGTGAACAGGCCGAGCTGCACCCGGAGCTGGATCAGGCCGGTGAGCACCGCTTCGAGCTCGCGCTCGGCGTGCTCACGAGCGCCACGCAGCTGCGCGATCCCAAGCTCGAGCGAGCCGTCGCGGACCAGCGCGCGCTGGTCCTCGGTGTCGAGCAGCAGCCGATCGACCCGGGCGATCCGAGCGTCGGCGCGGTGCAAGGCGGTCCCGAGCTTGGCGAGCTGGGCCGCGTCGATCAGCTCCGCGCCGCCAGCGTCGATGGTCTCGGCCAGGCCCTCGGCGAGCGTCCGCATGCACGCGTCGATGCGCGCGTGGTTGGGTCCGCCGCTGCCGAGCTCGCCGCGGAGATCACCGCGTGGCGGCGGCCGACCCACGAGCCCGAGCAGCAGCGGCCAGCAGGCCAAGGCGCTGGTCACCGTGCCCAGCCCGTGGCCTTTGCGACCGAGCTGCCAAGCGATCGCCGCGCCCGCGCCGAGGTAGCCGAGCGCGAGCGTGGCCCAAAGCGGAGGCGGCCCGAGCTCGGCGAGCAGCAAGGCTGCGCCGATCATCGCGGGTCCTCGTCGATCTCGCGGGTCCCGAGCAGCCCGCCCGACCGCGCCTCCCAGCCCCGGTAATCGCCGTTCGCGGCCCGGCGCGTGCTCGCGAGGCTCGAGAACACGTCGGCTTCGATCGGCCGCAAGAAGCTGACCTCGGCGCGGGGCCGGACCACGAAGGGCCGCAGCAACCACCCCGACTGGGCCAGCAACACGCCGAGCACCGCGAGCGAGGCGAAGGTCGCCAGCGGTCGGTTGCGGCCGCCAGCCGGCAGCGCGCGGATCAACGTCCACAGCCCCGGGCCCCCGACTAGCAGCAAGCAGCCCGCTAGCGCGAGGATCGCCCGGTGGTAGTCGGGCTGGATCGACAGGTACAGCCACAGCACCGGCCCGCAAGCGGCCGCGAGCACGGCCGTCCGCGCGACCGCGATCAGGGCCGCCAACGCCATGCGTGACCATGGGATCTCGAGCTCGCACGCGCCGTGAACCGCCCGGATCGCCGGGAGCCCGATCAGCACGGGCAACAGCAGCAGCGCCGGGGTCTTGAGGGCGGCGTAGAGGTACTGCAGATCGCCGCGGTACGAGCCGATCACCAGGCCAAAGATCGCCGCGCCGATCAACGTGATCCCGAGCAGCTGCGGGGCCAAGAGCGCGAGTCGGTCGCGCTCCGCCTCGTCGCCGGCGTCGGTCAAGAGCTGCTCCGGTTGGCGCAAGAGCACGCCGACCACGGCCAACGTGGTGGTCTGTCCAGCCATCACCAGGTCCCCCCAAAGTCGAACACCCAAGCCGCCACGTCGACGCCCACGCGCGCGGCGATCAGCCAGCTCAGGCTCAACCACCCGAGCAACAACAGCGAGAACATCGGCGCGACCACGGTCGCGGCTCGGCGCTCGGCCGCGCGCAGCTCGGCGCAGGCGGTCACGCTCGTGAACACCCCGACCCCCGCGAGGGCGATCAGCAGCATCGGCGCGGCCAAGCGGGTGGTCGCCCCGAAGAACAAGACGATCAGCGCGAGCCCGCCTGCGACCCGGCCGGCGTGGATCAGCGCGCGCCCGAGCGCGGCCGCGAGGGCCTCGGGCGCGGCCGCGAGGCCCATGAATTGGTGGGCGGCGATCAGCGCTGGCGAGCCCAGGGCCAAGCTCGCGAGCTCGACCAAGAGCACGCTTGGGATCAGCCGCAGCCCCGGAGTGAACGCTGGGCTGCCGAGCCCAGCCGCGGCTCCTAGCGCGAGCAGCCCGAGCAGCGCGACCAAGACCGCGCGGCTGTCGACGGGCGTCGCCCCGAGCTCATAAGGGGGTGGGTGGAGGGTGGTCGTGGCAAGCATGAGCGCTTGCTTAGCAAGGGCTCGTGCAAGGGCGTTGACGGCTCAGCGGCGGGCGCTCGCCGATTTCGTGCAGGTTTGGCGCAAGCTCAGCGCTTGGGCGTGTGCGTCTGCGAGCGGATCCCAGCGAGCGCCTGCTTGACCTGCTCGCGCGGATGATCGGTGATCGACGCGAACTCCTGGCCAACCTTGAGCCACTCGCCGCCGTCGATGGTCACGCATTCGCCGGTCACGAACGAGGCCGCGGTCAGGTACACGGCGAGCTCGGCGAGCTCGATCGGCTCGCCGTAGCGACCGAGGGGGACCCGCTGCTTCCCGAGCGCTTCGCTGCCTGGGATCATCAGCCGCGAGAACGCGCCGTCGGTCGGGAACGGGCCCGGGGCGATGGCGTTGAGCCGCACGCCGTAGCAGGCCCACTCGGTCGCCAGCGATCGGGTCAGCGCGAGCACGCCCGCCTTGGCGCAGGCCGAGGGCAGCACGAAGGCCGAGCCCATCCACGCGTAGGTCGTGACGATCGACAGCACCGTGTAGCCTGGGATCTTGGCCCCGTCCGCCGGGCCCCGCTCGATCCAGCGCTGGCCCATGGCTTGGGTCACGTTGAAGGTCCCGTACAAGACGATCTTGACCACCGCATCGAACCCGCCCGGCGAGAGCTCCTCGCTCGCGCACAAAAAATTACCCGCGGCGTTGTTGACCACGTCGGTCAGCGGGCCGAGCTCGGCCTCGAGCGCGTCGAGGGCCGCGTCGACGCTCGCGCGCTCGCGGACATCGGCGCTGGCCCACGCGGCCTTGCCCCCGCTCGCGCCGATCTCGGCGACGACCTCGGCGAGCGGCTGCTCGCGGCGGCCGAGCACGGCGACTCGCGCACCAAGTCCAGCGAAACGCAGCGCCATGGCCTTCCCGAGGCCGGTCCCGCCACCGGTGATGAGCATGGTGCGTCCGTCGAGCAGATCGGGTTGGAACATGGCCGCTAGCATCGCACGTCTCGGGCCGCGGCTCATGATCGGGCTATGCTGGCCGCGATGAGCGGATCCACCCGACCGGCCACGGACGAACTGCTCCGGGCCAATCGCGACTTTTACCGGGCGTTCGCGACCGCGGACTTCGTCGCCATGGATCGGGTGTGGGCCGATCACCTCGAGCTCAGCTGCATCCACCCCGGTTGGGACGTGCTGCGCGGGCGCGATCGGGTCATGGCCAGCTGGCGCGGGATCCTCCGGCGGCCGCTGCCGGTCCACTCCCGCGACGAGGTCGTCACCTTGCTCGGTGAGGTCGGCGTGATCGTCTGCGTCGAGGTCCTGCCCCAAGGTGAGCTCGCCGCGACCAACGTGTTTGCGATCGAGCAGGGCCGCTGGCGGCTGCTCCATCATCAAGCGGGGCTGATCGCCAGCAGCCTCGAGTCCGACGACGACTCGGATCCCGATGATCCCGATGACCCCGATGATCCCGATGATCCAGGTGATGAGCCCCCCGAGGGTGACTCCGGGACCGGCCGGCTACTAAATTGACGCCCCCGCAGAGCGCCGAGCGACAACGCCACGGGGCGCCCCAGGCTTGCATCAGCGCGTGAATTCAAACTGGTCGGCGCTCTAGCAGCCCGTGGTGAAACCCATCGCGGCTCAGAGTGCGTCATTGGGGCCCGAGGCCAAGGACCGAAACCGCAGTTGTACCGGGCGTACTACAAGGTTTCGGGACACAGGGATCGGGCCCC
>Ga0114946_10001264_pt1 | contig 17385 bp, 17 predicted proteins | sample WalLakDeSediment_FD_88676 | JGI IMG/M metagenome (GOLD analysis project Ga0114946, IMG submission 88676) | Lake sediment microbial communities from Walker lake, Nevada to study Microbial Dark Matter (Phase II) - Walker Lake 11/02/13 Deep Sediment | ecosystem: Environmental > Aquatic >... | reverse complement strand
GCTCATCGACGCGGACTGGTCGCGGTGGGCCGTGGTGCCGATGGACGAGCGACGGGCGGGCCAGCTCGCCGCCCGCCACGGGCTGCGCGCGCTGGACGCCGTCCACCTGGCGGCAGCCCTGGCTCTTCGCGAGGCGGGCCCGGAGGCCACGCTGTCCTTCTGCACGTTCGACGAGCGCCAGCTGGCCGCCGCCCAGGCCGAGGGCCTGCTCGCGCTCGGGCCGGACGAAGGTGTGGCGGGCGCCGCCCCACCGGCTCCATAGGCCGCATGATCCGCGGCACGCGCTCTGCCCGGCTCGCTCGGCCCGGCTCGCTCGGCCCGTGCCGCGGCGCGCACGCGACGAGCCGTGATCGTGCCCGTGGACGACGCCGCACCCGCATCCCGCCCGCGACTCGACCGCCTACAGGAACGGATTGATCACCCGGACGCCGTCGAACTGCTGGCCGTGCTGAAGGTCTTCCGTGAGCAGCGTGTCGCAGCCGAGCGTGCGCGCCGCGGCCACGATCGCGGCATCCCAGTAGCTGATCCGCCAGCGCACGCGGATCGCCAGCGCCAGTGTCAGGAGGTCGAGGGTGATCTCCTGGATCGGGAAGCGGTGGAGAGTAGCCATGAAGGCCACGGCAACGTCATGGCCGATGCGCACCGAGGACGTCGGTCGCGTCGCCTGTGCGTAGAACTCCTGCAGCACTTGGAGTGACAACGCCAGGTCGCGGTCGCACAGCAGCGAGGCAGCGCGCTCGGCCCGCTCGACCTCGTTGGGGTGCGAGCTGATCGCAACCAGCAAGATGTTGGTGTCAAGGAAGCGCACGGCGATCGTACAACGCATCGCGCGCCACGCGGTCCCCGGACCGGAAACCGGGGTGCGCGTCGCGGATACGGGCAATCAGGTCGCCCTGTTCCCGCTCCAACCGCTCAAACCGCGGCTCCTCCCGTACCAGGCGGGTGAGGAACTCACGGACCAGGGCCGTGACCGTCGTTCGCTTCTCCGCGGCGAGGACGCGGGCCTCATGATAGATCTCATCGTCCACAGTGACTGTGATGTTCTTCATGGCGCCACAGTAGCACGGGCTCACCGACCGGTCAACACCCGCCGCGACTCACCTGGGACGTGCGCGTCTCTCCACCCGCCTCGAGCACGCCACATTCCAGGATGCGGCCCACCACCTCGTCCACCACGCGCCGCCAGCGGCCCTGCCGCGGCTCGACCTCGTCTTCGCGCTCCCGGCGACCCGGCGACCGCCGCCTCTTGCCGACGTCCTGGTTGCGGCGCCGGGGTGGCGCGACTATCGTTGGCCGGCGCGCACGGCGACCGTGGCGGGGCCGTACGACCAGGCGCCTGCGACCCGGTGCCCGCGCCATGGCCCGGGAGGGACGAGCCGTGATCGTGCCCGTGGACGACGCCGGCGATCCGCGCCTGGACGACTACCGCGACCTGTCCGACCGCAACGCGCGCGGGCGGCGCGGCTTGTTCGTGGGCGAGAGCGCCCTGGTGGTGGCCAGGATGCTGGCGCTGCCCGGCGTCACCAAGTCGGTCCTGGTCTCCAACAGCGCGCTGGATCGCATTGTCCCCTCGGCGCCCGACGGCGTCCCGGTGTACGCCGCGCCGCCGCCGCTGCTGGAAGCGGTGGCTGGCTTCGACGTGCATCGCGGCGTGCTGGCGGTCGGCCGTCGCGCGCCGTTCGAGGGCCGGCTGCCGCGGGAGGTGGTGCCGGCCGCGGGCGCCGCGTGCGTGCTGGCCTGCGAGGGCATCGGCAACGTCGACAACATGGGCCTGCTGTTCCGCAACGCCGCCGCCTTCGGCGTCGCGGCGGTGCTGCTGGATCCCACCAGCCACGATCCGCTGTACCGCAAGAGCCTGCGCGTCTCCATTGGCCACGCCCTCACCGTGCCCTGGGCCCGCGTGCCGGACTGGCCGGGCGGACTGCTGGCGCTGGCCTCCGAGCGCGACCTCGTGGTTCTGGGCGCTGCGCCGGGCCGGCAGGCGCACGCCATCGACGACGTGGAGCCGCCCCAGCGTTGCGTGCTGATCGTCGGCGCGGAGGGCGCGGGGCTTGCGCCGGCCACGCTTGCCTGTTGCCGGCGGCTGGTGCGCGTGCCCATGGCGCCGGGCGTGGACTCGCTCAACGTGGCCGTGGCGGCCGCCGTGTGCCTGCACCACCTGTGTCGCTGCGGCCGCGCCTGAGCGCCGCCCGAGCCGCTGCGGCCGCGCCTGAGCGCCGCCCCGCGCGGCGCGCGCTCCAGCCCGCGGCGCGTGCGGCCGCGCTGTTTGAAGAGCGCGGGCAGTGGTGCTACCTTCGGACGCGCTCGCCAACACGCGCTCGCGAACGCGCGGGCGCGAGACGAAACAGGTGCAGGAGAAGCGCGACCATGCCGACCGAGTTCACGTTCACGCTGATCAACACGCCGGGCGTCCTAGCGGAGCTGGGGAGCGCGCTCGGCAGCAAGGGAATCAACATCAAGGCGCTGGTGGCGCTGTCGCTGGGACAGAAGGCGGATCTGCACCTGGTGGTGGACGACGCCGAGGCCGCGGCGCGCGAGCTGGAGGCGTACGGCGTCACGTTTCGGCGGCGCGAGGTCCTCGAGCTCCCCATCCAGGACAAGCCCGGCGCTCTGGGCACACTGGCCGACGCGGTGGCCGACGCCGGCGCCAACATTGACGCCGCGTACCTCACGGTAAGCGGCAGTATCATCCTGGCCGTGAACGACGCCGCCGAGGCCGGCGCCATCGCCAGGCGGCTGGGCATCAGGATCTGAAGGCGGCGGCCGGGCAGCGCAGGCCGCTGCCCGGCGCCCGTCGCGCGGCAGCCGCACCGCGCGGCCGCAAGCCCGCACCGAGCCCCAGCCCGCGCCGGGACCGCACGCACCCGCCAGGAGCACGGCATGTCATTGAACCCTCCCCCTTCGGTCGACCAGATAGACGCCACGCGCTGGGAGACCATCCAGCCGTACGTCACCGAGCTGGCCCAGCGCGCGCTGCCGGCCGCGGACGTGGCCGACTGGCTGGCCGACTGGTCGCACCTGTCCGAGGTCGTGGGCGAGGCCGCCACCTGGCTGTCCATCGCGTACAGCCGCAACACGGAGGACGACACGCGCAAGGCGGCCTACCTGGACTACGTCCGCCAGGTGTCACCGCACCTGCGGACGGCCGAGCAGCAGCTCAAGGAACGCTTGCTCCAGACGGGCTGGGAGGCGCCGGGCATGGAGGAGGTGCTGCGCCGTTTCCGTTCCGACGCCGCGCTCTTCCGCCCCGACAACGTGCCGCTACTGGCAGAAGAGCAGGCCGTGGCGGCGCGGTACAGCGAGACGCTGGGCAGCCTGACCGTGTCGTTCCAGGGCGCCGAGCGCACGCTGTCGCAGCTGGCTCCCTTCCGGGCCCTGCCCGAGCGCGAGGTGCGCGAAGCGGCCTGGCGGGCAGGGCACGAGCGCCTGGCCGACGTGCGCCCGCACCTGGACGAGCTGTTCGACCAGCTTCTCGGCCTGCGCCGCCGGATCGCCGCCAACGCCGGCTTTGCCAACTACCGCGACTTCCGCTGGCAGCACATGGGGCGCCTGGACTACACGCCGGCGGACGCCGAGCGCTTCCAGCGCTCGGTGCGCGAGGTCGTGGTGCCCGCCCTGCGCCGTCGCTCGGCGCGGCGGGCCGAGGACCTGGGCCTGAAGCCGCTGCGGCCGTGGGACTTGGAGGTGGATCCGCACGGCACCGCTCCCCTGCGCCCGTTCTCCGGCGGCGACGAGCTGGCCGACGGCGTGGCGCGGATCTTCGACCGCGTCCATCCGGACTTTGGCGGCATGGTGCGAACCATGCGCTCCGAGGGACTGCTCGACCTGGAGAACCGCAAGGGCAAGGCGCCGGGCGGCTACTGCGCCACGCTGCCGGCGCGGGGGCGGCCCTTCATCTTCATGAACGCCGTCGGCACCGAGGACAACCTGCGCACCATGCTGCACGAGGCCGGTCACGCCTTCCACGTCTTCGAGCGGGCGGCGCTGCCGTACTTCTGGCAGCGCGGCGCGCCGCTCGAGTTCGCGGAAGTGGCGTCCATGAGCATGGAGCTGCTGGCGGCGCCGTACATCACCCGCGAGGCCGGCGGCTTCTACGAGCGCCGCGAGGTCGTGCGCAGCCGGATCCAGCACCTGGAACGGATCATCGACTTCCTGCCGTACATGGCCGCGGTGGATGCGTTCCAGCACTGGGTCTACGCGCACCCGGAGCACGACCGCCAGGCGCGTGACGCGGCGTGGGTGGAACTGCACGAGACGTACTGCGTGGCGGCCGACTGGCAAGGGCTGGAGGCCACGCGCTCCAGCCTGTGGCAGCACAAGCAGCACATCTTCCAGGCGCCGTTCTACTACATAGAATACGGCCTGGCGCAGGTGGGCGCGCTGCAGGTGTGGGCCAGGAGCGTGACCGACCCGGAGGCGGCGCTGCGCGACTACCGCGCCGCGCTGGCGCTGGGAAGCACGCGGCCGCTGCCCGAGTTGTTCGCGGCGGCGGGGGCCCGCCTGGCCTTCGAACCGGAGCCGCTGGCCGAGGTGGTGGCGCTGGTCGAGCGCACGCTGGGGCAGCTGGAGGCGGAGCTGGCGGAGGCGTGACCGCGCCGCGGCGCGGGCCGCGCCACGAGGCGCGCCTAGGCCGCCAAGCGCACGAGCAGGAGCGAGACCGCCACCGACAGGCCGTTGGCCAGCAGAGACGTCGTCATCGCCCGCCGCGTCGGCCAGCCCAACGCGCGCTGGAGCGCGACACCCTCTACCACGACGATGCCGACCTCGGCGACAGCGAGCGCCAGCGCGGGCCAGACCAGGGCCGGAATGGGACTCAGAAGATCGGCGTACAGGTCGAAGAACAGGAACAGCAGCGGCATCGCCAACGTCATCAGGACCGCGAACAGCGGGAAGGTAAGCGTGTTGACCAGGACCCCGGCGGCGAGCGCGCGGGGCGTGCCCTTGCCGGCCACGGCGACGACCGGCACCTCGAGCGCCAGCGTCAACCACAGCGCCCTCGCCAGGATCACGATCCAGGCGAGGTCCCACTCGAGATGGCGCGGCACGAGGCCTCGGGCCGCGAGCGTTGGCAAGAAAGCCGCGGCGGCGCTGGCGGCCAGCGCCAGCGCGAGCAGCAGGACCAACACGGCGGTAAGCGCCGCCGGCCGGCGCGCAGCCACGGCTGTCACGAGCCGCCGCTCGCCGGTCCGGACCCCGAGTCGGGCGACCCGCGCCCGCCCCGCGTCACGGACAGCCGCCTCAGCAGCAGGGCCGACACGCCGACGGCCACCACGGCGAACGCAACTACAGAGACCACCACGGCAACCGCCCCCGCGCCTCCCGGATCGGCGGGGAACGGCGTGATGACGTCGGCATGGGCCACGCCGATCACGGACGCGACCGGCAGGCCAGCGCCGGCGAGGAGCGCCAGCGCCAGGCCCGACACGGCCACGGCCGCGGCCGAGACCGCCGCGCCAAGCGCTGCCCTTCGCGGTGTGGACACGTTCACTGCATTGCCTCCCCTTGACGCCACGCCGGGCCCCGGTGCCGCGCCGTGCCGGGGGGCTCGAGGCCCAGCCAGAAGAGTGCCGTGGCCGCCGCCAGCAGGGCCGCGGACTGCGGCCCGCTCAGCTGGAGGCCTAGGCCCAACAAGAACGGAAGCGCCCCGGCGACGAGGGCCAGGCACGTCAAGCCGAAGGCGAAACCGGGCTTGCCGGGAATCCCGTCGGCCAGGGCCACGAGTGTGATGGGCATGGTCACGTTGACCGCCAGCAGCGCCACCATCCCGGCCGGTGTGTGTGCCGGCGCGAGACCGATGAGCGCCGCCGCCGCGGTGAGCGCGCCCACGCCGACCAGGCCGCGGCCGTAGCGGTCGGCCAGCCAGCCGCCGACCGCCTTGCCGGCGACGACGATCACGGTCAGGGCCCATGCCGCCTCCGGCACGGACTTCCAGGGCAGAACCAGGCCGGCGCCCACGGCGGAACGGGTGGCGACCACGGCCAGCAACGCCAGGCAGGCCCAGAGCGGCAGGAAGGCCGTAGCAGCCGCCGGGGCATGGATCACAGAGGCTTCCGCCCGTTCCGCCGGGACCGCCGCCCGCTCCGCTGGGACCGCCGCCCACGACCGGGTGCGCCTGACCACGGGCGGCAGCAGCACCCCGAACGCCACCAGCCCGCCCAGCAGCGGCAACACCCACGTGCCCGGCGCGCCGCCGGCCAGGCCCATCGCCACGCCGGCCGCCAGGCCCGCCGCTCCCGGCGCCACGAACAGGCCCGGCAGCGTCGCCCGGCCCGGCTGCGCCTGCAGGGCGACGACGCCGCCGCCGACGTGGAAGGCGGCGTTGCCGATGCCGGCCATCGCCACGGCCGGCCAGAAGGCGCCCGGAGCGGCCGCTACCGCGAACGCCGTTGCGATGAGGGCGCAGCCGGTCAGGGCCCAGCGGCGTCCGGTCGGGGCGTCGTTCACGAGCCAGCCGAGCAGGGGCTGGGTGGCGAACGCGAGCACGTTGTAGCCCAGGACGGCCGCCAGCGCACCGGCCCCGGCCACCAGCCCGGCCGCATAGGCGCCGGCCACCAAGGCGGCGCTCACGGCGTCCACGAAGAAGTGCGCCCCGCCGTACACCACCACCTCGGCCGCGACCCCGTTGCGGCTGGTCCCGCCATCTTCCATCGGTGCCCTCGTCGCGCCGGGCCGCGCCCCCAACCCGGATCGGACCGCCCGGCAGCCGACCGCGATGCGCCGCATCGTACCGCGCGTTCCCGCCGTGCGCAAGCCGCTCCCGCCGCGCCCGGCGCGCCCGACACCGACCCGCTCGCCAAGCGGCGCGCCGGGCCCGGCGCGCGCCGTCGGGCACCGCGCCGATTGCGGGGTGTCCGCCCGCCCGGTCGCCACCCCCGGGAATTCTTAGACGCGGCTCATGGTCGGCCCCCCGGCCGCGACTAGAGTTGGGCGCGGCGGCGGCGGCGGGCGCCGGCGCCGCGCGGGCTCGCAACGCCCGCCGCCCGGAGGGCTCAGCCATGTTCGCACCCACATTGGCGCCGCGCGGGGTCGGCCGTGCCGGTCCGGCCGTGGTCGGCGCCGCCACGCTGATCGTCATCCTGGCCCTGCTGACGGGCGCCTGCCGGGCGGGACCGGAGGGAGCGCCCGTTGCCGACCAGACCATGCCGTCGGCGGCCTTGCCCATAGCCGTGGCCGACTCGGGCGGCGAGCCGCAGACGGAGACGGCGGCTGCGCGTTCCGCATCGGCCACCTGGTCGGCGGACGCCGCGAACGGGCTCGGCGGCGGGTTGGGCGACGCCCCCGCCGCGGGCGCCGCGCCGCTAACCGAGACTGAGGCCGCCACGCCCGCGCCCCCGGCCGATGGGCCGCCGGCCGATGGGCTGCCGGCCGATGGGCTGCCGGCCGTCCCACTGGAGGCCGAGCCCCTGGCGCCCGAGGAGCCGCATCCGCTGCAGATCGCGTGGCTGCGGGCCCGTGACTTCCCGCCGAGCGACCTGGTGATAGAGCGGACCCTGAGCCCCGGCGCCAACTACGACCGCCACGTGGTGTGGTACCTGTCCGATGGCCTGAAGATCTACGCGCTGCTGACCGTGCCGCGCGGCGAGCGACCGGCTTCCGGCTGGCCCGCCGTGGTCTTCAACCACGGCTACATCCCGCCGGCGCAGTACCGCACCGAGGAGCGGTACCTGGCCTACACCGACGCCTTCGCGCGCAACGGCTACATCGTCCTCAAACCGGACTACCGCGGTCACGGCAGCTCGGAGGGGGTTGCGGGGGGCGGCTACGGCAGCCCCGACTACACCGTGGACGTGCTCCACGCATTGGCGTCCGTGCGCCGGCACCCGGAGGCCGACCCCGAGCGGGTGGCGATGTGGGGGCACTCGATGGGCGGGCACATCACCTTGCGGGCCATGGTGGTCTCCAGCCACATCCGAGCCGGCGTGATCTGGGCCGGCGTGGTGGGCTCGCACACGGACCTGCTTGAGCGCTGGCGCCGCCGCGACGTCGGGCCGACACCGACCCCGCGCTGGCCGCGGCGCTGGCGCGACGACCTGGTGGCGCTCTATGGCGCGCCGCAGGACAACCCGGCCTTCTGGGCCTCGCTCTCGGCCAACAGCTACCTGGCCGACCTGTCCGGTCCCATCCAGCTGCACCACGGCACGGCCGACACCAGCGTGCCGCTGGCGTTCTCCGAGCAGTTGCACGCGGACCTGCAGGCCATCGGCAGGCCGTCGGAGCTGTACGTGTACGAGGGCGACGACCACAACATCTCGCGCTCGCTGTCACAGGCCCTGCAGCGCTCGGTGGCCTTCTTCGACACCCACGTCAAAGGCGTGCCGTAGGTGGCGCCGGGCGGCTCGTGAGCGGCTCCGCGGATGGGCGGCGCCCTACCCCCGGCGTCCCGTCAGGTACTCCTCGGTCAGCCGCTGGCGCGGGCGCGCGAAGAGCTGCTCGGTGGAGCCGAACTCGATGAGCTCGCCCAGCCAGAACAGCCCCGTCCAGTCCGACACCCGCGCTGCCTGCTGCATGTTGTGCGTGACCACGAGGATGGTGTAGTCGCCGGCCAGCTCACGCATGAGGCCCTCGATGCGCAGGGTGGCCACCGGGTCCAGCGCCGAGCAGGGCTCGTCCATCAGGATGACGTCAGGCCGTGTGGCCACCGTCCGCGCGATGCACAGGCGCTGTTGCTGGCCCGGGTTCAGCGCCAGCGCCGGGCCGTCCAACCGCTGCGCCACCTCCTCCCACAGGCCGGACTCCGTCAGGCTGGCCTGGACGCGGTCGACCAGTTCGTCGCGACCGCGGGTCAAGCCCAACACGCGCGGCCCGAAGGCGACGTTGTCGAAGATGCTCTGCGGGAAGGGATTGGGCCGCTGGAACACCATGCCCACCCGGCGCCGCAGGTCCGCCACGTCGGTCCCGGGCGCGTAGACGCTGCGCCCGTCGATGGAGATGTCGCCCTCGTGGCGGGTGCCGCGGATGGTGTCGTTCATGCGGTTGATGGCGCGCAGCAGCGTGGTCTTGCCGCAGCCGGAGGGCCCGATGAGCGCGGTGATGGTGTTGGCTGGGATCTCCAGGTTGACGGACGCCAGGGCCCGCGTGGCCCCGTAGTAGAAGCTGAAGTCACGCACGACAACCTTGGGTGCGGGCTCGGTCATCCGTAGCGGCCTGTGATGTAGTCCTCGGTGCGTTGGTCGCGCGGCCTGGTGAACAGCCGCGGGCCGGGCTGCGTCTCGATCAGCTCGCCGCCGAGAAGAAAGACGGCGCGGTCGGCCATGCGCGCCGCCTGCTGCACGCTGTGCGGCACCAACACGATGACGTAGCGTGATTTCATCTCCTGGATGGAGCTCTCCACGATGTCGGTGGAGATGGGGTCCAGGCCCGAAGTGGGGTTGTCCAGCAGGATCACGTCCGGCGCCATGGCCAGGCAGCGCGCCAGGCACAGCCGCTGCTTCTGGCCGCCGGAGAGAGAGAAGGCCGAGGTGTCCAGACGGTCCTTCACCTCCTCCCACAGCGCCGCCTGGACGAGGGCCTGCTCGAGGCGCTCCTCGAGCAGGGGGCGGCTCGTGAGGCCCGCCATGCGCAGTCCGTAGGTCATGTTGTCACGGATGCTGCCCGGCAGCGGCGTGGGCACGGCGAAGACCATGCCGATCCGTCGCCGCAGGGCGGGCACGTCCACTCCCGGCGCCAGGATGTCGGTGCCGCGGAAGGTCACGGCGCCCGCGACGTGGATCCCGGGCACCAGGTCCGACAGCCGGTTGAGCACGCGCAGCAAGGTGGTCTTACCGGACCGCGCCGGCCCAAAGACCACCGTCACCTCGCCCGGCAGAATGTCCAGCGACAGATCGCGCAGGCCCACGGTGCCGTCCGCGTAGCGGACCGTGAGATTGCGGACGCCGAACACCGTCGTCGCGGGCGGGGGCATCTCATCGGCCGCCGGTCGGGCGACTGTCGAGGCCATGTCCCTACCACTCCCGCCGGCGGCGCATGACGCTGCGGATGGCGCTGGCCCCCACGGTCATGGTCAGCACCACGAGCAGCAACACGAGCGCGGTAGCGTACTGGATGTCCGTCGGCACGCCGGGGATCTGCGTGGAGGTGACGTACAGATGGTACGGCAGCGCCATCGTCTGGTCGAAGACCGAGCGCGGCATGGCCGGCAGATACACGGCCGCCACCGTGAACAGGATGGGGGCGGTCTCGCCGGCCGCGCGGCCCAGGCCCAGGATCACACCGGTCAGGATGCCGGGTGTCGCGTGCGGGAGCACCTGATGGCGGATGGTCTGCCACTTGGTGGCGCCCAGGCTGTGCGACGTCACGCGGAACTCCTGGGGCACGGCCAGCAGGGCCTCCTCCGACGTGCTGATCACCACCGGCAACGTGAGCAGGCCCAGGGTGAGCGAGCCGGCCAGGATGGACGCGCCGGTGCCCAGGAAGAGCACGAAGACGGCCAGGCCGAACAGCCCGTACACGATGGACGGCACCCCGGCCAAGTTGACGATGGCCAACCGCACCAGACCGGTGAGCCGGCTCTCCGGCGCGTACTCGGACAGGTAGATCGCGGTGGCGATGGCAAGCGGCACCGCGGCGAGCGCCGTGCCGATGGTGAGAACGATGGTGCCGAACAGCGCCGGTCCCACGCCGCCGCCCGTGAGGCCGGACGTGGGGGCGGTGGCCAGGAAGCGCAGGCTGAGTCCGGGCAGGCCGCGCACGATGAGAAAGGCGAGAACGCCCACGATGGGGATCACGACCACCGTGGTGATGACGGTCAACGCGGCGGTGGCGAGCCGATCCGTGAGCTGGCGCGTCACGTGCCGACCCGCCGCCGCCCGTCGCCGCCCGTGCGGCGGACGACCCAGGAGGCGATGCCGTTGATGGCGAACGTGATGAAGAACAGCACCAGCCCGATGGCGAACAGGACGCCGTAATGGGTGCTGCCCCGCGCCACCTCACCCATCTCGGCGGCGATGGTGGCGGTCATGGTGCGCACCGGCTGCAGCAGCATGTCGGGGCCCCACGCCATGTTGGGCGCGTTGCCGGTGACCATGAGCACCACCATTGTCTCGCCGATGGCGCGGCCGATGCCAAGCATCACCGCGATCACCAGCCCCGACCGAGCGGCCGGGATGACCACGCGGTAGGTGGTCTGCCAGCGGGTGGCGCCTATTGCCAGCGCGCCGTCGCGGTAGCTGCGCGGCACCGCGTCGATGGCGTCCTCGGCGATGCTGATGATGGTGGGCAGGGCCATGTACGCCAGGATGATGGCGCCGGTGAGGGCGGTCAGCCCGGTGGAGGCGCCGGTGCGCTGCACGAGCGGCGCCAGGAGCAGCCAGCCCAGGAAGCCGAGGACGATGGACGGGATGCCGGCGATGATCTCGATGAGCGGCTTCAGGATGTCATGGAGCCACGGCGGGGCGATCTCGCCCAGGTACACGGCCGCGGTCAGCCCGAGCGGCACGGCTATGAGCACGGCCACGGCGGTCACCAGCAGCGAGCCGTAGACGAGCGGCAGAAGGCCGTAGAGATCCTCGATAGGGTACCAGGTGCTGCTCAGCAGCTCGCCCAGCGGCACCACCGCGAACGCGGCCAGGCCCTCCCGCAGCAGGAAGACCAGGATCAGGCCCAGAATGCCGATGGCCGACAGGCCGCTCAAGCGAATGGCGGTCTCGATCAGCGCCTCGCCCCACGCCGCGGGCCCGGCCGGCAGTGCTGGACGGAACGTCCAGGCCTTCCGCATGGCTGGCGCTACTCTACGTGGATCGGCACGAAGCCGAGGTCATCCACCAGGGCCTGGCCTTCCGGCCCTACGATCCACGCCAGGTAGGCCGCGACGGCAGCGGGCGGGTGCCGGTCGGCCTCCATGAACAGCGGTCGCGACAGGGGATAGGTGCCGTCCGAGGCGGTTGCACTGGAGGGCATGACGAACGGCCCCGCGGCGGTCTGGGCGATGGCCAGGATGCGTTCGTGCTCGGGGCTGACGTACCCCAGGCCGTCGTAGCCGATGGCGTTGGGGTTCCGGCGCACCTCGCTGGTGATGCCCACCGACGAGGGCATCAGCAGCGCGTGAGGCGCCAGGATGTCCCGGTTGCCGTCGTCCCCGCCGCGCACGACACGCTCCAGGAAGTAGACGTGCGTGCCCGAGTTCGTCTCCCGTGACACGGGCACGATCGGCCCGTCCAGACCGCCCAGTTCGCGCCAGTTGCGCACCCGCCCGGTGAAGATGTCCGCCAACTGCGGTATGGTCAGCGCGGAGACGGGGTTGCGCCGATGGACGATCACTGCCAGGGCGTCGATGGCGACCTGGTGCTCGAGCGGCTCGCGGCCCACGGCGCCGGCGCTTGCGATCTCCTCGGCCTTCAGGGCCCGCGACGCGTTGGCGATGTCGACGGTGCCGTTCAGCAGCCCGGCGATGCCCGTGCCGCTGCCGCCGCCGGTCACCACCACGGCCACGTCCGGGGCCACGTCGCGGTAGGCCTCCGCCCACGCGAGCGCCAGGTTGAGCATGGTGTCGGAGCCGGTGTTCTGGACCACCGCGCGCTGCGGCCGTGGGTTGCCGCCACGACCGCTGACCACGCACCCGCCCAAGACCAGGCCGGCTACCAGACCGACGGTTGCCAGCAAGATGAGACGCACCGAGAGTCGACCTCGACAAGAGGGAACCGCTTGGCGCTGATGGTGGCACCGAACGCGGCGCCCGTCAACCGTCCCGGCGCGGGCCGACCGCTGCCGGGCGGCAGGGCCCCGTCCGCCGAGGTCGCCGGCCGGACGCAGAGCGGCGTCCAGGTCGTGAGCTGGTCGGACATCCAGGACCGGTCGTGGGATTGCGCAGCCGCCCCGGATGCCCGGACGGCGCCCTTGTGCAGATTGGAAGTTGAACGTACAATCTGCGCATGAGCCAAGCCCGGACCGTGGTGATCCCCCGCAACCTGGCCGGCCCGCTCGCCGACCTGGCGCGGATGTACCCGATCGTCACGGTCACCGGCCCGCGGCAATCGGGCAAGACCACCCTGTGCCGCACCGCGTTCGCCGACAAGGCCTACGTGTCGCTGGAGCCGCTGGACTACCGCGACTTCGCCCGGCAGGACCCCAGAGGCTTCCTGCGTCTCCACGCCCGCGGCGCCGTCATCGACGAGGTGCAGCATGCGCCGGAGCTGCTCAGCTACCTGCAGGCAGAGGTGGACGAGCGGCCGGAGCGGGGCCGCTTCGTCCTCACGGGCTCGCAGCACTTCGGCCTGTCCCAGGCCATTTCCCAGTCGCTGGCCGGACGCACCGGCGTGCTGCACCTCCTGCCGCTCAGCCTGGACGAGGTGCGACGGTTTCCCGCGGCTCCCGCCGGGCTCCAGCACACGCTCTGGACGGGGGGCTACCCCCGGATTCTCGACCAGGAGCTGCCGCCGGACCGCTGGCTGGCCGATTACGTGACTACCTACGTGCAGCGCGACGTGCGCCAGGCGCTGAACGTGGGCGATCTCCAGACCTTCACCACCTTCCTTCGACTGTGTGCCGGTCGAACGGCGTGCGAGGTCAACCTGTCGGCACTCGGGGCCGACGCCGGAGTGTCCCACAACACGGCGCGGGCCTGGCTGTCGGTGCTGGAGACGAGTTTCCTGTGCTTTCGCGTGCCGGCCTGGCACCGCAACCTGGGCAAGCGGTTGCGCAAGGCAGCCAAGCTGCACTTCATCGACAGCGGCCTGGTCTGTCACCTGCTCGGGATCCACGCTCCGGAGCAGCTGCAGCATCACCCGCTTCGCGGCGCCATCTTCGAGTCATGGGTTGCGGCGGAGGTCTTCAAGGCGCGCGCGAACCGGGGGCTGCAGCCCGCCCTGTCTCACGTGCGCGAGGACCGGGGCGCCGAGATCGACCTCGTGGTGGAGGCGGCCGGGGATCTGCTGTTGGTGGAGGCCAAATCCGGCGCCACGGTGGTGCCGGAGACGTTGGCCGACATGAACCGTGCCGCCGGTCGCCTTGCCGCGGCCGTCCGGCCGGCGGCGGTCCAGCCGCGCCTGGTCTACGGTGGCGACGCCAGCCGGACGCAGAGCGGCGTCCAGGTCGTGAGCTGGTCGGACATCCAGGACCGGTCGTGGGATTGCGCAGCCGCCCCGGACGGCCCGGACGGCCCGGACGGCCGGGGCGGGCTCAGTACTGGCTGACCAGCGCCACGTGGCCGCGCAGGCTGACGAGCATCTTGGCGATGCTGATGCTCTCGTTGGCCACGTGGGCCTGCTCCTCCTCGGCCGCCGAGTAGCCGACGATGGCCGCGCCCAGGTCCGTGAAGTGGCGGCCGTCGGTGGCGAAGCGGTACGCGATCCGCTCCGGCTCCCGGCCCGCGGCGCCGGCCAGCAACTCCGCCACCCGCAGCACGGCCGGGTGATCGGGCGGCGTGTAGAAGCCGTTGATGGCCCGGCTGTCGGCAGCCACCGGCGCCAGCGGGTCCTCGGCCCACGCGTCGCCGATGGTGTGCGGACCGGGCCGGGCCAGCGCGGCGATGAAGGCGCACAGGTCGGCCGTGCTCTCCGTGGCCGTGCGGAAGTCCAGCAGCACCCGTGCCCAGGCCGGCGTGACGTTGGGGCTCTTGGTGTCCACCTCCACGACGGTGGGCGACACGGTGGTGGGCCCCAGGACGGGGTGCGCCCGCAGGCGTTCGGCCGCCGCGGGCAGTCGGTCCAGAAAGCCGGCCAGGGCGTAGTTGGGGTTGCGCGCCCGCTCGGGCGCGCTGGCGTGGGCCGACCGGCCGTGGAACGTCACCCACAGCTGGCGAATGCCGCGGTGGCCGAGGGCGATCTTGTTGTCCGACGGCTCGCCGAGGACGATCAGGTCGATGGGGTAGTCCACGCCGCGCGCCCAGGCCTTGGCGCCGCCGCCACCCACCTCCTCGTCCACCACGGCGCACACCACAACGTCGCGTCGCGGGCGCAGCCCGGCGGCCAGGACCGCCCCCACGGCGTGGATCTGCACCGCCAGCGGCCCCTTGATGTCCGCGGCGCCGCGGCCGTAGATCCGACCGTCCGCCACCTCGGCCGCGTAGGGTGGATGCCGCCACAGGCCGGGCTCGCCGGGGTCGACGTGGTCCAGGTGGGCGTTCAGGACCAGGGCCCCCGGGCCGCGCTCCCGGCCCCGGACGCGCCCGACGGCGTTGCCGGCGTCGTCCACGCGCGCGTCGTCGAAGCCCAGCCGGAGCATCTCGTCCACCGCCAGCCGCGCCACCGCCGCTTCCCGGCCGGACATGCTGGGCGTGCGCACCAGCTGCCGGGTGCAGGCCACGCAACGCTCCAGGGCGGCTTCCAGGTCCACGGCGCTACAGTGTAGGCACGGCCACCCGTCCGTCAAGCGCGACGCCCGGCCGCGCCCGGTGCCCGGTCCGGGTGGCTGCCGCTTGCGCCGCGACCGGCGGCCGTGTTAGCCTAGTGGCCCCGCCGCCCAAGGAGCGCCCCGATGGCCTTCAACCTCCGCAACCGCCACCTGCTCGCCCTGGCCGACCTGGAGCGGGCCGAGATCCGCTTCCTCTTGGATCTGGCGCGCGACCTCAAGGCGGCCAAGTACGGCGGCTACGAGCGCCGCCGGCTGGTCGGCAAGAACATCGCGCTCATCTTCGAGAAGACGTCAACGCGCACGCGCTGCGCCTTCGAGGTGGCGGCCTACGACCAGGGCGCGCACGTGACCTACCTCGGCCCGTCCGGGTCGCAGATCGGGCACAAGGAGTCCATGAAGGACACGGCGCGGGTGCTGGGCCGGATGTACGACGGCATCGAGTACCGCGGCTTTGGCCAGGAGGTGGTGGAGGAGCTGGCGGCGCACGCCGGCGTGCCGGTCTGGAACGGGTTGACGGACGAGTACCACCCCACCCAGGTCCTGGCGGACGTCATGACCATGCGCGAGCACGCCGGAGACGACCTGGCCGCCATTCGCTACGCCTACGTGGGCGACGCGCGCAACAACATGGGCAACTCGCTGCTGGTGGGCGGCTGCAAGCTGGGCATGGACGTGCGCCTGGTGGCGCCACGGTCCTTGTGGCCGGAGGACGAGCTGGTGCAGCGCTGTCGGGCCTGGGCGGCGGCGTCGGGCGCCCGCCTGAGCCTCACCGAGGACGTGGCGGCGGGCGTGGACGGCGTGGACTTCCTGCACACCGACGTCTGGGTCTCCATGGGTGAGCCGGAGGCGGTGTGGGCCGAGCGGATCGATCTGCTGCGCCCGTACCAGGTGAACCCGCGCCTGCTGCAGCTGACCGGCAACCCGAACGTGAAGTTCCTGCACTGCCTGCCGGCCTTCCACAACCGCGAGACGCGGATTGGAGAGGAGATCTTCCAGAAGTTCGGCCTGGACGGCATGGAGGTCACGGACGAGGTCTTCGAATCCGATCACTCGGTGGTCTGGGACCAGGCCGAGAACCGCATGCACACGATCAAGGCGGTTCTGGTGGCCACCCTGGGCGACTGAGCGGCTCCCGGGAACGCCACGGGCCGCGGCACCGGCATGCGACTGGTGGTGGCACTGGGCGGCAACGCGCTCCTGCAGCGCGGCCAGCCGCTGAGCGCCGACCTGCAACGGGCCAACGTGCGGATTGCCGCGCGGGCCCTGGCCCCGTTGGCCCGCGAGCACCAGCTGGTGATCTCGCACGGCAACGGGCCGCAGGTGGGGCTGCTGGCGCTGCAGGCGGCCGCCTACCGGGCCGTGGACCCCTATCCGCTCGACGTGCTGGGCGCGCAGACCGAGGGCATGATCGGGTACATCATCGAGCAGGAGTTGGGCAACCTGCTGCCGTACGAACAGCCGTTCGCCACCATCCTGACGATGGTTCAGGTAGACCCGGACGACCCCGCGTTCTCCCGGCCCAGCAAGCCCATCGGGCCCGTGTACTCGCGCCGCCAGGCCGACGAGGTGGCCGCGCGCATGGGCTGGACCATGGCCCCCGACGGCGAGCACTGGCGGCGCGTGGTCCCTTCGCCGCTGCCGCGGCACATCTTCGAAATTCGGCCCATCCGCTGGCTGCTGGAGCGCGGCTGCATCGTCATCTGCGCCGGCGGCGGGGGCATCCCCACCATGTACCGCAAGGACGCGGAACGGGTGCTGGTCGGCGCCGAGGTGGTCATAGACAAGGACCGCGCCAGCGCCCTGCTGGCGCGCGAGGTGTCGGCCGACATGCTGATCCTGGCCACGGACGTGGACGGCGTGTATCTGAACTGGGAGACGCCGGCGGCGCGCAGGATCGCCCGCGCCACGCCGGCCGAGATGCGCGAGCGGGGATTCGCGGCGGGCTCCATGGGGCCCAAGGTGGAAGCCGCCTGCGCCTTCGTGGAGGAGACGGGCGGCCGGGCGGCCATCGGCGCCCTGTACGACCTGGAGCGCATCGTCGCCGGCCGGGCGGGCACGCAGTTCGGGCCCGATCCGGCCGCCGGGCCGGAGCCCCCGTCG
>Ga0114946_10001263_pt1 | contig 17388 bp, 14 predicted proteins | sample WalLakDeSediment_FD_88676 | JGI IMG/M metagenome (GOLD analysis project Ga0114946, IMG submission 88676) | Lake sediment microbial communities from Walker lake, Nevada to study Microbial Dark Matter (Phase II) - Walker Lake 11/02/13 Deep Sediment | ecosystem: Environmental > Aquatic >... | reverse complement strand
ATGGACATTAAGATCGATGGCTTAAACTATGATTTACTGGAAGAAGCGCTTGAACAAGCCAGGAAAGGTCGTTTGCATATCCTTGGAGAGATGGAAAAAACCCTTTCTGCGCCTCGTGCCGATTACAAACCCCATGTGCCGCGTATTGTTAAAATGACCATACCCAAAGAATTTATTGGTGCGGTGATTGGACCCGGCGGCAAGGTAATCCAGGAAATGCAACGCGAAAGTGGCTCAACCATCGTTATTGAAGAAGTGGGTGATTATGGAATGATCGATATCGTTTCCGAGAATAAGGATTCGATTGACTACGTAATCAACCGCATTAAGGGCATTATTGCGGTTCCCGAAATTGGCGAAATATACAATGGAACCGTTAAGAGCATCGTTCCCTTCGGAATGTTTATAGAGATTATGCCCGGCAAAGAAGGCCTGCTTCACATCAGTGAGATTGAATGGAGAAGGCTGGAAACAGTTGAAGACAGTGGAATTAAGGTAGGCGACAAGATCGAAGTGAAGCTACTTGACCTGGATAAGAAGACAGGTAAGCTGAAGCTCTCGCGCAAGGTGCTTATTCCCAGAGATCAGCCTAAAAGAGACTAATCCCGGGGCGCAGGCTTTGCCGCGAGTAACCCTTTTAAAGGTTATTCCGTAGAATAGTGTAACATCTTTTCTGGCAAGCTTATGAGGCAATTAAAAATATCCAAGCAGGTAACCAACAGGGATACTGCTTCGCTCGACAAGTACCTGCAGGAGATTGCCAGGGTCGGATTGATTTCGGCCGAAGAAGAGGTTATTCTGGCACAAAAGATCAAACAAGGCGATAGGGCGGCTCTGGAGAAACTCACCAAAGCCAACCTTCGCTTTGTTGTTTCTGTGTCTAAGCAATATCAGAACCAAGGGCTCAGCCTGCCCGACCTGATCAACGAAGGCAACCTGGGCCTGATGAAAGCGGCCCGGCGCTTCGACGAAACCCGAGGCTTCAAGTTCATTTCCTATGCCGTTTGGTGGATTCGGCAGTCCATACTGCAAGCTCTGGCTGAACAGGCACGTATTGTAAGGCTGCCGCTCAATAAGATCGGCACCATCAACAAAATCAACAAGGCCTATTCCATGCTTGAGCAGAAGTTGGAGCGTGAGCCCTTCCCCCACGAAATTGCCGAGTTGCTCGACATGCCCGAGGAGGAAGTAAAGGAGTCGCTGAAAAATGCCGGCCGCCATATTAGCATGGATGCACCACTGATCCAAGGTGAAGAAAACGACATGTACGAGGTCCTCACCAACGAGGAAGCCGATATGCCCGAAAACAACCTGATCTACGACTCACTTAAAAACGAGATCGAACGGGCCATTTCAACCCTTACTCCGCGTGAGGCTGAAGTGATCCGATATTACTTCGGACTGGGTGGGCTTCAACCGCACACCCTCGAAGAAATCGGCGAAAAGCTCGACCTCACCCGCGAACGTGCACGCCAGATCAAGGAAAAAGCCCTGCGCCGCCTTAAACATTTCTCGCGCTGCAAAAACCTGAAACCCTATTTGGGATAATTGTTAATTATTAATTATTAATTAAGCAATCTTTAATTTCCGGTTTCTGATTTCCCTTATCCGATTTACTTTTTTTTTAATTTTCAATATTCATTTTTCAATTCTCAATACCATGCCTGTCCTCCTTGCCCCCTCCATGCTAGCCGCCAATTTTCTTCACCTCGGAAAAGAGATTGAAATGGTCAATGAAAGCCAGGCCGATCTCTTTCATATAGATATCATGGATGGACACTTTGTACCTAATCTCACCTTTGGGTTTTTCATCATTAAGCAAATAAAATCCATGGCGAAAAAGCCTCTTGATGTGCATTTGATGATCAGCAACCCTGATCAGTACCTTGAAGCTTATAAAGATGCCGGGGCCGATTGGCTTAGCGTGCACTACGAGACTTGCCCACATCTGCACAGCAGCGTGCAGCGTATAAAAAAGCTGGGCATGAAGGCAGGTGTGGTCATTAACCCGCACAATCCGGTGAGCCTGCTAAGGGATATCATTCCAGAGGCAGATTATGTTTTGCTGATGTCGGTAAACCCCGGCTTTGGCGGACAGAAATTTATTGAAGGCACATACAGGCGCCTGCAAGAACTGAGTGAGCTGAAGGAGAAGATGAACCCTGACCTTCTGATTGAAGTAGATGGAGGCGTGGATGGGTTGAATGCCGGCAAACTGGCAAGTGCCGGAGCAAACATACTGGTGGCAGGCAGTGCGGTGTTTGGAGCAAAAGACCCCATGGCCACCATTGCCGAAATCAAAAAGCAGGCCGGCAGCTAAACCCCTGAAAAAACCTAAATCTCCAGATGGGCCTTACGCTTCAGGAAAGGGCGATAGAAATCGAAGTACTGATAAATAAGAAAAGCTGTGAGCAGCGCCACCACCAGACCGGGCAAAATACCACGCAGGTCGAATAAAACATGAAAAGCCAGTATGTTGAGGCTTATAGGCGCCAGCGCCACTAAGGCCAGCGGCACAAATCGGTTGCTCAGCAGGGCAATGGCCACAAGCATCTCAAACAACTTCACATACATAAGCCAGTAACCCATGCTCATAAGAATCTCCTGCGCATCGGCCGGCATTGAGGGAAGCCCCAAAAAGTTGTCGAAAAAGTGATTGGCACCGTAAACCAGCAAAATAAGCCCCAGGGTAATCCTTGCTATTTTTTTAATACTTTCCATAAAATTCAGGTTTTAATGAATTGATTTTCTGGGTTTAAAGCCTTTGCAAAAAACAAATCTAAAACAAACGATAAATGTAAATATTTATTCCTAAAAAGCAAAAAACAATTCACTATTATCAGCTGGTTAAAGGGCACATTAATTAAAGAATCGATTCTCCAAAAAATCCGAATTATTATTTGTTTAATTATTTTTATTTTTTCTTGAACAAAATCTTGTATTGATTGTATAGTATACAGTAATTGCAAACAATGAATTTGTAACCCACAGCTTTTTAGAGAATTATTTCCTTAAAAGCATTTTTTGAACCTTGATTTTTAAAATAAATCTTTATAAAACGAAACACAAAATGAAAACTTTAATATTCTCCACACTATTGTTAGCTGCCACTGCAGCATTCTCATCCAATCATACGGCCGAACTTTCATTCAGGAATTATGAAGCCAAAGAATTTATTTCATTTGAATTAAGCAACTTGCAAAAACCTGAGGCAGTAGAAGAACTTCCTGCTTATATTATAGAAGTCCAGGAAACCAGCAAGCGCAAAGCAAATGACGATTTAATCTGTGTGATTTACCAGATTCGCAAACCTGAAATCGAGGAAGAGCTTCCGGCCTTTATGATGTAAGGGCAGCCCCCTCCCCGCATAGCGGATAACACCAGGGCATAGCCTGAGGTGTTGTCCGTTTTTTTTTAATTTTACCTGTTTGAAAACCAGCAACCCAACCATCATGGAAGAAAAAGACCTGAAAAATTCGAAGCTCAACAAATTTACCAAGCGGGTAGAGCGGTATATCATCAAAACCCTTATCGCTTTTATGTCCGTGCTGCTTATCATTGCCACACTTCAGCTTGGCTATGAGGTGATCAAAGCCATCATTACATCCGATGGCTTTCTAATCGATATGGACGGGCTCATGGGACTTTTCGGTGTTTTCTTGCTGGTGCTTATCGGTATAGAGTTGCTCGATACCATAAAAGTTTATTTTAGGGAGCATGTCATTCACGTAGAAGTGGTCATGCTGGTGGCAATAATTGCAGTTGCCAGGAAAGTGATAGTCATGGACTTTGACAAATATTCCGGACTAGAGGTGCTGGGCATCGCCGCCATTATACTGGCGCTTGCCGGCGGTTACTACCTGATAAAAAAAACGGGTGGCTGCGGATTTTGGCCCAGTGAAAAGGAAGAAAATCGTGAAACGGTAGTTGAAGAAACCACCCTTGATGAGGCAACGGGCAACAAGGTGCTTGAGCGAAAAAAAACTATTAAGTCGCAGATTAGTGAAACACCAGCCCCCGACAACGCTCTTCAGCGGCAAGCCCTTGGACAGCCCATTCCCCCGGAAGGGGTAAAAAAACAAGACCAGAGCAAGCCTTTAGGCGATTGAAAACGGCCCGATTTGACCAACAAAAGTAAATGTGCAACTGGCAAAACTGCCAACTCAAGGAAAAATGCAGGCATAATCAACTTGCTGTTAGTATTTTGCAAATAAATTATTGGCCCCAAAAGCCGATTATCGGCAATCTTTTGTTACTTTCGCAACTTAAAATTTATCAGATTTCAGGCCAAATTTTATGAAACCAAGCAAGTTATGGCAAGGGTAAAGGACCAGACTAAATATATTTTCGTTACCGGAGGTGTAACCTCCTCGTTGGGCAAAGGCATTATTTCGGCCTCTCTGGCAAAGTTGCTGCAGGCGAGGTGTTTTTCTGTAACCATTCAGAAACTCGACCCCTACATCAACATCGACCCCGGCACCCTGAACCCTTATGAGCACGGCGAATGCTACGTGACGGAAGATGGCGCCGAAACCGACCTTGACCTTGGTCATTACGAGCGTTTTCTGAATGTGCCCACCTCGCAGGCCAACAACGTTACCACCGGCCGCATTTACCTGTCGGTTATTGAAAAGGAAAGGCGGGGCGATTACTTGGGAGAAACCGTGCAGGTTATTCCACACATCACCGACGAAATAAAGCACGCGATAAAGTTGCTTGGCGAAAGTGGGAAATACGATTTTGTAATAACCGAAATCGGCGGCACCGTAGGCGACATTGAGTCGCTCCCATACATTGAAGCCATCAGGCAGCTGAAGTGGGAAATGGGTTCTCGTGCCCTGGTGATTCACCTAACGCTGGTGCCATACCTAAAGGCTGCAAGAGAGCTGAAAACCAAGCCTACCCAGCACTCGGTAAAAACCATGCTCGAATACGGGGTGCAGCCCGATATACTGGTTTGCCGCACCGAAAGGCCGCTAAACGACCATATCCGCAACAAGATTGCCCTGTTTTGCAACGTGGAAGCCACCTCGGTAATCGAGTCTATCGACACCAGTTCCATTTACAAAGTGCCCATACTCATGCGCGAAGAGAAGCTGGACCAGGTGGCACTGAAAAAAACCCGCACCAAAAGCAACTGTCCTCCCGACCTGGAAAGCTGGGAGCAGTTTATTTCGCGACTCGAACACCCGAAAAAAACCCTGGAGATTGGGTTGGTTGGAAAGTATGCCGAACTGATGGATGCCTACAAGTCGATTATTGAATCGCTGATTCATGCAGGCACCACCAATGAATGCAAGGTCAATCTAAAACTGATTCATTCAGAGCAGATCGACCAACACAATGTGGCTTCCAAGCTTGAAGGCCTTGCAGGGATAGTGGTAGCACCGGGCTTTGGCGACCGTGGCATAGAGGGAAAGATTGTTGCCATATCCCATGTCCGCAAAAACAAAGTTCCTTTCCTGGGAATTTGCCTTGGTATGCAATGCGCCGTGGTGGAGTTTGCCCGCAACGTGATGCATATGAAAGATGCACACTCTACCGAAATGAATGCCAACACCCCCTACCCGGTGATCGACATTATGGAAGAGCAGAAAAAGATAAGCACCAAGGGCGGCACCATGCGCCTGGGCGCCTACCCCTGCAATATTAAGAATGACACCCTGGCCCACAAAGTATACGGGGTAGAGGCCATTTCGGAGCGTCACCGCCACCGCTACGAGTTCAACAACCACTACCTTAAAGATTTTGAAAACCACGGCATGTTTGCCACGGGGATGAACCCGCAGGCCAACCTGGTAGAAATCATGGAGCTTAAAAACCACCCGTTCTTTATAGGCGTGCAGTTTCATCCCGAATACAAAAGCACGGTGGCCAGCCCCCATCCTTTGTTTGTCAATTTTGTGGAAGCGGCCATCCGCTTTTCGGAAAAATAACTTACATTTTCTCGTTTAAATTGGCCAGCAATGCGATATTTTTTGGCAACTTTAACAAAACAGGTATTGCCAATTAAAGTATCTTTGCAGTCCCAAAGATTTTTATTCCATTCATAATGAGCAGAGACAATATTATAGGACTTGTACTGATTGCTGCCTTGCTGATAGGCTACAGCCTTTGGATGACTCCCAGCGAAGAGGAGCGCATGGAAGCAAGGCGCATGCAAGACAGTATAAGTATTGCCCGTCAGGAACAGCAGCAAGCCGAAGAGGCCCGCTTGCTTGAGATTCAGGCACAGCAACTGGAAGCCGGGGATGTTTTAGAACCCCTCGAAGCAGAAGACTTGGCCGAGCTTGATTCGGTGCAACAAGCTAAACTTCGCGACCGCATGGGCGCTTTCGCCAATGCCGCTGTGGGCACGCAGGAATTCATCACCCTGGAGAACGAAGTACTGAAGCTTACCATAAGCCAGCGCGGCGGACATATCTATTCTGCCGAACTGAAAAAATACCTTACCTGGGAAAAAGAACCCCTGTTGCTGTTCTTTGGCGAAGACAATGAGTTTTCAATGCACTTCTTTGCCGGAAACCGCAGCATATCAACCAGCGACCTTTTCTTCAGGCCTTTTTATCACGATCCCAGGTTCGAAGGGAAAACAGAGATCAGCGTTGCGGAAAACGACTCTACCCGTTTTTCGATGCGACTCTATACCGACGCCCATACGCCCTCCTCGCCCAGTTACATTGAATACCTTTACGGGCTGAAAGGCAATGATTATATGTTCGATTTTGAGGTTAACTTTGTGGGCACCTCTCAGGTGATAGCCAGCAATACAACTTTCCTTAACCTCGACTGGCAAATAAGAATGCCACGCCAGGAAAAAAGCCTGAAAAACGAACAGAATAACACCACGGTATTTTACAAATATGTAAACGACGACGTGTCGAAACTGCGCGAAACCCGCGACAGCGATGAGCGCCTTCCCACCAGCATCCGCTGGGTTTCCTTTAAGCAGCAGTTTTTCTCTGCTTCCCTGATCTCACAAAGGGGTTTCGACAATGGTGAGATCTCCAGCAAATTTGTGGAAGAGGAAGATGAAGACTTTACCAAGGTTGCTGCGATATCGCTCAACCTTTCATACGACCCCAGGGGCGACAACCAATACCCCATGAGCCTTTATTTCGGGCCCAACCATTACCAGACCCTGAAAAGCTATGAGCTTGATCTCGAACGCCAGATTCCACTTGGCTGGGGCTTCTTCCTGATGGCCTGGATCAACCGTTTTGCCATTATTCCCATATTTAATTTTCTCGATAGCTTTCATATCAATTATGGGATCATCATCCTCATCCTGACCATCCTGCTCAAGATTGTGCTGCTTCCCATAGCTTACAAAACACATATCGGCCAGGCCAAAATGCGGCTTTTGAAACCTGAGATAGAGGAGATAAACAAAAAATTTCCAAAGCAGGAAGATGCCATGAAAAAGCAGCAGGCTACCATGGGGCTTTACAAAAAGGCCGGAGTGAACCAGTTGGCAGGCTGCGTGCCCATGCTGCTGCAGCTGCCAATACTGCTGGCCATGTTCCGCTTTTTCCCGGCCTCCATTGAGCTGCGCCAGGAGTCTTTCCTATGGGCCGACGACCTTTCTTCTTATGATTCCATCCTCGATCTCCCGTTTACCATTCCGTTTTACGGCGACCACGTGAGCCTGTTCACCCTGCTTATGACCGTATCGACCATCTTCTACACCCGGATGAACAACCAGATGATGGGATCAAGCGCCCAGATGCCTGGCATGAAAACAATGATGTACATTATGCCGGTAATGTTTTTGGGCATTTTCAACAACTTTGCCTCTGGCCTCAGCTACTATTACTTCCTTACCAACATCCTTACCTTTGGGCAGGTCTTTATCATCAAGCAGTTTATCAACGAAGAGAAGCTGCATCAGCAGATAAAGGAAAACATGAAAAAGCCTGTAAAAAAGTCGAAATGGGCGCAGCGCATGGAAAACATACAGAAACAGCAGGAAAGCCAGCGCCGCAAAAAATAATAAGCACCCAATCTAAAAATCCGCAGGGCGCCGCGCTGCGGATTTTTTGTTTTTCAGACACAGGTTTTTTCCGAATTAGACGAAAGGCAAAAGAAAATTACAGAATGATTACCTTTGACAAAAAAACCATGGAAGAAGCAGGACTATCCTGTATTTCGCCCATCGACGGGCGTTACCGCAAAGCCACCACTGCCCTCGTGCCTTACTTTTCGGAACAGGCGCTCATCAGTTACCGCCTTTTTGTTGAAGTAGCCTATTTTGAAGCCCTTTGCAAGTTGCCACTGCCCGAGCTTGAGGCTGTTCCTGCCAAAGCCATCGCCAGTTTGTATGAACTTAATGAGAACTTTTCAGCAGCCGATGCCCTCAGGATAAAAGAAATTGAAGCCGTTACCAACCACGACATCAAGGCTGTTGAATACTTCCTCAAGGAGCATTTCGATCGCCTGGGCCTTTCGGATTACAAGGAGTTTGTGCATTTTGGGCTTACTTCTCAGGATATTAATAATACAGCCATTCCGCTTTCGCTGAAAGAAGGGCTGGAGCAGGTCGTTTATCCCATTTTCGAAGAGCTGCTGGCCAGGCTACACCAAATGGCGCAACAGTGGAAAGAGGTTCCCATGCTTGCCCGTACACACGGACAGCCAGCCTCGCCCACTTTACTGGGCAAAGAAATCCTGGTTTTTCACGAAAGGATCAGGGTTCAGTTAGATCAGCTAAGGCAGCTCCCCTTCCCTGCTAAGTTTGGCGGGGCCACCGGCAACTTCAACGCCCATCAGGTGGCTTATCCCGAAGTGGGCTGGGTCGCTTTCGCGGAAAATTTTGCATCCGGCCTCGGCCTGGAACGCTCACATCCCACGACACAAATTGAGCATTACGACAACCTGGCAGCCATTTTCGACAACCTGAAGCGGATATGCACCATTATCATTGACCTTGATCGCGATTTCTGGACCTATATCTCCATGGAGTACTTCAGGCAGAAAGTGGTGAAGGGCGAAGTGGGCTCATCGGCCATGCCGCATAAAGTGAACCCCATAGATTTTGAAAATGCCGAAGGCAATGCAGGCCTTGCCATAGCCGTTTTTGAACACCTGTCGGCCAAGCTGCCCATATCAAGGCTGCAGCGCGACCTCACCGACTCTACGGTACTCCGCAATATTGGCGTACCCATTGCCCATATGCTCATTGCCATAAAAAGCACCCTGCGCGGACTCGAAAAAGTATCGCTTAATCAGGAAGCCCTCAACCATGACCTTGAAAAAAATATGGTGGTAGTAGCCGAAGCCATTCAAACCATTCTGCGCAAAATCAATTATCCTGAACCCTACGAAAAGCTGAAGGAACTCACGCGCAACAACCAGCCCATTACCCACGAGGGGCTCGACCAATTTATTGATTCGTTAGAGGTGTCTGACAAACAAAAAGAAATCCTGAAAAAGATCACGCCCTTCAACTTTACGGGTATCCCACCCAGTGAACTGGAATAATGACCTTGCCTGAATGAAGAATTTCCTCAAAATCATACAATACTTAATACCCTACAAGGGCAAGGTTGCACTTAATGTGATCTTTAACCTGTTTTCGGTAGTTTTTTCGCTGTTTTCCATCACCATGGTCATACCCTTCCTGGGTATTTTGTTCGATATACAGGAACCTGTGCACGAGAGGGTGACTTTTTCGCTTTCGCTAGAATCGCTGATGCATAACTTCAATTATTACATCAGCCTGCTTATTGAAAACCGTGGTTCTTTCTATGCGCTGGTGCTGATTGGGGTGGTGGTGATTATTACCAGCCTGTTGAAAAATGGCTTTAAATACATGGCCATGTATTTTCTTACACCCATAAGAAACGGGGTGGTGAAAGACATTCGCAATGCCATGTTTAAAAAATCGATTGAACTGCCGCTGGCCTATTACACCCGCGAGCGCAAAGGCGACATTATCTCACGCATGACCAACGATGTGCATCAGATAGAGATCAGCGTTATCAGTTCGCTCGAGATGGTTTTTCGCGAGCCCATTACCATTCTGGTGTACCTGTCGAGCCTGGTGGTACTGAGTCCTCACCTCACCCTGTTTGTATTGATCTTACTGCCATTGAGCGGGCTGGTGATTGGCCTCGTTGGCAAGTCGCTGCGCGGCACTGCCCTCAGGAGTCAGAGCAGGCTGGGCAGCATCCTTTCGGTTATGGAAGAAACGCTTACCGGCCTCAGGGTGATTAAAGCCTTCAACGCTGAAGAAAAGATGAACTTTAAGTTCAGGGAGCTCAATAAAAAGTACACCCGGCTGATGAACCGGCTTTACCGCAAGCATTACCTTGCCTCCCCCATGAGCGAATTTTTGGGTACCCTGGTGGTGGTCATCATTATGCTTTACGGCGGCTCCATGGTCCTTTCTGGCCACGCAGGGCTTTCGCCCAATGGCTTTATTGGCTACCTGCTCATTTTTTCGCAAATCATCAACCCGGCCAAATCTTTCTCGCAGGCCTATTACAACATACAGAAAGGCATGGCTTCGGCCGACCGTATTGACGATGTGCTAAAAGCAGAGAACACCATTAATGAAGCCCCCGACGCCCTGTCAAAGTCCACTTTTGACAGCGAAATACGGCTCAGGGATGTAAGCTTCCGATATGATAACGAACCTGTGCTGAGAAATGTAAACCTCACCATCAAAAAAGGCCAAAAGGTGGCGCTGGTAGGGCAGTCGGGGGCAGGAAAGTCAACCCTGGTGGATTTGATACCCCGTTTTTATGATACCACCATGGGCGAGATACTCCTTGATGACTTTCCCGTAAAAAACATGAAAATAAAAGACCTGCGGGGTTTGATGGGCAACGTTAACCAGGAGCCCATCCTTTTCAACGACACCTTTTATAACAATATAGCTTTTGGCGAAAAGGAAGTAACTGAAGAGGATGTAAAAAGGGCTGCCCAGGTGGCCAATGCGCACGAATTCATAGTCCGCACGCCCGAAGGCTATCAGACCAATATCGGCGACCGTGGCAGCAAGCTCTCGGGTGGGCAGCGCCAGCGCATCAGCATTGCGAGGGCCATCCTAAAAAATCCGCCCATCCTGATACTGGATGAGGCCACCAGCGCCCTTGACACCGAATCGGAAAAACTTGTCCAGGAGGCCCTTTACAACATCATGCAGAACCGCACCTCCATTGTGGTGGCACACCGTCTCAGCACGGTGGTAAACGCCGACCTCATTTGCGTAATGCATGAAGGACGCATTGTAGAGCAGGGCACTCACCATGAACTGCTCAAAAAAAACGGCATTTACAAAAAACTGCACAGCCTGCAAATGTTCTCTTAAAAAGAGGCTGCGCCCATTTCGCAAATAATATGTATTTTTGCTGCCGAAATCAACCAAAGGCTGCATGACCCATTAAATTTAAAACCATGGATTTAAGCAACATCCTGACCATCTCCGGAAGAAGCGGATTGTACAAAGTAGTTTCACAAACCAAAAACGGCCTGGTGGTAGAGTCGCTCACAGATGGCAAGAAAATGCCTGTATTTCTTTCTGACCGCAGCAGCGCCTTGGAAGACATCAGCATGTTTACCATCACCGAAGACGTTCCGCTCAAGGAGGTTCTTCTGAAGATTTTCGAAAAAGAAGACGGCAAACCCTGCATCGACCCCAAGGAAAATGCTGGCAAGCTTAAGGCTTATTTCGAGACTATAATTCCCGACTACGATCAGGAGCGGGTATATATATCAGACATAAAAAAAGTATTTGCCTGGTATAACCTATTGCTCGAAAAGGGCATGATCACCCCCGAAGAGCCTGCCGTTGAAGAAACGCAGGAAGAAGAAGCAATGGAAGAAAAGCCAAAGGCGAAAAAGAAACCGGCGCCAAAGAAAAAAAACAAAGAATAATAACTTAAAAAGTCCGGTTGATCCGGACTTTTTTTATAGCTTAGCCACCATGTATCAGCACCTTATCCGCCCCCTGCTATTTCTTTTTGATCCGGAAAAGATTCATCATTTTGTAAGCTTTTTGCTGCGTTTGGCTTGCAGCATTCCGGGCATACCCTGGTTATTGAAAAAGCACTACCTGGTAGAGCATCCCAGCCTCGAGCGCGAGGTGTTCGGCATCCGTTTTCCCAACCCGGTGGGCATTGCCGCAGGTTTCGACAAGGAAGCCAAGCTTTACAACCAGCTGGCCTGTTTTGGTTTTTCGCATGTAGAGGTGGGAACCGTTACGCCCAAAGGCCAGCCCGGCAACCCCAAACCCAGGCTTTTCAGGCTGCCAGCAGATCAGGCACTGATAAACCGCATGGGTTTTAACAATGCAGGTGTGGAAGTATTTGCCGAAAACCTGCGCAGACAAAGCCCGAAGCTGTTAATAGGCGGCAACATTGGCAAAAACACCCTCACCCCCAACGAAATGGCCATAGCGGATTATTGCCACTGTTTCAGCGAGCTGTTTGATCTGGTAGACTATTTCGTGGTAAATGTAAGCTGCCCAAACATTGCCAACCTGGCCAAGCTGCAGGACAAAGACGAACTGCTTGCCCTGCTCAACGCCGTGCAGCAGATCAACAACAGCAAACCCAAACGCAAACCGGTTCTGCTGAAAATTGCACCCGATCTGAATGACGGACAATTGAACGAGGTCATTGAAATAACGTTTGAAACGGGGATTGACGGCATTATTGCCACCAACACCAGCACGCTGCGCGAAAACCTGCGCACCCCTTCCACAAAAGTGAAACAAATTGGAAACGGGGGACTTAGCGGAAAGCCCCTGCGCGACAACTCAAGCCGGGTAATAAATTACCTGCACACCCGCTCGCAAGGAAAAATTCCTATAATCGGTGTCGGCGGAATTATGACAGCGGATGATGCCATGGACAAGATCAAGGCTGGTGCCAGCCTGGTTCAGGTCTATACTGGTTTTATCTATTCAGGACCTGCCATTGCCCGCCGCATTAACAAAAAGCTGATTGGGGCGTTGTAAGTTTTGCAACTACCCTTTCTGGCACAGCCGCTTCTTATTGCGCCATAATATTTAAAAATGGGTCCTTAAGGATTGAGTAACTCCATGTCTTTTTCCCTGCCTTTTTCAACCCAGGTTTCCGGAACAATCTTCCAGTTGTTTCGCGGCTGTGGGTCTACCACTTTTTCTTCGCGGAAGTAGCGAATCAGTTCAGTGCGAAGGTCTTTTTCGGAAGTAAAAGTGATGCGCTGCCGCAACTGCTCGTGTGCAATGCCGGCTCCTTCGGTAAGGTGGCCTCCGCCACCGCTGCCGCGATAAGAGTTAATAGCCACAAGGTATTTCTTTTGCGGGTCGAAGGGCGAGCCATCTTCCATGCTTTCGATAGTAATGCGCTCACCGGCGGGTTTGCTGGCATCGACAGTGTACCTGATTCCTGCGGCTGAATCGAAGTTGTAAGTGGGATAGCGCAAGCGGTGCCTTCCGCTGGCATCAACTTGTGGAAGGCCTTCTTCATCAAAGCGGAAAAGCAACAAATGGTCATCTTCACTTTTCATCTGGTTCAGCCAAATGCCATAGGAAAACTCCAGATAGTCGGCAATCTCCTTGCCGCTCAGTTCCATCACATACAGGTAGTTTTCGTACTGGTAAAGCTTGAAGAAATCGCGCACATTGAGCATTCCCGCCCTGAGGGTTTCATTAAAGGCCAGAGGTGCGGTAAAGGAGACATCAGCTCCGGTTGTTTTCAACTGAATTTCATGCACCAGATCGACAAAGGCCGCTGGGCCAAAAAAAGCTTTTATTGAGGCAAGACTATTTTTCAGCTGTCCTACCGGCTCGTTGGCGAAAGTCACTATCTCGTTAATGTCCTTTTCGAAGCGCTGGAAGAATTCCTGGCTGGGGGCCACCCTTGAGGTACCCACCATGTCGGCTTTGGTGTCAATAATTTCAAAAGTTCCGCGCGCCACACGGTTAAAGGTAATTTCGGCCACAGCAATATTCTGGGCAAAAGATCCGGGTCCTACCACCAGCACCGAGTCGCCCTGAATATTGGCCACAGTTTCGATGCGTTCGCGGTGGTCATGTCCGGTAAATATCACATTAAAACCCGGAACATTGCGGGCAATATAATTGGCTGCATTCTCGAGAGGAAATTGCGAAGGGTCGGGGTCAACAGGCCCCATGCCCGAATGGAACAGGCCAATAATGGCATCGGGGCTCTCTTTCAATTTTATCTGTTCAACCCAGTATTTAGCGGCCTCAGCCATATCCTGAAATTCGAGGCCCTTCCACAAATGTTCTGGCAGCCAGTTGGGCACACCGGTGGTGGTTAGCCCAAGTACAGCAATGCGAATGCCCTGGCGGCGGATTACTGTATAAGGCACAAAATGTGGCTGACCGGTTTCGGTATTGATGACATTGGCGCCAAGGTAGGGAAAGCGAAATTCTTTCTTTAGCCGGTTATACACTTCTGGTCCCGCTTCAATATCGTGATTACCCACAGTAGCGGCATCATACTGCATAAGGTTCATTACCCGGCTGAAAAGGTTTTGCCGGCTTTCTTGCACAAAATTGGCATAATAGGCTGCGGGAGTTCCTTGTATAAGGTCGCCATTGTCAAGCAAAATAATGTTGCTACCCTGACGTGAGCGCACCGCCCTGATAAGATAGTGCACATTGGCAAGGGAAGACTGCAGGGGCTGATCGTTAACAAAATCGTAGGGAAACAGCCGGGCATGGACATCGGAGGTAACGGCAATCTGCACCTTTATTTCGCGGGCAGCGACAAAGGAAGGCAGTATCAGCAGAAAGGCCAGAAAGAAAAGAAAAGAAAACCGGATTTTCATATGAAGAATTTTTGAAGGTTTGAATAAGCAGACATAAAAGTAACAAAAAGCATGCAAAAGGGTTTGGGGCAAAATAAAAAGGCATCCGATTTTTCGAATGCCTTTTTACCTTTCAAAACAAACCTTATTGACCCAGGTAAGCTTTAAGAAGTTTGCTCCTGGAAGTGTGCTTAAGCCTTCTGATGGCTTTTTCCTTAATCTGGCGAACACGTTCGCGCGTGAGGTCGAACTTGGCGCCGATCTCGTCGAGCGTCAGACCATGGTTCATGCCAATGCCAAAATAAAGGTTAATGACGTCCCTTTCCTTTTCGGTGAGGGTAGCAAGCGAGCGCTGGATCTCCCTGGCCAGCGACTCATGGATAAGGCTGGAGTCGGCATTGGGTGAGTCCTGGTTGATATAAACATCGAGCAGGCTGGCATCTTCACCCTGCACCAGGGGAGCGTCAACCGACACATGATGCGTTGAAATGCGGAATGATTCAGTAATTTTGTCTTCGTGCAGGTCGAGGGCTTCAGCCAGTTCTTCGGTAGAAGGCGGCCTTTCGAACTTTTGTTCCAGCCTCGAGGCCTCTTTCTTTATCTTGTTGAGAGAGCCCACCTGGTTCAGAGGAAGACGAACGATGCGCGACTGTTCGGCCAGGGCCTGAAGAATAGATTGCCTGATCCACCATACCGCATAAGAAATGAACTTAAAACCACGGGTCTCGTCAAAACGCTTAGCCGCCTTGATCAGGCCGAGGTTGCCCTCGTTGATCAGGTCGGGCAGGCTGAGTCCTTGGTTCTGGTATTGTTTCGCAACCGAAACCACAAAGCGAAGGTTAGCCTTGGTCAGCTTTTCAAGTGCTGCCTGGTCGCCCTGCTTGATACGCTGCGCCAGCTGAACTTCCTCCTCTGCAGTGATCAAAGGTACTTTGCCTATCTCCTGAAGGTATTTGTCCAACGACGCGGTATCGCGGTTGGTAATGGATTTAGAAATCTTTAATTGTCTCATGAATGATTATGTAGTTTTTGCTAAGTAGCATATTGCGCCTGGTACACAAAAGGGGGGTAAAAAGGTGCACAAAGGTACAAAAAATATTTCGGAATAGCAAGACCTAAATTTACTTGATTCCCATTCCGTAATAAGCCCTTTGTCCGTTGGGATAAATACCCTCTACCAATATACCTCCCGATTTGCCAGACAGCACTCTGGCAAGCTCTTGCGGGTTACCCACAGGCTGACGGTCGACCTGGGTAATAATAAATCCGTTGCGAATGCCGGCACTGCCAAACAGACCATTTCTTGTTACATTCACAACGCGCACGCCCTGACTAATGTTCAATTGGCTCAGCTCACCGGCCGGAACCGCTTCAAAACTGGCACCCAAACGTTCGGTATTGGCATTCTGATCGGCAGTTACAACCGAATATTCACCATATACATTGCGCAATCTGGCACGGGTCTCGCGCTCACGTCCGTCGCGAATGTATTTCACCAACACCTCGTCGCCGGGGCGTTTGCGGCCCACGGTCTCAACCAGTTCGCTGGGATTGCGAATGGCAGTATTGTCAACACCTACGATCAGGTCTCCTTCCTTCAAACCGGCATTTTCTCCGGCGCTTCCCGATTCAACCCGGGTAACGTATGCTCCGCGAAATACGCCCAGCCCAAGTTCTTCGGCCTGGCGGCTGTTAATCTCAACAATTTGCACACCCAACATGCCTCGCTGCACCTGCCCATACTCAAGCAGATCGGTAAGCACTTTTTTTGCGATGTTAGAAGGGATGGCAAAAGAGTACCCAGTAAAGGAGCCGGTTTGCGAAGCAATGGCAGCATTGATGCCGATCAGTTCACCATGGGTATTCACCAATGCCCCACCACTGTTGCCGCGGTTCACGGCAGCATCGGTCTGAATGAAAGACTCAATGGCCGTATCCCCGCCAAGGATATTTATATTGCGGCCTTTGGCACTGATGATTCCGGCAGTAACAGTGGAAGTAAGGTTAAAGGGGTTGCCGACAGCCAGCACCCACTCCCCTACCCGTGCGTCGTCAGAATCGCCGAAAGGCAGAAAAGGAAGACCTTCATGTTCTATTTTTATGAGGGCCAGATCGGTTGTGGGATCGGTGCCAATGATCCGGGCTTCAAAAACGCGGTTATCGTTGAGTGTCACCTCCACAGTATTGGCTTCGGCAACCACATGGTTGTTGGTAATAATGTAGCCATCCTGGCTGATGATCACACCGCTACCCGTTGCCACAATGGCCTGACTGGGTTCGCGGCGGCGCGGGCCGAAAAAGAACTCGCGGAATGGATCAGGAAGGCCAAAATAATCGTCGTAAACGCTGCTTTTACGCTCGTATGAGGTACGAATATGCACCACCGAGTTTACCGTCATTTCGGCCACAAGGGTAAAATCGGGCAAAGTGGTGGGCAACTGTGTCATATACCGTGCGAGGGTCGCCGGAGGAGCAGTAAGTTCACCCGACTGAATCAGGGTCTTGGAAGATTGGTTTGGTTTGCTGAAAAAATAATGATTGAGGCCAAGGGTAATTATACTCCCCAGAATGGCTGCAAAAAAAAGGCTCCAGAATCTTTTCATAGCTAAAGTTTTTCTTTTT
>Ga0114946_10001262_pt1 | contig 17389 bp, 10 predicted proteins | sample WalLakDeSediment_FD_88676 | JGI IMG/M metagenome (GOLD analysis project Ga0114946, IMG submission 88676) | Lake sediment microbial communities from Walker lake, Nevada to study Microbial Dark Matter (Phase II) - Walker Lake 11/02/13 Deep Sediment | ecosystem: Environmental > Aquatic >... | reverse complement strand
TGCATCGCCAGTGGCCGCCCTCGACCTGGACGTCGATGGCCGACCCCTCGTCGGCCCAGGCAAACGAGGTGAAGGGGAGGCGAAGGGCCTCGTAGCTTCCCCCGGTGGCCCTGGAGAGGGCCGCGGAGACGGCCTCGTGATCGAAGGCCCGAGCCCGGGTTCCCCGCGCCGCATCCACCGCCACGAACTCGAATCCCCCGGGAATCCGGGTCCGGTACCAGAACCGGTCCTCGCCGGTCCAGGTGGGAATCACGTCGGCCCGGTACAACCGGGTGGCCAGGTTCTGGGCCATGAAGGCCTCGGCCCGCTGGTAATCCGCCGCCGTAAGGGGATCCGGGCCGGCCTGCGCCGCCGCCCCCGTGGGACCCAGAGGAGCGAAGGGGAGCGCACCCGCGAGAAACGCGAGCGCGGGAAGGGAGGCCACCAGGGCGAGGCGCGGACGGGGAGGCATGGGCGACGGGGAAGCGGGGTGAGCGAAAGGAGCGAGAGGTTCGCTCCGGTCGAGAGTCAACGCGGTCGAGAGCTTCGAGGCCGTCGAATTCGATTCGACCGCCCCGGATCCCCCTGAAGCTGGCGTGGCGCATGGGCCGGGGCAACCTCCTCCGCGCCGGCATCCAGCCGGGAGAGGCCGGCCCCGGCTAACGGGTCCGGGAGGCTCGATCCGTGGGACTCCCGGGCGTGGCCGTGGAGTTGATGTTCAGCATGCGCCGGATGGCGTTCAGCAGGGCCTCCGGCGTGAAGGGCTTGGCCAGGAAGGCCGCGTTCGGGCTCAGGATCCGCTCGGCGATGGCCGCTTCCTCGGGGTACCCCGACATGAAGAGCACCGGGAGGCGGGGTCTCGCTTCGTGCACCCGGTCGGCCAGGTCGCTCCCGTGCATCCCCGGCATCCGCACGTCCGTGAGAAGGAGGTGCACCTCCCAGTCCGCCTCCCCAAAGGCCTCCAGGGCCTCGTCGGGATGCCCGAAGGTCACGACGTCGTAGCCGGCCCGCTCCAGGATCCTCAGCGCCATCCGTCGGACCGCGGCCTCGTCCTCCACCACCACGATCCGGCCGTCCCCCCCCAGGGCCCGGGGGGAGGAGAGAGGGCGCGGGGAGGGAGCGGCCGCTCCCTCCCGGGCCACGGGCAGGAAGAGGCGGAAGGTGGTCCCCTCGCCCGGTTCGGTCTCCACCTCCACCTTCCCGCCCAGGCGGGAAATGATTCCGTAGACCATGGAGAGCCCCAGCCCCGTTCCCTTCCCCACGGCCTTCGTGGTGAAGAAGGGTTCGAAGATCCTCGAGACGATGGCGTGGTCGATCCCCGACCCCGTATCGGACACCGAGAGCGTCACGTAGGGGCCGGCCTGGAGCCCTGGATGCTGGTCGAGTTCCGCCTCGGTCAGGATCCGGTGGCCGGTCCGGAGCACGACCTCCCCCCCGTCGGGCATGGCATCCCGGGCATTCACGGCGAGGTTCAGGATGACCTGCTCCAGTTCCCCGGCGTCCGCCACCACGGGGGGAAGAGCGGGGGCGGGTTCCAGCCGCAGGGTCACCCCCTCCCCCAGGAGCCGGGAGAGCATCCGCTCCACCCGGGTCATCACGTCGTTCACATCGAGGGGAACCAGGTCCAGCACCTGCCGGCGGGAGAATGCCAGAAGCTGCCGGGTCAGCGCCGACCCCCGCTCTCCGGCCTCCTGGATGGCCTCCACACTCTCCCTGCCGTCGGGGTTCAGGCCCTCCGACCCCAGGAGAATGCGGGATTCTCCCGTGATCACGGTCAGGAGATTGTTGAAGTCGTGGGCGACGCCACCGGCGAGTCGCCCGACGGCTTCCATCTTCTGGGCGTGCCGGAGCTGCTCCCCCAGGCGACGCCGGTCGGTGATGTCCTCCACCAGGCCCTCGAGCCGGGGAGCACCCATTTCCTCGAAGGTGGTGAGAGTGAGACGCACGAAGATCTCGTTGCCGTCCACCCGCCTCCAGAGGGCTTCCCGGCCAATGACGACGCCCTTCTCCCGGGCCTCCTTCTCCAGGGACTGGAAATGGCCCGGGTCCACGAACACCTCCGGGATGCCTTCGAGGGACGGAGATGCGGATTCCTCGACCCCCAGAATGGCCAGAAGGGCGGGATTCGATTCCAGGAGTCGTCCGTCCTCGGAGCAGAGGAACACGGCGAAGGGGGCATTCCGCACGATGGACTCGTACCGCTCCTTGGAGCGCTGCACCTCGTCGGATCGACGCCGGGCCACGGTGACGTCGGACATGACCCCCACGACGCGCACGGGGCGCCCATCCTCCGCCCGGACCACGTACCCCCGGTCCAGGATCTGGGCCCGTCCACCCCGCGCATCGGCCATGGGGTATTCCTGGACCCAGAGGGAGCTCCCCCGGGCGAGCGCCTGTTCCAGGCTTTCCCGGACCCGGGAGCGATCCGGTTCCGGAATGCGCTCGAACCACCGGTAGGGGCTCGTGAGAGCTTCCACGTCCCCCCCGAGAAAGCTCAGGAGGGCGTTGTTCGCGTGGAGCTCGCCGCGGACCATGTCCCAGTCCCAGATCATGTCCCGCGAAGCCCGGAGAACGAGTTCATGCCGCTCCAGCGTCCCGGTCAGCTCCACCCGGGCCTCGTCCCGGGCCTCCAGCGTCTGGTTCAGCGCACGGGCCATGGCCACCACCTCGAGGGGACCCTCCTCCGTGACGCGGCTTCCAGGATGAAGGCGGGCCTCGGCGGCCTCCGAGGTCAGCTGGCCCAGGGACCGGGCCAGGAGTTGGCCGGCCCCCAGCAGGAGGACACCGAAAAGCGCGAGCAGCCCCAGGGTCAGGAGTCCCTGCCGGGCCGCCATCACCCGGACAGGTCCCCATACCGCGTCCGACGGCTCGCCCGCCATGATGATCCACGGAGTCTCCGGAATCCTCGCGTAGCCCCAGATTCGATCGACCCCGTCGGCCCCCTGACCGCGGAAGACACCGGACTCGCCTTCGGGGGGTCGGGTGGCCCCGGCCGCCCAGACATTTCGTCCCACCCAGGCCTCGGGGTCGGCGGAGCGCGCCACGTCAATCCCCGTGGAATCCAGGAGCACCAGGACCTGCCCAGCGCCCGTGATGGTGGAGGCGAGGAGGGCGTCCAGGGTTCGGGTTCGGAGCAGGATCTCCACCTCGCCGCCGGGGATTTCCAGGCGGACCGGAACGGCCCACTCGGATCCTCCTGCCGGCCGCTCCCATCGGAGGGGCTCGTCCACCCCCGGCCCTTCGCGCCGGGAAAGCCCTGCGGGGGAACCGGCCTGGCCCGCTGCGTCCCGGGAGAGCCCGGGCGCGGTTCCGGGTGCGGTTCCGGGCGCGGCTCCGGGCGGGCCCACCGCATCCCCGGCCGCACAGCGGAAGGCTCCCTCATCGGTTCCGATGCGGAGGGATGCCACGTTCGGGAGGAATCCGGCGAGCTCGCGAAGCCATGCGGCACACGCCTCCGCATCCCGGGTCAGCACGGTGGGATGCGCCGACACCCGGTAGGCCACGTTCTCGGCCTCGCGGAGGACCCGGCCCGCTTCCGTCCCCACCCCGCTGGCCAGCGCGGTCACGGCGGCGCGGACATCGGCCGCCCGCTCGCGGTACTCGAGGCCGACCTGGAGCCCGATGAAGGCGACGCCCCCGACCAGGGACATGAGCCCCAGGGCGAGGAGTCGACCGCGAATCGAAGGAGGCACCGGCGTCATGCCCCGAACGTACCGCCGACGCGGCCCGACGGCCACCTTGAAGCCCCGGTGGAAGCGAAGGACGGTGGGGGCGACGGACTGAACCCCGCACCGGCCGACGGGTAACGGGGCGCCCACCGTTCTTCCACCTGCGGTCTGTTACCGGCGTTCTTTCACCTGGACCCGCCATGCCCTCGCCCTTCCGCACCGAGCTCCAGGCCCGCGCCGTCGACCCGGCCGGACGGCGCTGGATCTTCGTCCCCTATGATCAGCTCACCGACCAGCTGGGCCCCCTCGCCCGCGAGGCCCCGGACGACGTGGGGATCGTGGTGGTGGAGTCCCCGGCCAAGGGCCGTGAGCGGCCCTACCACCGCCAGAAGCTGGCGCTGGTCCTGGCCAACCTCCGCCACTTTGCACTGGAACAGGCATCCCGGGGTGTGGCCGTCCGCCACGTGGTGAGCCCCGGGGACTACGCCGAGGCCCTTCGCATCTTCCTGGCAGAGCCCCCGCCCGAGCTTCGACCCGGCGCTTCGGGCGCCCCCCTCCGGGTCATGGAGCCTGCGGAACGGGAACTCCGGGAGGACCTGGCCCCCCTGGTCCGGGAAGGCGTCCTCGACGTCATCCCCCACGAGGGCTGGCTCACCACCGTGGAGGACTTCGAGGAAGGGACCGGACCCCGCCCCCCCTGGCGGATGGATGCCTTCTACCGGCGCGTGCGCCGTCGAACCGGGATCCTCATGGAGAAGGGAAGCCCCGTGGGCGGCAAGTTTTCCTTTGATGCCGAAAATCGGGAACCCTGGGCCGGCGACCCGCCCGCCGCCGTCCCGCCGACCTTCAGGACGGACCCGGTCACGGCGGAGGTTCTGGACCTCGTGGCCCAGGTGTTCCCGGGTCACCCGGGGAAGCTGGTTCCGGAGGCCCTCCCTTCCACCCTGGTCGATGCGGAAGCCCTCTGGGCCTGGGCCCGGGAAGCGTGCCTTCCTCACTTCGGGCCGCACGAGGACGCCATGTCCACGGCCTCCCGAACCCTGTTTCATACCCGGATCTCGGGGGTGGTGAACCTTCATCGCCTGACGCCGGCCCGGGTCTTGAAGGACGCGCTGGCCCTGGAGGTGCCCCTGGCCGGGAAGGAGGGCTTCGTTCGGCAGCTCCTGGGATGGCGGGAGTTCGTGCGCCACGTGCACCGGGCCACCGACGGCCTCCGGGATCTCTCGGGAGAGGCGGCTCGGGGGGCTGACCCCGGTCCGGGCGAGGGGGCCCCGGACGGGCTGGGTGCGGGCGGAGAGAATCCGGACGGAGAGGGTGCGTCCGGCCGGGATCCGGACGGGGGCGTTCCCCAGCGGAACGGCCACGCCGCTCCGTCCTTTCTCGGCGCCGCACATCCCCTCCCCCCCACCTTCTGGGGCGGGGCGCCGTCGGGGCTGAACTGCCTGGACCAGGTGGTGGACAGCGTCTGGGAGGAGGGATACAGCCATCACATCACCCGGCTCATGATCCTCTCCAACCTGGGGACCCTGCTGGATGTGGACCCCCGGGAACTCACCGACTGGTTCTGGGCAGGCTACATCGACGCCTACGACTGGGTGGTGGAACCCAACGTCCTGGGGATGGGCACCTTCGCGGTGGGCGAGCTCATGACCACGAAGCCCTACGTTTCGGGGACCCCCTACATCCGGAAGATGAGCGACTACTGCGACGGGTGCGCCCTTGACCCCGACCGGACCTGTCCGGTGTCGGAGCTCTACTGGGCCTTCCTGGCGCGTCACCGGGAGCGGCTGAAGGGCAACCGGCGGATGGCCCTCCCCCTGGCCTCGGCCGCCCGAAGGAGCGAGGCACGGCAGTCCGCGGATGCCCGGGTCGCCCGGGAGGTGCAGGCGGTGCTGGCCGCCGGAGAGCCGGTAACGGCCGACCGGGTCCGGGCTGCGCGGGAGGAGGGGTGACGGGACAGCGGGGGAACCCGCGGCAAGGGTCGGCAACGCGGCGCGGGGCCAGACGGAGGGCAGGGAAAGGGATCCCCAGGGCAGGTGCGGGGTTTCCGGAAATCCCGAGCCGGGTCCCTGATCCGCCCTGAGCCGGGCCCCTGATCCGTCCTGATCCGCCCTGATCCGTCCCGAATCGCTCTGCCTCCCTCCCTTCGCATCGACGTCGGTACCGACTCCCTGTCCATCCCCCCTTCCTCTCCCGCGCCCCTCATGACGGCTTCCCCGCCCCGCGACACCCTTCCAGCCTCCTCGCTGACCGGCCTGACCTACCTCGTGGTAGGAGGGTCCTCGGGGATCGGCCGAGCACTTTCCCGTCGCCTGGGAGCCCGCGGCGCCCGGGTGGTGGCCACGGGACGCGACGCCGAGCGCGTGGGACGTCTGGAGCCCATGGAGGGGGTGGAATTCCTTGTTCTGGCCGATGCGGCGGAGTTTGACGCGGTGGACACGCTGGTGCGCGACCTTGCTTCGGAGGCGGATGGACGGCTTGCCGGCGTGGTCAACTGTGCCGGGTCGATCCTGCTGCGTCCGGCGCACCTGACCTCGGCGAGCGACCTTGAAGAGACCCTCCGTCAGAACCTGGTGACGGCCTTCTCGGTGGTCCGGGCCGCCGGTCGCCACCTGGACGACGGCGGCTCCACCGTCCTCTTCTCCACGGCGGCGGTCCGGATGGGCCTCGCCGCCCACGAGGCGGTGGCCGCGGCCAAGGGGGGGGTGGAGGGACTGGTCCGATCGGCCGCCGCCACCTACGCGCCCCGCAGGCTGCGATTCAACGCTGTGGCTCCCGGCCTGGTGGACACCCCGCTGGCGGCGCGGATCGTGGGGAACGAGGCTGGACGAAAAGCTTCGCTCTCGCTCCACGCGCTCGGGCGACTCGGGTCGCCGGAGGATCCGGCGGCCATGGCCGAATTTCTCCTGGATCCGGCGCACGACTGGATCACGGGACAGGTGATCGGGGTGGACGGAGGACTGGGCTCGGTTCGGAGCCGCGGAGGCTGAGCGCTGGGCTTGAGCTGCGAGGGCTGAACTCGGAGTCCGGGAACCACGGCCGGTGGCCGCACGGGTGGAAGGATCGAGCAGGGAACGTGAGAACCTCAACCAACGAGTGATCATGTCCGAAGCGCAGGACAGGGCGGAAGTGGTGGTGGTGGGCGCGGGGCTGGCCGGGCTGGCCTGCGCACTGGATCTGGTGGCCCTGGGGCGCGATGTCCGCCTCGTCGAAGCCTCGGACGGGGTCGGAGGTCGGGTCCGCACCGACGCCGTCGACGGGTTTCTCCTGGATCGGGGGTTCCAGGTCATCCTCGAGGCCTACCCCGAGCTTCGCCGCCGGGTGGACCTGAAGGCGCTGGACCTCAAGGCCTTCTACCCCGGCACCCTGGTGCGCATCGGGAACGAGGTCCATCGCATGGCCGACCCGGGACTCGAGATGGCTGACGCCCTTCGGTCCCTCACCGCGCCCGTGGGGACCTTCGCCGACAAGCTCCGCGTGGCCCGACTCCGGCAGGAGGTCGGGGGCGGGGACGCGGAGCGGCTTCTCGAGGCCCCTGCCGGAACCACCGAGGAGGTGCTTCGTGAGGCAGGGTTCTCGGAGGGGATGATCGACCGGTTCTTCCGCCCCTTCTTCGGCGGGGTTCTTCTGGATCCGACACTGGGCGTCTCCGGACGTCTCTTCCGCTACTACTTCCGCATGTTCGCCGAGGGCACCTCCTCCCTGCCCGCCACCGGAATGGAGGCCCTTCCCCGCCAGCTGGCGGCCCGCCTCCCCGAGGGGATCCTGCAACTCAATCACCCGGTCCGGAAGGTCACGGCTTCCCGGGTGGAGTTCGAAGGAGGAGGAAGCCTCGAGGCCGAGGCGGTGGTGGTGGCCGTGGAGGGACCCGAAGCCAGCCGGCTGCTGGGGGACCGCGTGGCCGATCCCGGCTCCCGGAGCGTCACCTGCCTGTACTTCGACGCTCCCGAGTCCCCGGTGAACGAGGAGATTCTCGTCCTGAACGGCAACGGCCCCTCGGAGGGTCCCGTGAACAACCTGGCCGTTCTTTCCGACGTGGCGAAGGGCTATGCCCCCTCCGGCCGGGCCCTGATCTCGGTGACCGTGGTGGGGGAGCCGAACGGCAGCGAGCTGGAGCTGGAGCAGGACGTCCGGCGCCAGCTCACCGGGTGGTACGGCGACCAGGTAGCAGGGTGGAAAGCCATCCGGCAGTACCGTATCGCCCACGCCCAGCCCCTCCAGACCCCGGCCCTCATGACGTCGCCCCGCCGCCCCGTGCGCCTCGACAACGGCCTCTTCGTCTGCGGCGACCACCGGGACCACGCGTCGCTGAACGGTGCCCTGTCGTCGGGCGGGCGGGCGGCCCGGGAGCTCCACCGGGCGCTCTCCTGAGGCGGACATGCTCCTGAGGCGGTAGGCGCTTCCTGAGGCAGGCACTCTCCTGAGGCAGGCACTCTCCTGAGGCCGGCGCTCTCCTGAAGCCGGGTCCGGCTCTCCGGAGGCTGCGCCGGGCCGTTTCCGTCCGCCCGACCCGAGGCCGGGCCCGGTGTCAGGTCCGGGCAGCCGCCTGGTGGACACCCTCCAGCTCGTCCCACTCCACCCGGCCGGGCTCGTCCCAGTTCCACTGGTCAGGGAGCCCCAGGTCCTTCGCGATGCACCCGTAGGTGGTCTCGGCGGAGAGGAACACGCCGGGGACGCCGGCGCCCGGGTGGGTGCCTGCCCCCACCAGATAGAGTCCCTTCACGTCCTCACTCCGGTTGTGGGGCCGGAAATACGCGGTCTGCATGAACTTGGGAACGATGGCGAAGGCGTTTCCATGCAGGGAGTTGAGGTCGTCCCGGAAATCGGTGGGATCCATGATGTGGAGCACTTCCAGGTTCTCCCGAAGGCCCTCCATCCCCCATTCCTCCAGGAAGTCGATGACCTTGTGGGCAAAGGGCTCCCGGAGCTTCTCCCAGTCCTGCCCGCCCCGGAGGTTCGCCACCGGTACCAGCACGTACATGCTCTCGCACCCTTCCGGTGCCATGGACGGGTCCGAGCGGGTGGGGACGTGGAGGTACATGGAGAAGTCGTCGGGGACGATCTTGCGGTCGAAGATGTCGGCGATGAGCTCCTTGTAGCGCTCGGTGAGGATGAGGGTGTGGTGCTCCAGCGCCGGGTACTGCTTCTTCGTGCCCAGGTAGAGAAGGAGGCAGGACATGGCGTAGTCCAGCTTCTCCACCTTCCGGTCCGTCCACTTCTTTCGGGCCGAGGCATCCACCAGGTCCCGGTAGGTATGGCCCACGTCGCCATTGGAGACCACGAGGTCGGCCTCGAACCGGCTCCCCCCGGCCTCCACGTGGGTGACCCTGCGCTGGGCGTCGGTCCCGATGCGGGTCACCTCGTGCTCGGTCCGGATCTCCCCTCCGAGCTCGGTGAAGAGCGTCCCCATGGCCTCCACCAGGCTGTACATCCCCCCACGGGAGAACCAGACCCCGCCCCTGCGCTCCAGGTACGGGATCATGAGGTAGACCGCCGGCGTGTAGAAGGGGTTGCCTCCCACGAAAAGGGGGTGGAACGAGTAGACGAAGCGGTGCCGGAAGTCCTTGAAGTACCGGTTCACCAGCATGGTCACCGGAAGGAACGCCTCCAGCCGGATCAGGTCGGGAATGAAGCCCAGCATGGTCTTCAGGTCCCCGAACGACTTGGACCCCAGCCGGTCTCCGATGACGGAATCGTAGATGGGCCTGGCCTTCTTCATGAAGTCGTCGAAGCGCTCGGCATCCTCGGCGTTGAAGGTCGCCATCTGGGCCTTCATCCGATCCGGATCCCCCACGTAGTCGATCTGCGTCCCGTCGTGGAAGTAGATCCGGTAGTAGGGGTCCAGCGGCATGAGCTCCACGTAGTCCGAGAGTTTCCGGCCCGCCGCCTGGAACACCGATTCGATGATGTGGGGAGCCGTGATCAGTGACGGCCCCATGTCGAAGGTGTAGCCCTGGTCCTTGAGCTGGTAGGCGCGCCCTCCGATCTTCTCCCGCTTCTCGAGGAGGGTGACCTGGAGGCCGGCCGCCTGGAGACGGATGGCCAGGGCCAGACCGCCGAAGCCGCTTCCGACGATGACGGCCCGCTTGGGATTCGTACCGTTGACATTTGCGCTGGACGACATGATGACAGGACTCTCGCTGGTGGAATCGAGGATGCGGAAGGGGAAGGTTCAGGAGAGGATCTGGGGAAGGATCAGGCGGGGGCGGGAGAGTACCTCCTTCCGCGCAGGGGGTTCCGCCCCTGGGCCACGTTGCCCGCGCACCGGTCCCTCCCTATTCTGGACACCGTTCGGGAGCGGAACCCTCCCGGGCCGAATCCCCCGTTCCACCCCCCGCCGCCGCTCCATCTCCCCACTCCCTTTTCGAGCCTCCCCGTCGTGACTCCTCCGTTTCCGTTTTCGGCCATTGTGGGACAGGAAGAAATGAAGCTCGCCCTCCGCCTGGCGGCCGTGGATCCCACCCTCGGGGGGGTCCTGGTGTTCGGCGACCGGGGCACCGGGAAGTCCACCGCCGTGCGTGCGCTGGCCGCCCTCCTCCCCCCCATCGACGTGGTGGACGGATGCCCCTACGGATGCGCCCCTGCCCGCTCGTCCGAGGGGGCAGGTCCGGCGGGGCTCTGCCGCACCTGCACGGGAGCCCCGGGGAATGCCGCGGGATCCGCATCGCTTCCGGTGCTCCGGCGGCCCGTTCCCATGGTGGACCTCCCTCTGGGAGCCACCGAGGACCGGGTCGTGGGAACCCTGGACCTGGAGCGGGCCCTCCTCGACGGCACCCGGTCCTTTGAACCGGGGCTCCTGGCCCGGGCGAATCGGGGGTTTCTCTACATCGACGAGGTGAACCTCCTGGACGACCACCTGGTGGACCTCCTCCTGGATGTGGCCGCCTCGGGCGAGAACGTGGTGGAGCGCGAAGGCATTTCCATTCGCCATCCGGCCCGATTCGTCCTCGTGGGGAGCGGAAACCCCGAGGAGGGGGACCTGAGGCCCCAGCTCCTGGACCGCTTCGGGCTCTCGGTGGAGGTGGGGACCCCGAGAAACATCGATGACCGTATCGAGGTCCTCCGCCGCCGGGACGCCTACGACCGGGATGCCGACGGCTTCCAGCGTCGCTGGGCCTCGCAGGATGGCCGGGTCCGCAAGGGTCTGGAGCGGGCCCGGGCCCGGCTGGGGGAGGTGGAGGTGAGCGATGCCTTTCTCCGACGGGCCTCCGGTCTCTGCGTGGCCCTGGGCGTGGACGGCCTCCGGGGCGAACTCACCCTCCTGAGGGCGGCCCGGGCCCTGGCGGCGCTGGAGGAGGCGAGCGAGGTGACGCCCGAACACCTGGCCGCCGTGGCACCGCCCTCTCTTCGGCACCGGCTTCGCCGGGATCCCCTGGACGAAAGTGGTTCCACGGAGCGCATCGACCGTGCGCTCCGGGAGATGGGTCTGGTGGAGGAAGAACCGTCGCCCGCCGCTCACCCCACGACGCGGGCCTGACGTGCTCCCGTCGGATCCTCATACCCTGGCCGCCCTTCTGGTGGCGGCCGACCCGGAGGGGCTCGGGGGCGCCGTCCTGCTGGGTCCCGGGGGACCCGCCGTAGAGGGGTGGTGCCGATTGCTTCGGGGGAGTCTGCCGCCCGGTTCCCCGTGGCGCCGGGTCCCCGTGGGGGTCACGCCGGACCGCCTCTCCGGCGGGATCGACCTGGCCGGAACCCTTCGGACCGGCCGCCGCGTCCTTCAGCCGGGGATCCCCGCCGAAGCCGACGGCGGGATCCTCATCCTCCCGTCGGCGGAGCGGATCCACCCGGAGGTCACGGCGGTCCTGCTGGAGGTCCTGGATCGAGGGCGCCTCCGCGTCGAGCGGGAGGGGCTGTCGGCCGACCTGGCGGCCCGGGTGGGGGTGGTGGCCCTGGACGAGGCCAGGGAGGACGAGCCCGGATCCCCGGAGGCCCTCCGCGACCGGGTGGCCTTTCTCCTGGCCCTCCCTGCGCGCTGGACGCCCGACCGCCTCCCGGACCCCGAGGAAGTGGCGGAGGCCAGGGCCCGGATCGCCCACGTCCAGGTTCCCGCCTCCGCGGTGCGCGCCCTGGCCGAGATGAGCCTTCGGGGGGGGCCGCCCTCCCTGCGCCCGATGGCCTTTGCCCTGCGGGCGGCTCGGGGGATCGCCGCCCTCCGGGACAGCCCCCAGGTGGAGGCGGAAGACGTCTGGCTGGCGGCGGCCCTGGTGCTCGCGCCCCGCGGGGTTCCGCTTCCGGCGCCGCCGGGCGAGGCCGACGCGGAGATGGAGGAGGTGGAGGCGAATCCGCCGGAGGCGGACGAGGATGCCGTCCCCCCCGACGATGCGGCGGCGCCCCCGCCCCCTCCGGATCCCGCGGCATCCACGGAAACGCTCCCGGACGCCGACCCGGCGCCGGACCCGGAGTCCGCCTCCGATCCCGATGACCTGGGCGAAGGGAAGCCCCCCCCGTCCGAGCCTCCGACGTCCTCCGCCCTCCCGGACCGCCTCGTGGCGGCCACCCTCGCGCTCCTCCCGGACGACGATGCCCCGGAGCAGCGTCGCCGGGGAAAAGGGGCCGGCGTCCGGGGAGCGGGACGGGGACAGGGGGGCACCCCGGTGGAGGCCCACGAACGAGGCCGAAGGGTCGGCGCCGATCGGGGCGCCCCCGGCCGAGGTCGGCGCGTCGATCTTCCCGCCACCCTTCGGGCGGCGGCCCCGTGGCAGGCCCTCCGCCGGCGGGAGGCCGAGAAGGCCCGGAGCGAGGACTCACCCCGGGCCGAAGAACCACCCTCGGCCGAGAAGCCGACCACGGAGCGATCCCGCCTTCACGTGGTCCCCGGAGACCTGCACATCCAGCGCCGGGTCCGGCCGGCGGCCCGGCGGACCATCTTCGCCGTGGATGCCTCCGGCTCCCAGGCGCTCCGCCGACTGGGCGAGGTGAAGGGCGCCGTGGAGCTCCTCCTCGCCGAGAGCTACCGCGCCCGGGAGGAGGTGTGCCTCGTGGTCTTCCGGGACCGGGAAGCCCGTCTACTTCTCCCGCCGACCCGGTCGTTGACCCGGGCCAAGCGACTCCTGCGCGGACTCCCCGGGGGGGGCGGCACGCCACTGGCGCTGGGACTCGCCGAAGCGCTCCGCCTGGCCGAACAGGCCCTCCGGGAGGGCGTGGCCCCCCGGGTGGTCCTCCTGACCGACGGTCGTCCCAACGTGGATGCCGCCGGGCGGGGGGGGCGCCCGCGTGCCCGGGAGGACGCGCTGGCGGTGGGCACCGCCATCGGCCTTCGCGCGGTGGACGTCCGCGTGCTGGACACCGGGCTTCGCCCCGAACCTTTCCTGGAGGAGCTGGCCCGGCGGATGGGCGCCGAAGCCCGCCACCTCCCCTTTGCCGATGCCCGACGGATCCGGCGTGCCCTCGCCGACTCGCCGTCGGGCGACTCCGCACCTCCGTCTCCAGCGAGGCGACGTCATGGCTGATCCGTCTCCGAACTTCGGGACCACCGCACCCGAATCCACCTCGTCCTCCCTGCCCAATGCGGCGGACTCGCCCAATGCGGCGGCCTCGAATGGCGCGGCCCCGAATGGCGTGGCCCCACATGGCGCGACCCCGGATGGCGCGACCTCCCATGGCGCGACCGCAAATGGCGTGACCGCAAATGCCGCGGCTTCGAAGGCGCCGGCATCCGACGTCCCCGCCACGAGCTCCGCCGAGCCAGGGCATCCCGCTCCCCCCCTCTCGGTGGGAGAGCGGCTCCTGGCTCTCCGGGACCGCATCCTGGCCTCTCCGGGCTTTCAGCGCTGGGCCTCGGCCTTTCCGCTCACGCGGCCCATTGCCCTCTCGCGGTCCCGCCGGGTGTTCGATCTGTGCGCGGGGTTCGTGTATTCCCAGACCGTACTCGCCGCCGTGCGCCTGGACCTCTTCACCCGGCTCTCACGGGGTCCCATGGCCCCGTCGGAGCTGGCCGACGCCTGCGGGCTCCCCCTGGACCGCCTGGAACGGCTCCTGGGATCGGCCACGGCCCTGGGGCTGGTGCGTCGGACCCGAAGCGGGCGGATCGCCCTCGGCGCCATGGGGGCTCCCCTCGTGGGGAACGAGGCGCTGGCCCGGATGGTGGAGCACAACGTCCTCTTCTACCATGACCTGGCCGATCCCGTGGCCCTGCTCCGCGACGGACCCGGGGACAAGGGTCTCCTGCACGGATACTGGGCCTACACCCGCTCGTCAGAGGCGAAGGACCTCACCTCGGAGCAGGTTGGTCCCTACTCCGCCCTCATGGCGGCCTCGCAGCCCCTGGTCTCCCGCGAGATCCTCGATGCCTACCCCTTCCAGCGCCATCGGCGGATCCTGGATGTGGGGGGAGGGGAGGGCGCCTTCCTCGAGCAGGTGGGGCTGCGGCACCCCCGCCTGGAGCTCGGTCTCTTCGACCTCCCGGCCGTGGCCGCGCGGGCCCGGGAGCGGCTCAGCGAGCGTTTTTCGCCTTCGCGCCTCCACCTGGCCGGAGGAGACTTCTTCCGGGATCCCCTCCCCCGGGGGGCCGACGTGATCACCCTGGTCCGGATCCTCCACGATCACGACGACCACGAGACCCGGGCCCTGCTTCGTTCGGTGAGGGAGGCCCTCCCCCCCGGCGGCACGGTGGTGGTGGCCGAGCCCATGGCCGGAATGCGTGGAGCCGAGACGGTGGGCGCCGCCTACTTCTCGCTCTACCTCCTGGCCATGGGGCAGGGCCGCCCCCGCTCCCCCGCCGAGTACCGGGGGCTCCTCCGGGAGGCCGGGTTCCGGAAGATCCGAAGCCCGCGACCCCGTTCCCCGGTGCTGACGAGCGTGGTCACCGGCGTGGCCTGACGGAGTCGCCTGACGGGTGCGCGCCCCCGCCCGGCCCCGCACGTCCTGATGTGTAAACAAACCTGTACACGTGTAGTTGTAATTTTTGCTTGACATGCAGGGGGGGGTTCCCCATTCTGTTCGACAACGTGGGCCGACGGCTCACTTCGGCCGGCGTGGGCAGCGGGACTTCTCCCGCACGGCGGCCCCTCGGAACTGGAGGAGGGACCTGTGGATCGGGAGTGTGCGTGGACACAATGGCGGTAGTCCTGGAAGAGCCTGGACGACTCGTCCTTCGGCGTCTGGGCCTGGCGTCACCGGAGCCGGAGGACGTCGTGGTCGACGTCGCCTGGACCGGGGTCAGCACCGGCACGGAGCGTCTCCTCTACTCGGGCACCATGCCCCCCTTCCCGGGACTGGGCTACCCCCTGGTCCCGGGGTACGAAGCCATGGGCCAGGTGCGCTGGGCCGGCCCCCGGTCCGGCCGGACGGAGGGGGAGTGGGTCTTCGTTCCGGGGTCCCGTGGATTTGACGGCGCGCGCGGGCTCTTCGGCGCAGCCGCCCGGCGCCTGGTGGCCCCCGGCCAGCGGGTGGTTCCGGTCTCGGAGCGACTGGGCGAGGAAGCCTGCCTTCTCGCCCTGGCCGCCACCGCGGCCCACGCCGTGCGGGACGGCATCGCCGCCGAACGCACCCTCGTGGTGGGACACGGCGCCCTGGGCCGGCTCACGGCGCGCTACCTCGCCACCCGGGAGGACGCGCCGCCCCCGGTGGTGTGGGAAACGAACCCCATTCGGATGTCGGGAGCCGACGGCTACGAGGTGGTGGCCCCCGACGACGACACCGACGGCCGGTATGGCACGATCTACGACGTCAGCGGGGATCCCAACATCCTCGACGTCCTTCTGCCCCGTCTCTCGCACGGGGGCGAAGTGGTGATGGCCGGCTTCTACACGAAGCCCGTCCAGTTCACCTTCCCGCCCGCCTTTCTGCGGGAGGCGCGCATCCGCGTGGCCGCCGAGTGGCGCCCCGACGACCTGCGCGAAGTCATGTCCCTCATGGGCGAAGGAAGATTCTCGCTGGAGGGACTGGTTACCCATCGCTTTCAGGCAGCCGGAGCCCCGGAGGCCTACCGCACCGCCTTCGACGACCCGACCTGCGTCAAGATGATCCTCGACTGGAGAGGCACTGCATGATCGCGCCCACGGACACCCCCGTATCTGACGAGACCCCCGAGACGAAGGAAACCCAGATCATCGCCATCTACGGAAAGGGCGGGATCGGGAAGAGCTTCACCCTGGCCAACCTGTCGTACATGATGGCGCAGCAGGGCAAACGGGTTCTCCTGATCGGATGTGATCCGAAATCCGACACGACATCGCTCCTGTTCGGAGGCCGGGCGGTCCCCACCATCATCCAGACCTCCTCGGAGAAGCGGCTCGCCGGCGAGGAAGTGGCCATCGGCGACGTCTGTTTCATTCGCGACGGCGTCTTCGCCATGGAACTGGGGGGACCCGAGGTCGGACGGGGATGCGGAGGCCGGGGCATCATCCACGGGTTCGAGCTTCTCGAGAAGCTGGGCTTCCACGAGTGGGGCTTCGACTACGTCCTCCTGGACTTCCTGGGCGACGTGGTGTGCGGGGGCTTCGGCCTCCCCATTGCCCGCGACATGTGCCAGAAGGTCATCGTGGTGGGCTCCAACGACCTGCAGTCCCTCTACGTCGCCAACAACGTCTGCTCCGCGGTGGAATACTTCCGGAAGATGGGCGGAAACGTGGGCGTGGCCGGCCTGGTCATCAACAAGGACGACGGCACGGGCGAGGCCGCGGCCTTCGCCGAGAAGGTCGGCATCCCGGTTCTGGCCGCCATCCCCCAGGACGACGACATCCGTCGGAAGTCGGCCAACTACGAGATCGTGGGCCGACCCGGTGGCGTCTGGGCATCCCTCTTCGAGGAGCTGGCGCTGGGTGTGGAGGAGGCCCCCCCGGTTCGCCCCCTCCCCCTCACCCATGACGGACTCCTGGACCTGTTCAAGGGCGAGGACGTGGGCCGCAACGTGGTCCTCACGCCGGCCACGCCCACCGACATGCGCGGCGGGGTGATCATCGAGCGCGAGTCCCTCGAGATCGTGTACGAGGCGGTCTGACCATGACCGCATCCCGCACCCCCCTTCACCTCCCCGTAGTCGGACCGGCGGCCCCGCCCGTCGACGCACCACCCGTCGAGGCACCGTCGGGCGAGCCGGACCCAACGGCCACCGCCAGCGAGGGAGACGCCGCTGCCGGCGCCTCCTGCCATGGCGGCCGCGAACGCCTGCTGGCTGCCGAGACCGCCGACGGGAAGTCGTCGGTCCTCCGCGAGCTCGTGGACGACTACCCTCTGGGGCCCCACGACCAGCCGCAGGGTATGTGCCCGGCCTTCGGCTCCCTCCGTGTGGGCCTCCGCATGCGGCGGACCGCCACCGTGCTTTCGGGATCGGCCTGCTGCGTCTACGGCCTCACCTTCACCTCCCACTTCTACGGGGCTCGCCGCACGGTCGGCTACGTGCCGTTCAACTCCGAGTCACTGGTCACCGGGGCCCTCTTCGAGGACATCAAGAAGGCCATGGAGGACCTGGCCGACCCGGAGCGGTACGACACCATCGTCATGACGAACCTCTGCATCCCCACGGCATCGGGCGTCCCGCTGGACCTCCTGCCAAAGGAGATCAACGGAGTCCGGATCGTCGGGATCGACGTCCCCGGATTCGGGGTGCCGACGCACGCCGAGGCCAAGGACGTGCTCGCCGGGGCCCTCCTCAAGTATGCCCGGACCGAGGCGGAAGCCGGGCCGGTGGCCCGCCCCGAGGGGCTGGTCAAGGACCGCCCCACCGTCACCCTGCTGGGCGAGCTCTTCCCCGCCGACCCCATGGTCATCGGCTCCCTCCTGGAACCCATGGGCGTGGTGGT
>Ga0114946_10001261_pt1 | contig 17392 bp, 14 predicted proteins | sample WalLakDeSediment_FD_88676 | JGI IMG/M metagenome (GOLD analysis project Ga0114946, IMG submission 88676) | Lake sediment microbial communities from Walker lake, Nevada to study Microbial Dark Matter (Phase II) - Walker Lake 11/02/13 Deep Sediment | ecosystem: Environmental > Aquatic >... | reverse complement strand
GCCCCCGTTGTCGTGCACGGGCAGGGCGGTGCGCAGGGGCAGGTGGGGTCCGCCGGGTCGATCCAGGCCGAGGCCGCCCTTCCCGGCGACCTCTCCATCCGCCCGGAGCGCACCGACTGGCAGGAGACCTCGAGCTACGCCGAGGTGATGGGTCACCTCGAGCGGGTGGCGGCGTCGCATCCCCGCATGCACCTTGCCACCTTCGGGTACACGAACCAGGGGCGCGCGCTCCCCCTCCTGGTGGTGGGCCCCGCGTCGCCCGAGGCGGCCACGGCGGAGGCGGTCCGCGATGCCGGAACGCTTCGCATCTACCTGCAGGGGAACATCCATGCGGGCGAGGTGGCCGGGAAGGAGGCCCTTCTGCGTCTCGTCCGACGTTTCGCCGAAGGAGACCCGGAGGCCGAGCCATGGACCCGGGGGTGGGTTCTCCTCATCGGGCCGATCTACAATGCCGATGGCAACGAGGCCGTGGACCTCCGGAATCGTCCGCGCCAGCATGGCCCTCTCGGGGGGATGGGCACCCGACCCAATGCCCAGGGACTCGATCTGAACCGGGACCAGATGAAGCTGGACTCCCCCGAGGCCCGCTCCCTGGCCCGCCTGTTCACGGACTGGGACCCGCACGTGATCCTGGATCTCCACGTGACCAACGGCACGCGGCATGCCTACCACCTGACCTACGCACCGGGGCTGCACCCGGCGACCCCCCCGGTCCTGGACCGCTACCTGCGGGATGAACTCTTTCCCGCCGTCACCCGGGAGGTGGAGGATCGGTGGGGCTGGCACATGTGGCATTACGGCAACGTGGCGAACCGGGCCGGCGTCCGGGGATGGTGGACCTTCGACCATCGCCCCCGGTTCGTGACGAACTACGCAGGCGTCCGGGGTCGACTGGGCATCCTCAGCGAGGCCTATTCCTATCTCACCTTCGAGGACCGGGTGCTGGCCACGGAGCGTTTCGTGGACGCGATCCTGGGTTTCCTCGAGCCGCGCAGGGATGAGGTACGGCGGATGGTGGAGGGTGTGGCGGAAGGGGAAGCGGAGGGGCTGCCGGGGACGCCCATTCCCCTCCGGGCGGAGTTGCCGGCGAGCCCGGCGTCCCATGCGATCCTCATGGGCGAGGTGGTGGAGGAGGAGAATCCCTGGAGCGGGGAGGCCATCCTTCGGCGGGTCGACGTGGTCACCCCGGAGGCGATGCCGGCGGGCGTGGCCTTCGAAGGGACGGAGCTGGCGGTGGCACCCCGGGCGTACCTTCTCCCCGCCGCCGCCGCTCCCGTGGCGGCCCGGCTTCGGGCCCACGGCATCCGGGTGGAGGTGATGGGCGAGGGAGGCGAGGCCCAGCTGGAACGGTTTCGCGTGGAGGAAGCCCGGAGCGCGGATCGTCCCTTCCAGGGGCGCACTGAACGCGAGGTGACGGGGAGGTGGGAGGCGGAGCGGCTCCGCGTCGAGCCCGGAACATTCCGGGTCCCCGTGGGACAACCGCTCGGGAGGCTTGCGGTTCTGCTCCTCGAGCCGAGGGCCGACGACGGGTTCCTCGCCTGGGGAATCCTGGACCCATGGATCGAAGAGGGCCGGGACTACCCGGTGTGGCGGGAACCCCATCGCTGACGGTGGGTGGCTGGACTCGAACTGGAGGTGAGGATGATGCACGTGGACTGGAGATGCGGACGAGGCGGTCGCCGGTGGCGAGGCCCTGCCCTGGGGGTACTCCCGGGCCTTCTCCTGGGTCTTCTCCTGAGCCCGATCTTCGAGCCCCTCACCGGGGCCGGGGAGGCGCACGGGCAGGTGGGAGCCGACCGGGACGCCTATGTGCGCCTCATGAGCATCCACTTCGACCTCCCGGCCGGAGAGGCCGAGCGCCTGCTGGAGGGGCGCCTTGCCGCCGACGAACTTCCGGTCGTCCTCTTCCTCGCCCGGGAGAGTGGGATCGCAGCGCCGGCCGTCGTGGCCATGCGCCGCGCCGGAACGTCGTGGAGTGCCCTTGGACAGCGGGCCGGCGTGGGTGGAGACCGGTTCCACGTTGAGATTCCGGACGCTGCCGTGGACGCCAGGGTGGTCCGGATCCATGAGCGCTTCTCCGGCACGCCGCGGAGCGGCTGGGCTTCCCTGGACTTCACCGACGACGAGGTGATCACCCTGGTTCACCTTCAGGTGCTGACCCACCAGTTCCACGTACCGGTGGAGCGGGTGCTCCGGGCCCGGGCGGACGTCTCCTCGTGGATCGAAGTCCCCGCCCGCCTTGCAGGAGGACGCTGACCATGCCCTCGCCCCCGGTATTCGAGGCCCTGGCGCACCCCCGCCCGGCCGACGAGGAACGGATGGAGGCCCGGGCCCGGGACTTCGCCGCCGAGATGCGCACCCGCCGGACGGTTCGCCACTTTGCACCCTCGCCGGTTTCCCGGAGCGTCATCGAGGCCTGCCTGGACGCCGCCGGGGCCGCCCCCTCCGGCGCCAATCGCCAGCCCTGGCACTTCGTGGCCGTGAGCGATCCCGAGGTCAAACGCAGGATCCGGGAGGCGGCAGAGCGGGAGGAGGAGGCGTTCTACGGGGGGCGGGCCCCCCGGGAGTGGCTGGATGCCCTGGCGCCCCTGGGCACCAATGCACAGAAGCCCTTTCTGGAGGATGCCCCCTGGCTCATTGCCGTCTTTGCCCAGAGCTGGGGGCTGGACGAGGCGGGCGACCGGATCCGGAACTATTACGTGACCGAGTCCGTGGGGCTCGCCACCGGGTTCCTCCTCGCGGCCCTCCACCGGGCGGGCCTCGGGACCCTCACCCATACCCCTTCTCCCATGCGGTTCCTGGGCGAGGTCCTGGGGCGCCCGGACAACGAACGGCCCTTTCTCCTGGTGGTGACGGGCCACCCCGCCGATGATGCCAGGGTTCCGATTCTCAGGAAGAAGAGCCTGGAGGCGTACACCGAGTTTCGCGAATCCACCCTCTCTCCCCCGGAGGCCTCGTCATGACTGCGCCCCTCCCCCCTGGCCTGGATCCGGACACGATCCGGATCTTCACCCGTGCGGTACTCCGGGACCTGCAGGCCCTGGAGCGGATGCTCCGTGAAGGCCGGGTCGAGGAGGGGCCCCGCCGCTTCGGCGCCGAGCAGGAACTCTTCCTCGTGGGGAAGGGATGGCGCCCCGCACCCGTGGCTCCCCGCGTCCTGGAGCGACTGGGCGAGGGACCCTTCACCCCCGAACTTGCGCTCTTCAACATGGAGATCAACCTCCCCCCGGAGCTCCTGACCGAGGGAGCCTTCCACCGGGTGGAGGAGACGCTGACCCGGCTCGTGGGCCAGGCGCGGGAGGCGGCCAGGGAGGAGGGGGCCGAGATCATCCTCTGCGGGACGCTTCCGACCCTGGTCAAGTCGGACATGACCCTGGACAACATCACGCCCAACCCCCGCTACCGGGCGCTGAACGACGCCCTGAACGCCATGCGGGGGGAAGAATACAACCTCCGCATCGAGGGCGCGGACGAGCTCATGATCCGGCACGATTCCGTGATGCTGGAGGCGTGCAACACCTCCTGCCAGGTCCACCTCCAGGTGAGTCCTGCCGAGTTCCCGCTCTTCTACAACGCCGCCCAGCTCGCCCTGGCTCCGGTCCTGGCGGCTTCCGTCAACTCTCCCATCCTCTTCGGGCGCCGGCTCTGGGCCGAGACCCGAATCGCCCTCTTCCAGCAGTCCCTCGACACCCGTTCCGCCACGCCCTTTCTCCGGGACCTGGCGCCCCGGGTCCGCTTCGGCGAAGCGTGGGTCCGGGAGTCGGTGACCGAGCTCTTCGCCCAGGACCTGGCCCGCTTCCGGGTCCTCCTGACCGGCCCCATTCCCCCGGATCCCATCCGGGAGCTGGACGAGGGTAAGCTTCCGGCGCTGGCGGCGCTTCAGCTCTACAACAGCACCGTCTACCGGTGGAACCGCCCCTGCTTCGGGGTGAAGGGGGACACGGCTCACCTGCGCATCGAGTCCCGGGCGCTTCCATCCGGGCCGAGTCTCCTGGACGAGGTGGCGAACGCCGCCCTCTGGACCGGCGCCGTCCTGGGCATCGCCGGCGAGCTGGGGGACCCGGCGAAGCTCCTTCCCTTCGGCGAGGTCAAGGGGAACTTCCTCTCCGCGGCCCGCGAGGGACTCTCGGCGGGAATCCGGTGGGTGGACGGGAAGATGTGGAACGCCCCCAGCCTTCTCCTGGATGTGCTGATTCCCCTGTCCGGTCGGGGGCTGGCCGAGGCCGGGGTGAGCCAGGCCGAGATCGATCGTTACCTGGGGGTGATCGAGGAGAGGGTGCGCTCCCGGCGCACCGGGGCCCGCTGGATCCTGGAATCGCTGGAAGCCATGGAGAACCGTGGGACGGTCTCGGAACGGATGGCGGCCCTCACCGCCGCCATGGCCACGCGCCAGGCCGGGGACGCCCCGGTGCACGAGTGGGCGCCCGCCCGCCTGGAGGAGTCGGGGGGGTGGGCCCACACCTACATGCGGGTGGAGCAGTACATGAACACCCGGCCCGTGACGGTGAACGAGGACGAACTCGTGGACCTGGCGGCCTTCGTGATGGACCGGGAGGGGATTCGGCACATCCCGGTGGAGGACCGGGAGCACCGCCTGGTGGGACTCCTTTCCTACCGGTGCCTCCTGCGCAGCCTGGCGGAGCGGGGAACGCTGGAACCAGGGCAGGCCCTGCCCGTGAGGGACGTCATGGAGCGAAACCCCCTCACGGTGTCACCGAGGACGCCCACCATGGAGGCCATCGAGATCATGCGCCGGGAACGGATTTCGTGCCTCCCGGTTGTGCAGGAGGATCGGCTGGTGGGGCTGGTGACCGAGCGGGACTTCATGCCCATCGCCTACGAACTCCTGGAGGAACGGCTGAGCCGGGGCTCGTGACCCCCGCGGGTACGCGCCCTCGCCGATGGCATCGCGCGCGCCTTCCACCCGGTGTCCTTCGCGGGTAGCTTTCCGCGTCTCCCCCTGAATCCAGCTCGCGGAAATCCGTCATGGACCCAGCCCAGCTTCACCACCGCCGGATCCTGGTGGTGGACGACGAGGCGGCCAACGTGTCGTCCCTCCTTCGCCTGCTGGAGCGGAGCGGATACACCCAGGTCCGGGGCGTGACCGATTCCCGGCACGTGGTCCGGGAGTTCGAGTCCTTCGGCCCGGACCTCCTGCTCCTGGACCTGCGCATGCCCCATGTGGACGGCTTCCAGGTCCTGGCGTCCCTGCGCGGCAGCGTGCCGAAGGACGAATACCTCCCGGTCCTGGTTCTCACGGGGGACCTCTCGCCCGAGGTCCGGGAGCAGGCGCTTTCGGCTGGCGCCCGGGACTTCCTGACCAAGCCCTTCGACCTCACCGAGGTCCTGCTCAGGATCCGGAACCTCCTGGAGGCCCGCGTCCTGCACCTGGCCCTCCGGGACACCAACCGGACCCTGGAGAACCGGGTCCGGGAGCGGACAAGGGAGCTGGCCGAAGCCCAGCTCGAGATCCTGGAGCGCCTGGCGCTGGCGGCCGACTACCGCGACGACCTCACCGGGCGCCACGCCCAGCGGGTCGGGCTCCTGGCCTCTCTCCTCATGGCGGAACTGGGTCGACCCGACGAGGAGGTCCATCTCGTGCGCTGGGCCGCCACCCTGCACGACGTGGGAAAGATCGGGGTCCCCGACAGCATTCTCATGAAGCCCGGCCCCCTGGACGACGCCGAGTACCAGGTGATCCGCACCCACGTCGACATCGGGGAGAAGATCCTCTCGGGGAGCCGCTTCCCCCTGCTCAACCTGGCCAGCGAGATCGCCCGGACCCACCACGAGCGCTGGGATGGCACCGGCTACAACGGGCTGACGGGAAGGGAGATCCCCCTCCCTGGCCGCGTGGTGGCCCTGGCCGATGCCTATGACTCCCTGACCCACGTCCGTCCCTACAAGGATGCCGTCGGACCCCGGGAAGCCGTGGTCCGGATCGAGCAGGATCGGGGGAGCCACTTCGACCCGGAGGTGGTGGATGCCTTCCTGGCGCTCCGGGATCGGGGAGAGCTGGAGACGCTGGATGCCCGGGTCCGGCAGGAGAAGCGGAACCCCCTCGACGGGGCCCCGATTCACTTCCTGATCAATTCGCCCTGACGGCCCGGTCCCGGGCCCAGGCCCGGAGTCCCTCGATCCGCTCGCGGGCGGTCACCGACAGCGGTCGAGTGGCCCCGGCTTCGGTCAGGAGAAGCTCCGTGTCCAGCGTGGCGTGGTCGGCAAAGGCGGCGTAGAGGCCCGACACCACCACCTGCTCCAGTTCGGCGCCGGAGAACCCCTCGGTGGCCTGGGCGATGCGCACGGCGTCGATGGATTCCGGGTCCCTGTTTCGCCGCCGCAGGTGGATGCGGACGATTTCGGCCCGGCTCTCCTCGTCCGGGAGGTCGACAAAGAAGAGCTCGTCGAACCGCCCCTTCCGGATGAGCTCGGCCGGAAGAAGATGGACTTCGTTGGCGGTGGCCAGGACGAAGACCTGCCCCTGCCGCTCCTGCATCCACGAGAGGAAGCTCCCGAGGATGCGACGCGAGACGCCGCTTCCCTCGCCCTGTCCGTCTCCCTGGGCAAAGGCCTTCTCGATCTCGTCGATCCAGAGGACCACCGGACTCATGCGTTCGGCCAGGCGCATGGCCCGGTGAAGGTTCTTCTCGGTTTCCCCGATGTACTTGTTGTACAGGGTGGCCAGATCCAGGCGGAGAAGGGGGAGCCCCCACTCGGCGGCCACGGCCCGGGCGGCCAGGCTCTTTCCCGAACCCGGCACCCCCGCCAGAAGGATGCCCTTCGGAAACGGGAGCCCGAACTCCCGGGCCCGGTCCGGATCCCGCACCAGCGCCGTGCGCCGCCGGAGCCAGGTCTTGAGCCCCGCCATGTCGGCCACCTCGGCCAGGCTCGCCTCGACCGGGGTGTACTCCAGGAGGCCTTCCTGCTCCACGATCCGGCGCTTGGCGTCGGCCACCCGGGTCAGGTCCTCGGGGCCCAGCCGGCCATCTTCCAGGATCACCCGGGTGACGATCTTCTCCGCCTCCAGGTGGGTGAGCCCCGACAGGTGGTTCAGGAGCTGATCCAGCTCGGGGCGTGACAGTTCCACCTGGACCGGGCTCACCCGGTTCAGGTCGCGGAGCACCTGGCGGACCATCTCCCGGAGTTCCTCGCGCCCGGGGTGGGGGAGCTGGAGGGTGGTGATCCGCCCCCGAAGCCGGGGTGCCATCTCGATCCCAGCACCGCAGAGGAGCATGCCCGCCTGAAGGCGCTCGAGCTTGTCCAGCGCCTCCGCCAGCTTCGCCTGAAAGAGGGCGTTGCCCGGAAGCACCGCGGCGAGCCCGTCCATGTCGTAGAGGGCCGGGACATCGGAGGCGGCAATGTGCCGCAGGGCGCGCTCCGCCTCCTCGGTCTGGTAGACGGGGCCGGGCGCCCCCTCCCGCTGGAGTCCCCGGGCCCGGGTCCACCGGAAGAGGGGGAGGTTCATCCGGTCCGCCAGGAGGCGGAAGAGGGTCCGCACGCGGGGGCGATCCTCGCTTTCCACCAGGAGGAGGGGATGACGGGAGCGGATCAGGAGATCGGCGTCGCGGATCGGATCGGTCAGGGGCATGGCGGGATGGCCGGGGGCGGCGCGGAAGGAAAGGGAGACCCGGGGGGGTAGCTCAGGAATTCCCGCGCAAGGCTGGTGCCATCCGCGCGAGGCCGGAGCTCACGTCCCGATCGAAGTGCACGTCCACCTGCGGGTAGGAGATCTCGATCTCCGCCTCCTTGAGGGCCCACCAGATGGCCTCGCGGAGGTCGGACTGGACCCGGGGGGCCGTCCAGGCGTTGTCGCACCAGAGGGAGACCTGCCAGTCCACCGACGAGTCCCCGAAGTCGGTCAGGAGGATCACGGGGTCCCGTTCCGGGAGCCTCCAGGTCATCGCGTTGGCAGCGGACAGGAGGGCCGCGCGAACGGCCCGCATGTCGGAGCCGTAGTGCACCCCGACGTCGGCCCGGACCCGAAAGATGGGATCGTCCAGCGTGTAGTTCGTCACCGTGGACTGCACCAGGGTGGCGTTGGGGATGATGATCTCCTCGTCATCGCGCGTGCGGGCGATGGTGGTGCGGATCCCCATCTTGAGGACCCGGACCACGCGCCCCTCCACCTCCAGGATGTCGCCGGGCTTGATGGCGCGCTCGATGAGAAGAATCAGCCCGGACACGAAGTTCTGGGCGATGTTCTGCATCGCGAACCCGATCCCCACCGCGAAGATGGCTCCGGCGGCGAAGAGGGCGTTCAGGTTGATCCCCACCTGGGTGATGGCGATGGAGAGCCCCAGCGCCATCACCGCGTAATGCAGGAGGCGCTTGGTGATCTGCATCGTCCCCACATCGGTGACCCCCCGGGACCGGAAGGTCCGGTCGATGGCCCGCTGCAGGAGGTTCGAGACCCACCAGGTCAGGATGATGAGGAATCCCACCACGAAGACGGTGGCAAGGGTAATGGCCGTTCCGCCGACCTCGAAGATCGGGAAGTTCACCACCCGGTGGACCATCCCGGCGACCTCGCCGAACCCCATGTCCTCGCTCCAGCGGAGCAGGGCGGAGGTGGGTTCGCCGGGATCGGCGTCCGCGGTGGCCCTGGTCCCTCGCCCCGGAAAGAGGGTGAAGGCCGGCTCCTCCACCGTCCCGGTATCAGCGGAAGAGGGGAGCGCCGGATCCTGGAGCGCCGGATCCCGGAGCGCCGGATCCTGGAGCGCCGGATCCTGGGGGAAGCCGGATGCCGGAGCTGCGGGCGGGTCCGGAGAGGTGGAAGAGGATGCGGGAGATCGGAACATGGAAGGCCGGAAGGAGAAGAGCGGAGTGTCGAGGGTCAACGAGGACCGACGAGGGTGGACGGGGGCTGCCTCGGGGGCCGCGCCGTCCATTCCTTCTACCGATAGATACCCCCGGGCGTTCACGGCGTCCACCGAGCGCCTATATTAGGCTTCTTCGTCCTCGACGCCTTCCTTGTCCTCCTTGCCTGCCCCCGGGTTCCTCTCCCATGACCCCTCCCCCGATCCCGACCTTCCCCGACGACCTGGTGAACCGGACCGCCTCGAGTCGCATCGTGCTCTGCGTGATGGATGGGGTGGGAGGTCTTCCGCACCCCGATCACGGACGGACGGAACTCGAGGCCGCCCGGACGCCGAACCTGGATGCCCTGGCCGCGGCCAGCTCGCTGGGCCTCCACGATCCGGTGGCGCCGGGGGTGACGCCGGGGAGCGGGCCGGCGCACCTGGCCCTGTTCGGCTACGATCCCCTGGTCTGGGAGGTGGGGCGGGGCGCGCTGAGCGCCCTCGGCGTCGGGTTCGACCTTCGGCCCGGCGACGTGGCGATCCGCCTGAACCTCGCCACCCTCGACGAGGAGCGTCGCATCACCGATCGCCGGGCGGGGCGGCCGGCCGACGATGTGGCCCGGCCCGCCGTGGAGCGGCTGAAGAGGGAAGTCGACCTGGGGGCAGGCGTCACCTTCCACCTCTTCCACGAGAAGGAGCACCGTGTTGTGCTCGTGCTCCGGCCGGACGAAGGCAGGGTTCTCGGGGCCGCACTGGAGGACACCGATCCCCAGGACGTGGGGATCCCCCCCCTGGATCCGCAGGCCCGGGACGCGGCGTCCGAGCCCACCGCTGCCCTGCTGGCCTCGTTCATCCGGCAGGCCGAGGTGATCCTGGCCGGCGAGCCGGCGATTCGGGGCGTGCTCGCCCGGGGGATCGCGGCCTACGAGCCCTTTCCCTCCATGGAGACCCGCTTCGGGCTTCGCGCCGCCGCCTATGCCCGCTACCCCATGTACCGGGGCGTCGGCCGGCTGGTGGGAATGACGGTGCCCGGGGTCCCCGGCTCCGACGAGGAAGCCGTCGCTCTCCTGGAGGCCCAGGCCGGGGCCTTCGATTTCCACTTCATCCATGCCAAGGCCCCCGATGCCCGGGGGGAGGACGGGGATTTCGACGGGAAGGTGGCGGCCATCGAGGCCGTGGACGCCTGGATTCCCCGCCTGGTCGCCCTCGAGCCCGATGTCCTCCTGGTCACTGGCGACCATTCGACACCGGCGGGGTACGGAGCCCACACCTGGCACGCCGTGCCCGTGCTTCTCCACTCCCGGTGGGCCCGACCCACCGCCACCACCTTCGGCGAAACTGCCTGCCGGTCCGGCGACCTGGGGCGAGTGCGGGGGGTGGACCTTGTTTCCCTGGCGCTGGCTCATGCCGGACGTCTGCAGAAGTTCGGAGCCTGACATGACCGATTCCGCATCCGGCGATCTTCCTTTTCCTGACGCACTCCTGGTCCCCGAGGGGCTGACCCCGGAGGTGGGGCTCACGGGGCCTGCCCCCGAGGTGGAGCAGCTTCTGGCGCGGGCCCTGGACATGGCGGAGGTGGAGGCGTGGGAATCGGTGGCGGAGCACCTGAGAATCGGTCTCGAAGCCCATCCCGACGACCCCTACCTTCTCTGCTGGCTCGGGATGGCGGAGCGGGAGCTGGGCCTGGAGGGCGTGGCCTACGAGCGGTTCAAGCGGGCCCTGGAGCAGGAGCCCCGGGATCCGGTCCTTTTGGCCACAGCCGGCAACGCCCTGTCCCACTTCGATGACCCCGGGGCGGAAGGGGCCCTTCGGACCGCCGCCCTCCTGGGCCCGGCGCTGGCGCAGACCCGGTGGATGTACGGCGCCTGGCTGGCCCGGGAGGGGCTGGTGGAGGAGGCGCTGGCCGAGCTCCGCGTGGCCCGGGACCTGGACCCGGAAGACGGGCTGATCCGAACGGAGCTGGGCGTGGCCCTGGCGCTGGCGGGACGGCTCGAGGAGGCCGCCGTGGCCTTTGGGGAGGCGGTGGAGCTGGAGCCGGAGGATTCCTGGGCCCAGGCGCTGTTCGGACTCACGCTGAACGAGACCGGAGACCCCGACGCCGCCGCTCGTGAACTGGAGACCGCCGCCGAGGCGCGCCCCGACGATGCGGATGCGCAGCTCCTGGCTGCCCTCGCCCTGGCCCAGATCGGAGAGGAGGACCGGGCCCTGGTGATGCTGGAACGGGCCCGGCTCCTGGTGGACGAGGGCACGGACCGGCAGCTGGTCCTGGAGGTGGAGGACCACCTGGAGTCGGGCCCGGAAGCGGCGGGGCGTTTCCTTCGCACCTCCCTCGGGCCCACCTCGCTCCGCGAACGTCTGCTGCAGCGTCCCTGACCCGGCCCTCTCTGACCCGTTCCCGTTCCCCGCATCCGATCTCTCATGCTTTCCTTTCCGACCGAACGACACGTCCTGGACAATGGCCTCACCGTGGTCCTGGCGCCGGACCCGGCCGTCCCGGTGGTTGCGGTGAACCTCTGGTACGGGGTGGGCTCGCGGAATGAGCGTCCGGGCCGAACCGGCTTCGCTCACCTCTTCGAGCACATGATGTTCCAGGGGTCGAAGCACGTCCCCAAGAACCGGCACTTCGAACTGGTGGAGCGGGCAGGGGGATCGCTGAACGCCACCACCTGGTTCGACCGGACCAACTACTTCCAGACGCTCCCCTCGCACCACCTGGAACTGGCGCTCTGGCTCGAGTCCGACCGCATGGGCTTCTTCGTGGAGGCCCTGACCCGGGAGACCCTGGAGAACCAGCAGGGCGTGGTGCTGAACGAGCGCAAGGAGCGGTACGAGAACCAGCCCTACGGGGACTGGGACGAACGGATGCTGCGGCTCGTCTGGCCCCCGGAGCATGCCTACCATCACACCGTGATCGGGGAGAAGGCAGACATCTCGGCAGCCACGCTGGAGGACGTGGAGGGCTTCTTCCGGACCTTCTACGTGCCGAACAACGCCGTACTGACCCTGGCCGGTGACCTGGACCCTGCCCGGGCACTGGCGGCGGTGGAGCGGTGGTTCGGCCCCATTCCGGCGGGAGCGCCCGTGCCTCCCATCCCCGGCGTCGTGGACCCGGGGCCCGTGGTGGGCGGTGCCCCTCGGGAAACCGTGGAGGCCGACGTGCCCCTCCCCCGGGTGTACCTTGGGGCGAGGATTCCGCCGGCCACCGACCCGGAGTTCTACGCCGCCGATCTGGCCACGTCGATCCTGGGCGACGGCCGGGCGTCGCGCCTCTACCGTCGGCTCGTGCGGGAGCGTCGGGTGGCCCGGGACGCGGTCTCCTTCGCCTTCCCGCTGGTGCACGGCCGCACCATGATGCTGAGCTGGATCACGGGATTCCCGGGGGCCGATCCCGCCGTGCTCGAGGCGGCCCTCCTCGCCGAGGTGGAGGGACTGGCCGACGTGACCGAGGCCGAGGTGGCGCGGGCACGGGCGCTGGCCGAGACCCGGCTCCTGAGCCAGGTGGCCCAGCTCGCCACCCGGGCCGACCTGCTCTCCATGAACCAGCTTCTGTTCGGGGATGCGGCCCGCCTCAACTCCGAAGTGGAGCGGATGCGCGCCGTGACGGCCGACGATGTGCGGCGCTTCGCCGCGGCCTTTCTTCGCCCCGACAACCGCGCCCTGCTCACCTACCTGCCCGGAGAGGCCGCCTGATGCCCGCCGATGCCCTGGATCGATCCCGACCCCCGGCCCCCGGGTCGCTGCGTCCCTTTCACCTCCCCGGCGTGGCGGCGTCGCGGCTGGAGGGCGGACTGGAGCTCCGGTTCGTTCCGGACCGGCGGGTGCCCCTGGTAACCGGGGTCCTGGTCATGGCCTCGGGGGAGGCGGGGGTCCCCGAGACGTCGGCGGGGCTGGCCGGCCTCACCGGTGAAGCGCTCCTCGGAGGCACGCACCAGCGGAGCGGTGTGGAGCTGGCCGAGGCGCTGGAGGAGCAGGGTACGAGTTTCCGGGTGAGCACGGGATGGGATGCGAGCATGGTGTCCTTCACCTGCACCGCGGAGCGGCTCCCCGACACCCTGGCGCTTCTGGCCGAGGTGGTCCGGGAACCTTCCTTCCCGGTGGACGAGGTGGAGCGGCTTCGTCAGCAGCGCCTGGCGGCGCTCACGCAGCGCCGGGCCGATCCTTCGGACCTGGCCGACGACGAGGCCGATCGCGTGCTCTATCCGGTGGGGCACCCCTGGCGCCGGTGCATCCTGGGGACCGAGGCCTCGGTGGAGGCGCTTGAAGCGGAGCAGGTGGCCGGCTGGGCCGAAGCCGCGCACCGTCCAGGCGGGGGCGGGCTGGTGCTGGCCGGGGACCTGGAGCTGGATGAGGCGGAGGCCGCCGTGGCGCGGGTGCTGGGGGACTGGACGGGGAGCCCGCCCTCGCCCCCCGTCCTCCCCGATGTCCGGCCCAGGGCCGATCGGCGGGTGACGATCCGGCATCGACCGGGGGCGGTGCAGACCGAGCTCCGGATCCTGCATCCCGGTCCGGCGCGGGATACGGGGCAGTATCACGAACTCCTCGTCGCCAATGCCGTGCTGGGCGGCTCCTTCACGAGCCGCCTGAACCTGAATCTTCGCGAGAAGCACGGCTTCACCTACGGGGTGAGGAGTGGGTGGACCTTCCGACGCCGGGGCGGAGAGTTCACCCTCTCCACGGCGGTGGGGACCGAGGTCACCGGGGACGCGCTCCGGGAGGCCATGGCCGAACTCATCACCTACCTGGCCGACGGGCCCACCGAGGAGGAGACGGCCCGGGCCCGGGACTACCTGGCGGGCGTCTTCCCCCTGCGCATGGAGACGGCGGCGCAGCTGGCCAACCGGTCGGCGGAACTCCTCGCCCTGGGACTTCCAGCCGACACGCACCATGTCTACCGGGATCGGATCCGGGGGGTGACCCGGGATGCAGCCCACGCCGCCATCCGGATGCACCTGGATCCCGCGCGGGCGCCCATCGTGATGGTGGCCGACGCCGAGGCCCTGAGGGATGGCGTCGAGGGGCTGGGACTCGGCGCCGTGGAGGTCCTGTGACCGGCGGGTGGAGCGGCGGAGACCCGGCGGACCGGGACGCGGCGGACCAGAGCGCGGCGGACCAGGTTCCCACCACCGAGCCTCCCGAAGGCCAGGTGCCCACGCTTGGCGGGCGCACGCCCCCCGCCTTTGCCGGACCTCGCCGGAGCTTTCGGGACCGCCCACCCGTTCTCGAGCCCCTGGCCCGGCGACCGGTGCACGAGGGTCGCATCGTGAACCTCTCGATGGACCGCGTCCACTTCCCCGACGGGTCCGAGGGGGAACTGGAGTTCATCCGGCACCGCGGCGCCTCGGCGGTGGTGGCGTACCTGGACCCGCCGGGCACCGCTGACCCCCGCATCCTCCTGGTCCACCAGTTCCGGTACGCCGCCGGAGGCGACCTCTACGAAGTGCCTGCCGGAATGCCCGATTCGGCCGAGGAACCCTGGGAGGAGGTAGCCGCCCGGGAGCTGGAGGAGGAAACGGGCTATCGGGCGGGATCCCTCTTCTACCTGGGGCGGATCTACACCACGCCGGGATTCACCGACGAAGTGATCCACCTGTTCGCGGCCACCGGCCTCGTCCCCGGCGATGTGGCTCGGGACGGTGACGAGTTCATGGAGGTCGTGGAGCTTCCCCTGTCGGAAGCGGTGGCGGCAATCCGCCGGGGCGAGATCGTGGACGGAAAGTCGGTGTCGGCCCTTCTCTGGGCGGCCACCCTGGCGCCCGGGGTCATGGAGGAGGGCCGGGAGGCCCCGCCCCGCTGAAGGTGTCCCCCCAGGGAGACTCGATGTGTACGCCTGGGTGGACACTTTACACTTGGAAGCCGGCTTCCACCGGAGAAAAGCCAGGTACTACAACGAATCTTGGCTTGTGAATTAACTGGCACGGCCCGTGCAACATCCTTTGACCAGAGATCCACGTAGGGTCTCCGCTTCCCGAGGGGCGCCACCCTCGCAGGATGACGAGGTACCAGACATGTTCGCTCAAGCCTCAGCCCAGCTTGCCCCATCCAATGGCTCTGCCTCCGCTGCCCGCGAGGCCCCGGCCCGGGACACCCGCAAGGAACTCGGAGCCCTGGGAGACAGCGAAGTGGTCCAGTGCTTCCTCGACGGAGAGCAGCGTGCCTTCGGTGAACTCGTTCGCCGCTACGACACCCGGCTTCTGAACTTCGTCTACCGCACCGTGGGTGACCGGGAGCGGGCGCAGGACCTGGTCCAGGAGACCTTCGTCCGGGTCTACCGCCACCTGCACCGGTTCGACCAGTCGAAGAAGTTCTCGACCTGGATCTACACCATTGCGGGCAACCTGGCGAAGAATGAGCTCCGGAACCGGTCCAGGAATCCCCTGGTCCTCTTCCAGACCATCAAGAAGAACTGGGATGCGGATCACCGCCCCCTGGAATGGGAAGACGAGACCACCATGCCCGACGACCTCTTCCGGAAGCGGCATCTCCGCGAAAAGGTCGAGGAAGCCGTTCAGCAGCTGCCGGAGCATCATCGTCTCGTCTTCGTTCTTCGGGAGATCGAAGGGCGGAGCTACGAGGAGATCGCCGAGATCACCGACACGAACCTCGGGACGGTGAAGAGCCGGCTGAACCGGGCCAGAAACAACTTCGCCCGGATCATCGCACCCATGGTGGATTGACCCGGAGCCGAACGTCCGGGATGGCGTCGCCCCCACGACCGCCCTCTCCGGGTGGCCCCCCGTCGGACTCGGTTCCGACGGGGGGCTTTTCGTTGCCGGGAGGGAGGGGCGGAACGCCGGGAACCCTTCCACCTGTTGATCTGTACCAACCCACGACGCCATAACGCAACAAGGCGGCGCCCAGGACGAGGCCCGAGCATACGAGGCCCCGGGAGCGACGTGGCCCAGACGGGACCTGCTCCACCTGGCTGTCTCCCATGGCCGAGGGATTCCATGGACTGCACCGATTTCCTGGATCGATACTCCGACTTTCACGACGATGACCTGGGCGGACTCTCCGACCGGGCCGAGTTTGAACGGCACCTGTCATCCTGCCCCGCCTGTGCTCGCTATCACCATGTCGTGGCGCAGGGGGCGCTCCTGCTCCGGGATCTCCCGGACCCGTCGTTCCGGGAGGATTTCCGGGATCGCCTCCAGCATCGGCTCTACCTGAGCGAGGTGGAGGGGCGGGCGGGGCGTTCAACGCCCATGGCCACGCCCCTGGCCCTGGGGATGGCGGCGGCAGCCATGCTCGCCGTCGCGGCGGCGTGGGGGCCCATGGTGGAGGCCGTGAGTCCGGTCCCCTCCGCGGCCCTCCCGGCCATCACCGCCGGCCTCCCGCCTTTGACCGTCGAGCGCCCCCGGATCGCGACGCCCGGGGGCACCCGGGCGCCGGCGGCGCTGGTGCAACCGGACTTCTGGGCGCAGTCCCACACCCTTCTCTACGAGCACTCCCCGCTGTATCATCGGAATCGGGGTGGCGGGATGATCCGCACAGGCTTCCAGTAAACCGACGCGCGCCCCTTGCGCCCTCCCGGGGCACCTTGCCCACGGGCCGTCTCGCCCCTTGATCGACGAGAACCGGAGACGTGATGATTCCAGACGCGCTGAAAGCCTCCCTGGGAGCGGAACCCGGGGGGGTCTTCTACGTTCATGGAGAGGACGACTTCCGGAAGGATGAGGCCGTCCGGGCGCTGGTGGAAGCGCACCTGGACCCGGGGACGCGGGACTTCAACCACGACATCCTGCGGGGGGGCGAGGTGTCGCCGGAGCAGCTCGCTTCGGTCCTGGGCACGCCGCCCATGATGGCGGAGTGGCGCGTGGTGGTTCTCCGGGAGACGGAAGCCCTTGCCGGGGCCCCCAAGGCCCGGGATCAGCTTCTGGCCGTGGTGGCCTCCCCCCCACCGGGACTGGCCCTCATCCTTTCCTGCACCGTGCCCCCGGGGTCCTCGGCCAAGTACTACCGCGAGCTGGCCCGCCTCTCGCGGTCCGTCGAGTTCCGATCCGTGGACACCGGCGACCTTCCCGGCTGGCTGATGGATCGGGCCCGGTCCCGGCATGGCGTGGAGATCGACGAGCCGGCGGCGCGGGCGCTGGCCCACGGCGTGGGGGCCGAACTGGGGATGCTCGACCACGAACTGCGAAAGCTCTCGGCGATGGTGGATCCCGGGGGGGTCGTCACCCTGGCGGAGGTGGAAGCCGCCGGGACGCGAATTCCCCGGCAGGACCGATGGGGGTGGTTCGACCTCGTGGCCGAGCGGAAAACCGACGAGGCGTTGCGTGGCCTCCGTGTCCTGCTGGATCACGGGGAGTCGGGCGTGGGCCTGGTCATCGGGCTGGCCACGCATTTTCTCCGGCTCGGCGCCGTCCGGTCCGGGGGGCCCGGAGTGCTGGAACGGTCGCTCCCTCCCCGGCAGGGATGGCTGGCCCGGAAGTTTCAGACCCAGGCCCGGAAATGGACGGAGCCGGAACTCCGGCTGGCGGTGGAGGGGCTCCTGCGCGTGGATCGGCTCCTCAAGTCCTCGGGCTTTTCCGACCTGCACCTCCTTGAGGCGTGGATCCTGGAGCGAGACGTGATGCGAGAGGCGGCATGATGACCCT
>Ga0114946_10001260_pt1 | contig 17399 bp, 13 predicted proteins | sample WalLakDeSediment_FD_88676 | JGI IMG/M metagenome (GOLD analysis project Ga0114946, IMG submission 88676) | Lake sediment microbial communities from Walker lake, Nevada to study Microbial Dark Matter (Phase II) - Walker Lake 11/02/13 Deep Sediment | ecosystem: Environmental > Aquatic >... | reverse complement strand
GTAGGGTCCTGAGTCAAAAGGGCCATCAGTTTGGGCAGGTGCTTGGATTCCAGACAGCGCCGAGACATCCTGGAAAAGCCAGGTAGGGGTGCCCCTCTGAAAGGCTTCTTCACCCTCGTACTGACAAGTAAGATGGTGGTTTTTCTGACGAACGATACGTATACTGTAGTGGAAAGTGGGCGAGTGTTCCTACTGGCCAGCGTTTGGTTGCCCAAAACTTCTTCCTGGGGGCTCATATCCTGAAGTCCTTCCCTATTGACATCATGTAATTCGTCGTTAACTTAATTACAAACGAGTAACTTCAACACTTATGATGCAAACCACGTGACGGCTAGGAGCTCCTAGCTTTTAGCCTCCAAAGGTTATGACTTAAAAAAGGGAGTTTACGCGATATTCACACGGGGTTTCTCGGATGCACGCATGGCGGCACCTCGGGAGGCCAATCAAAAGGTTAAGGCAGGGCGCTTCGTCCCTGCCTTTCTGATTTATGGGGTGTAGATCCAAAGGGCGAGCCCACTGGCCATCCTGCCTCCCAGAACCATCGGAGTTCCTCCAGGGCGAGGAGAAAATCAGCCTTTTATTGGGCTCTGTTCTGATCCCTGCAGAAACCCCGCACAAACGGCTGCCAGGCGATAGCATGCGTATCGTATGTGAAAGTGGAAGGCAGCTCTTTGGGGCGCGCGCTTACCAACTCAAGTCATAATCGGGTTGTGGATAGGTCGTTTATTGCCCTTGGAAGTAGGCAAGGGTAGCGAATACGGCAAGCATGCCAAGCGCGCCTATCAGTGAACCGATGAACGAAATCGCGGCGAGATCGCGAAACTGCGACCGCCTAGTGTTGGGGTAGGCTGTCTTTCTGCCTCAAATTGCGTTGTCGTGTAAAGATTTTAATTTAAAACCTCGTGGTCGGTCAACAGGCACCTATTATTGTGCTTACATACCAGTACCTAATTCGTTGCGTTGATCTCTCGCAAAAGTAGCTTCCGAAACCTCAGCTTTTTGACATATTTAACATCAAATCCGAATGAAAAGGCGGTATCAAGATATTGTGGTCCATCGGGATACCGTTCGGCCGGTGATTTCATACCAATACTGCATATCCTCTCTGGATAAGGAGAGCATCCAGCGTTTTTCTATTTTCGTTTCAGTTTAATTCGTATAGATTTGAAGAGATATCCATTCAGAATTTCAACTTAATATTCTCATGAAAGGAAAACCGCGATATGCAATATCGACGTTTAGGACGTTCCGGTTTGATGGTTTCTGAATTGACATTGGGCACGATGAATTTCGGCGGTCCTACGGATGAAGCCACTTCTTTTCAAATGATCGACCGGGCTCTGGACTGCGGGATCAATCTTGTGGATTGTGCCAATGTCTATTCTGAAGGTAGAAGTGAACAGATAATTGGTAAAGCGTTCAAGCGCAATGGGAAACGTCAAAATGTCTTAGTTACATCAAAGGCCTATTTGCCTACATCCGATCAGCCCAACTTCAAAGGCAACAGCCGCCATAACTTGATCAATAGCTGCCAGGAGAGCCTTAAACGGCTCCAAACCGATTATATCGACATTTTTTTCCTACACCGAACGGATTGGAATGTGCCACAGGAAGAGACGCTCAGTGCATTAAGCTACTTGGTAAGCCAAGGTTATGTCCGCTACGTTGCTTGTTCTACGCATCCGGCGTGGCGCACCGTCGAGGCGCTGCATATAGCCGACCAGAAGGGCTTTCCCAAATTCGTATGTGAGCAACCACCATACAATCTGCTCGATCGGCGAATCGAAAATGAAATCATCCCCATGTGTTTGGAGTATGATTTAGGAATTATAACCTGGTCACCACTGGCCCAGGGATTGTTGGCTGGCAGGTATGAACAGGCTGACGTTTTACCAGATGATAGCCGGGCCGCACAGAAGGACATTTATGCAGAACGAATCACGGATGCTGGTATAAACGCCGCCTTGAAAGTCATCGCCCGAGCGAGGCAGACTAACCTATCACCTACAGCACTTTCCATATCGTGGATTTTACACCAAACGGCCATTTCTTCGGTAATTATAGGGCCTCGAACTCCTGATCATTTACATGACCTGATCTCCGCCTTGGATATCCAACTATCAAAAAAAGACCTGGACTGGTTTGATGCGCTTGTGCCGCCAGGCACCTATATTTCCGATCATTTCAATACTGCAGGATGGCGACGGCCTATCCTCTGAAGAACCTATTATGGCAGGACTGTTTGGAATCCAATATATTGTGGTCAGAAAAAATACCGTCAGCTACAGGTTTCTGGTGAGGTGAGGTGATAAGAGCTCACTACAAATGTGGCGGCCTTTATGGGAATCCGCCCTTGTGTGTCAAATGACAAAGTCAGTCCAGGGGTTGCGAGTGTTTGTCTTCAGGTCTTAACGGTTGGTAGTGGCAGGATGAGCGGGGTTACAATTAGCGACTCAAGTCGATTGCAGGACCAGGAAATCGCCAGGCTATGACTTGCCCAATTCCTATTGCGTGGACAGGAAGGGGTTCGGTAACAATTTCAAAACCAATCGGAACCTGAGCGTGCTGTTGAAAGCTTGACTTGGCAGCTCATCAGAACCTGGATCCAATCCGTATCGAAAACTTTAGTTCAGAAAACATGACTTACCTTTACAATCGCTTCTGTAATCTTCACTCCCTGAAAAGATCCTCCATTGCTTTTCAGAGGGTATTTCTCTGTAAGTCTTTCCCCCCCGCAAATTGCCGCAAGGAGCGCAGAAGTTTCACCATCTTTGGTGCAGTAGGCTGAGGCTCCAGCTTGTATCATTCGATCGGCCTGATCCTGTTTATCATGCATTGAAATCGGAGCCTCTCCCCGGGGCGGCTTTTCCGTGGGGGCAGACCTTTACACACATGCCGCACGCATAGGTCCGATTGCCGCTTCCTCGGTTCCGAGACCCCCTGAATTCCGTGCACTTCTCTGGATCGAATCGAGCCTCCCTCGGTTCTTCGGCCCGAAACGACCGGCCGGTGAAAGCACGAGCAGGGCAAAGATCGACGCATATCGTGCAATCGCCGCATTGCTCCGCCATGGGTTGACCGGTATCCAGGGGAGCATCGGTCAATACCGCAGAAAATCGAACCCGGGGACCGTGCTTCGGCGTTACCAGCAGGCAGCTTTTGCCGATCCATCCGTGGCCGGCCAGGTGAGCCGGTAATTTATAGGAGAGGATCGATTTGTTGTGGCCCGAAAAACCTTGGGGCACCGGCAGCGCATTGTGGCCGTGTTTGCGCAGCATACGGGCCAGATTGAGCGATATATGCGGAGGGGGCAGAACTCCCCCGTGGATAACTCACTGAAAAGACCAGGCCGGCTTCCGGCTCGTAGAGCCTTCAGCTCGGAGAGTAGCCTCGGAACGAAAGAAAAGCCCCATGTCCCGAGGAAATGCAAACAATATCGTGCTCCCCTTAATACTGAGCAGCAAAGATGGGCTACTGCGTGAGTCAATGTGCGGAGCGGATATACAGAGGCCAGGATCATGACCACGCTTGGTAAGAGATGGTAAGGAGATAGCCACAAAGAAGACTTGTGAGACCGCGTTCGCCGGTGGAGGCTATTGTTATCCAGTCTGGTTTATGGTATATGAAAAGATATGAAGGTGACATATCCCCTTTAATTAGGGCCATTTGGCGCCCAGGATTTACATGCAATCAGTGATCAAGCTTGATCCAAAAAAATAGAAGAGCTACTTCAGTGGGAATCCGACAAGGACATGATCGCCTGGATCGATAGATTCTTATTCTCAAAATCTGAGAGATTATCTCTCAGAAAGTTGGCATGTGTCCTAAAATAGGACACTTCTCAGTTAGACCGAAAAGTTCAAATATCTTTGGCTAGTCTTTAGCGGTGAAAGACAGGCAGGGCCAGATAAGAAGAGGTGCGCAGACAGTGGACATTTTTATGTTGCAGGTTCCAAAATCAATACCCATCAAATACCACATAACTCATTGGGATCATTGCCGCTCCAGCATGTCTCAAACAAAACGTACGTAATCCATTCCTTTCAAAAGGTTACGCCATCACGCAACATAAGTACCGTAGTCGAAAGCGGGACTCCGTGTTCCTGGTGTTCTTTGACAAGCGATTAACAAACGTAAGCTTTAGGGCGTCGCGATGACAATAAGTTTCAGACCACCAAAAAAGCAGGGGCAGCCTTGACCCTGTTTTTTCAGTCGTGCATATTACCGACAACTTATTTCATAATGGCCTGATAAATCATGCTCTTTATCAGATAGCGGTAATGGTTTCGCAGCGCCGGTGCAGTCATCATAAAAACGGCTACAAGATTTTCTTTGGGGTCAACCCAGAAAACAGCGCCCCCGGCACCGCCCTTGTAATATTCACCGACATTCCCCAGAAAATATGCATTTCCTTCATCGACGCGAACATAAAAGCCGAAGCCCTGGCCATAACCGCGTCCGGGAACGTACATGCCGTCATCCCGATTGCCCATCGGCCCCAAATGATCTGAAGTCATGAAAGCCACAGTTCTTGGCCCCAACAGAGTTTTCCCATCCAGATGACCTCCATTGAGGAACATCTGGGCAAAACGCGCATAATCCATGGCCGTCGATACCATCCCCCCGCCTCCGCCGATATATTTTGTTGGCTGGGTCGGATCATTGTACCAAAAATCCTTGGGATCCAAATAAACGAACCGGTCCAAATCCGGTCCTTTGACCTGGAAACCGGAGCGATTCATTTCCAGCGGTTTGTAGATACGTTCTTCCAAAAATCTATCCAGTGGCATGCCGGAGGCAACCTCTATCACCCGGCCCAGAACATCGTAAGACATGCTGTATAAATACTTGGTCCCCGGCTCTGCGGCCAGGGGTATCTTGGCAAGTTTATCGCACATCTCTGCCAGCGTATGGTCATTTCCTTGCATGCCGGCTTTCAGATACATATCCTGTATGGCTTTTGGAGGCCAAAACCAATAGCTCAGTCCTGAAGTGTGCCTGAGAAGGTCCTGGATCGACATCACTTTGCCGGGTTTCAAAGTGTTTGCCACCACCTCGTTGCCCGATTCGTCTTTCTTGATCTCTCCGGCGACTTGAATATCTTTAAAGGAAGGTATGTATTTGGCGACAGGGTCTGCCAGCGTTAATTTTCCCTCCTCTAACAATATCATCGCCGCCGCTCCGATGACGGGTTTAGTCATGGAGTAAACGCGGAATATCGAATCCTTTTCCATCGGCAGCAACTTTTTCTCGTCGCGTGTTCCAAAACTCTTGAAATAGGCGATTTTCCCCTCTCGGGCCACCAGCAGCACAGCGCCCTGGATTTTCCCATTTGTGATATCATCCTTTAGAACAGCATCAATCCGATCAAGGCGTTGAGACGACAGCCCTACATCTTCCGGTTTTGCGGTAGGGAGGGAAGCGGCCCATGCAGTTGAGCTTAGCAGGAGACCGAACAACGTTACGAGGATACCAAATCGAACCATAAAATTAACTCTGTCTTTCATGATTTCCTCCTTTCAAACTGCTCGTTAAAAAAGCTGGTCGTTGTCAATTCATTCAAAATCGCTGGTTTTCAGATCCTCCTTCAGATTTTGAGTTGATTCCTCACCTAACCTATAGGGGAGCGCGCTGATGGTCTGAAAGGCCGAGAAGATGGTCGTCATTCATCCGAAGCCTCATGGACTCCGGAGACACACAGCTATATATGCATCCCGATCCGGGACACCCATCGTGATCGTGAGCAAGGTGATCCTGCGGCACTCCGATTTGGTCACCACCCCCGCGATACCTTGGGAAGGTTAGTGAATCAGCGTCTCCGTGCGTATCGAACCATTCAATGTGCCCGCATCAATTCTGTCAGTATCACCAAGAAACCACTTTCTTGCAGCTACTATTACGGCCTCAGGAAGTGAGGATCCAGATATTCCGGGTTAGGATATCTATAAAAGCCTTCACTAGTCTTGACACCAAGTTTTCCAACACGAATCATATCTTCTAAAGCCGCAGGGGGAAGATCCTCTGGGTTCTTGGAGTTCTGGTAATACACCATTTCAATGTCATAGACGACGTCCAAGCCCACACTGTCCATCAAACCAAACGGCCCCCACGGCGTTCCAGTAAAAATCATCCAGCCCCTATCAAGGTCATGGTAGTCAACGTATCCGCCGGCCCACATCTTCAAAACTTCTTTCTTAACGGCTCTCCAAACACGATTAAAGCAGAACCCAAGAATTTCTTTCCTGACGGAAAGAGGCACCACACCCAGAGAACGCACATACTCTTTTCCGGCTTCGAGTGTCTCTGCTGATGTCTGAGTTCCACCCATTATGTCGGCCATGTTTTGGCCCAATATCAACTGGTAGAAATGAATATTGAGGCACTGTTCCGGTCGACTGGTGGCCCCTTCCAGTTTGGACACCTGTATCGAAGATGAGTTCGTGGCTATAATGGCTTTTCTAGGTGTGTATTGGTCAATTTCTCTCCATACGCCGAGTTTCAGATCCAGGTTTTCGGGAACAACTTCGATGATGAGATCTGCACCCTGAACCGCTTCCCGCAGGCTTGAAAGTATTTCCATATTATCGGCGGCTTCCTTCCACTTGGACAAATCCACTCGATTGGACTTCAGAGTGAAGCGGTTAGAGTAAATCGAGGTTTCCATAAATCGGTTTAATGCGTTTTCATCGGGATCATATGCCCGGACCCGGTAACCAGAAGCAAGCGACTGTAACGCAATCTGGGCGCCCAAAGTGCCGAGTCCAAGAATGGTGACGTTTTCAACACGATACTTCATTCCACAAAACCTCCGTATTGTTATGAACGCACTTCTAACAAGGGATCACTTGATACCCAGAAGCGTCTTCACCTTAATCACTTTTTCATCTACCTCAGCTTGTCGGCTGATCATGATTCGCTGTGCGGTAGGAGGTCCGGCCCCGTGCATGGACTCAATCAAGTAACCGACCGCGCCCGCACCGGAAACCAGGTTTTCGATCAGTCGCAAGACCTTCATTCGATCAACCGTTTCATAGTCCGGATTGGCAACCAGGTATTTGCGTATGTATTTGCCCGCTACGGGGTCCTCAAGATCGGCAGCAGATGGCATGGTGCCAAGCGATCCCCCCGCTACATCTGTTGCCAGCCTGGCCATTTCATAAGGGAATCGGGTGACGTTTAACTTGCAAACGTTAGCCAGCAGCATGTTGACGAGAAAATTTCCTGCCGCCGTCCGCTCCCCCATAGTGGAGCAAGCGATACCGCAGGAATAGATGGTTTCGTTTAGGTGAATCATCTCTACGATCTTATCTTTGATATGACTAGCTCTGTCCACGCCGTTCATTCGCGCGATCAAAGCCGTTGCACCGATCAGAACATCTCCGACGCCAACTTTGCATCCGCCGTAGCTCTGGCGATGATAAGAGGCGAAACGCTCTACAAGAGTCCCCGAGAAGTCTACTTCGCCGTTCATAAACACTCGTTCATCGGGAACAAACACTTCATCGAACACGGTCATCACTTCCTGGCCGCCATATATCGGATTGCCAACGTCCAGTTTATGTTCCTCCAGTTTGCGGGTGTCACTCGACTGGCGGCCGTAAATATAGTGAATTCCCTTAGCATCGGTTGGCACCGCGCAGCAGACTGCCCAGGGTTCCTCTCCCTTGCGCATGGTTAGTGTCGGCATGACAAGAATTTCGTGGGAGTTCAGCATTCCCGTCTGATGCAGTTTTGCTCCGCAAATGACAATTCCATTTGGTCGACGCTCTTTGATTCTAAGAAAAAGATCGGGGTCAACCTGCTCTGTCGGGCGTTTACCTCGATCCCCTTTTGGATCAGTCATGGCGCCGTCAACCACCAAATCCTCTCGCTGAATCCATGTCCAATATTCCCTGAACCGAGCGTGGTAATTCGTGCCGTTTTTCTTATCGCAATCGTAGGTCGTGCTGAAGATGGCGTTCGCCGCGTCAAGACCGACGCATCGCTGAAAACAGCAACCGGTATGCACTCCGCAGTATCTTTGCATCTTCACTTTGTTAACCAGATCGTCCGCACTCTGGTGCAGGTGCGTGAAGCGGTTTACCACACCCTTGGATAAGGAGGACTCCGCGCAAAAGAGGCCTTCCGTTTCTTTGTTCATGGCCGCGTCATAAGTGAATGCCACGGCCCTCTGGGAGGGTTCCACCAGGCTGTGTGCGGGGAGGTCACCAACTGCTTCACCCAGCACGTGGGCCTCAAGCCGAAGGGATCTAATCGACTTCAGGTATTCATCACCAGCTTTTAGCGCCATTTCTCACTCCTCTTTCTTTAGGGCCCAATGATGTCCGGCACTGGTTACGGTTCGCGTTGCAGGACGTTCACCCAGCCTGCGAAACATGGGAGGCTTGTTCCTCTACCCGTGACCAGGGATCTCGTTCTCTATGAAAGAACGAATAGCCCGATCTCTCTGTTCATTGGGGTGTAATACGATGGAATAATGATTGGAACCCTTGATGTCCATATGTCTAGAGTCCGGTATTCGGCGTAACATTCGTTCCAGAGCTTCCTCGGGGAGCAGGATGCTATCCGGGGTGGACATACCCTCCGTGGCCCTGAGGATGAACGCCGGGCATTCGACTTTTGCGTAACATTCTTCGACATCAAAACTGCCAAGATTCTCCCTTTCTTCCCTGATATGCTCAGGGTTGACCCTGGATTGCACTCCGCCTTCCACCACCTCCAACTCGTAGCTGTAAAACGTTTCCAGTGAAGGAGTCCAGGGCTGGAGCAGCGGGTTCGCCTTCATCAAGTCCAGGTATGCCCTTTTCGAAGGAAAGACCTTGCCTAGTCTGTCCAGTGTCGGCTCTATGCCTGCGAAAACCTTTTCCGTTTGTTTCTTGGTGAGTTTGCCGCCTCCGTCGAGGAGTATGATTCGGTCAACCCTATCCGGGTACAGGGCAGCGAATGCCAATCCGATTAGGGCTCCCAGCGAATGGCCCATAATAACAACCCGCTCCATACCCCTGTCCTCCAAGAGAGATCTGATGTCCCCACAATGGTGCATGATGGAGTAACCGGAGGGAGGTTTATCAGACGAGCCTCTTCCGCGGAGATCCATGGCGAAGACCGGGTGATTAGGTGCCAGGGCACATGCGATTGTGTCCCAACACCGACAGTTGGCTGCAATGCCGTGGACGCATAATAGCGGGTTCCCCTTTCCTTCCCAGACGGCCAAGGCAATGTCGACATTGTTGCCCTTTGCCCTTTTCATCATTGGTTCAAGCAAACCGACTCCTCCCTATCGTTTCGAGCATGAACGTATAATCGTAATGGAGAAGCAAATCCGATGACGATGGCCGCCTCATGTTTCCACCCGGGGTATCGTTTCTCCATGGATGACGGACGGTAGTCCTGTTCGGTTCCTTTGCGGAATTCGGTATCGTCCTACTGAACCAGCGAGGGTTCACGTTTCCCTTGATGCCAACGCCCAAGTCTGAGCCTTTCAAGTCAGGTTGTCATGATACACATTTGAATCGAATTCGCTAGACTTCCAGATATCGTTCTGTGATTGCCGGATTGGCTTTAAGGTCATCCGTGGTTCCCGAATAGCCAATTTGGGCCTTGCCCATGACAAACACACGTTTAGCCAGCGATATGGCCATTCTGAAATTGTGCTCAACTAATAAAATGGAAGTGCCCGTTTTTCCTATTTCCCCCAGAAGATCCTTGACTTCCTTTACCATAATCGGGGACAGGCCTTCGGTAGGCTCATCGACCATTAGTAGTTTTGGATTCCCCATGAGTGTGCGCCCGATGGTGAGCATCTGCTGTTCTCCGCCTGAAAGCACCCCCCCCTTCTGCTTAGCCCTGTTTTTCATAAATGGAAAATGCCCATAAACCCTTTCCACAGTCCAAGCGTTCGGGCCTGATGAGTCAACTTCCCCCCCTTTTACACCTATTAAGAGGTTTTCCAGCACTGTCAGATTGGGGAAAATGCGTCTTTCCTCGGGAACATAACCGATACCGGCCCTAGCCACTTTATGTGGACGCCGCCCTGTTATATCCTGGCCATCAAACACAACTTTACCCGACCTGGACTTAACCAATCCCATGACACTCTTTAAGGTCGTGCTCTTCCCCATACCGTTTCGACCTAATAGGGCGACGATTTCGCCTTCGTCAACGTTGATGAATATGTCCTGCAGTGCATGGCTTTCACCGTAGTAGGTGTTAAGCTCTTTGACATCCAATAGCATTCTCAATCCTCCACTGCCCCGAGGTATGCATCTTTAACCTCCTGGTTTTGCCTGATTTCGCTGGGGGAACCTGTCGCAAGAATCGTTCCATGGTGAAGCACTGTGATACGGTCCGCCAACGAAAAGACCACCTCCATGTCATGTTCGATCACCACAACGGTTTTTCCCTCGGTCAGCCGCTTGATCTGCTCAACCGTGTTATGCGTCTCATCCTTAGACATACCCGCGGTCGGCTCATCAAGCATGACGAGATCCGGGTCTGTGGCCAAAGCAAGGCTGATCTCAAGGGAACGCTGTTTTCCGTACGACAGATTCCCTGCGCGAATATCCCGCTCTTCCTCAAGGCCAACCCACCTGAGAATATGTTCGGTCTCCTTTGTAATCTGACGTATTTTATCCACCTGATGAAGCATGTCGAATCGAATACCTTTTCTGGAAAGCACGGCAAGGCGAATGTTCTCGAAGGTGGTCATGTTGCCAAATGTATTGGTAATCTGAAAAGAACGTCCCATTCCAAGCCGCAGTATTTCCCATGGCTCTAGACCTGTAATATCGCTGGCTTTAAAAAAAACCCTCCCTTCACGCGGTGTGTAAGTCCCAGTAATTAGATTAAACAAGGTTGTCTTACCCGCTCCATTGGGTCCGATGATCGCGTGCCGCTCCCCCGCTTCGACGTGGAGGTTGACATTGAACAACACCTTTAGTCCTTCGAAATCGTGGTATAACCGTTTTGTTTCAAGGATTCTCATGAGGTCTTCTCCTTTGCCGCTACTGCACTCCACCGCCTTAGCAATTTCTCCCTGATCCGTCGCACAAGGCCGATAAACCCAGCGGGGAAATACATGATAACGAGAATGAGGACAATACCGTTGACCAGTTCAACCCGTTGAGTAAACCGCGTCGTCAGTTCTTCCAGTATGGCAAAAATCCCCGCGCCGGCGATGGGGCCGAAGAAGCTCGAGGAGCCACCCACGATTGTCGCCAAGATGGCTTTGAAGGAATGGGCAATATCGGCCTCAGAGGCTGAAATCATGCCTTGGAAAAGTGCACTCATGGAACCGGCAACGCCGGCAAAGCCAGCGGACAAGATGTAAGCGACCGCCTTTGTCCGCACTAACCTGAACCCCAGATAGTCCACTCGCATGTCGTTGTCCCGTATGCCCACCATGATCTGCCCGAAAGGAGTCTTGGTTAAGAACCATGCGAGCCACAGGCATCCTCCAATGACGAAAACCGCGAAATAGTAAAACTGGACGGGATCAGTCATTTGGAAGGAAACGATTCCGGGAATAGTGAAGGGCGGGATTTTAAACCCCGCGAGACCGTCTTCTCCACCCGTGATATGTCTCAATTTAAGGATAAAGGTATGGAGAATGAAATTGAATGCAAGGTGGAGCATCGCAAAGGCCGCATGCCTGGTCCTGGCGACGATGGGACACAAGATCAGGGCAAGGGCGATGGATGAAAAAACGCCGATGAGAATCGCCGGAATCAACGGCAGGCCCTTTATGCGGGTCAGCGCTATGGCCGTCCCATAACCGCCTGCCGCGAAGAATATCGCATGTCCAAAGCTGAGAAGTCCGGTATAACCCAGCAGGAGGTTGTAACTGACGGCAAATAGGGCCACAATGGCGAAGGTGATGAAGAAGTTTGAAAAGTAGATACCGAAAATATGCGGATATAATGTCAGAAGAATAAGCCCGGCTGCCCATAAGGCCGGTTTTACCATTTGATTTGTCATTCTCTCTCCCCGAATAGGCCCATCGGTTTGAATGCTAATACAATTGCCATGAACGCAAACGTCAAAACCATGGCATATTGTGAGATGAACTGAATACCGTAGGCATTTAGCAGCCCCAAAACCATGGCAACCAAAAATGCACCACCAAGGCTTCCAAAACCGCCGGTGATGACAACAACAAAGGCATCCATCCCTACGCTGTCTCCCAGGTAGGGATGCACCGAGACCACTGGGGCGATGACCACACCGGCCAACCCAGCCATCCATGTTCCGATTCCGAAAACGGCCATGAAGACGATAGGAACGTTGACTCCCAGCGCATCGACCATTTCCGCATCAGACACAGCTGCCCTCACAATCATGCCTAACCGTGTCCTATACAGAATGAAGCTAAGGAACAACAAAAGGGAAAAGGATATTCCGATCATAAAAAGGCGATATGCGGGGTATTGCATACCGGCGATATTCACAAGTCCACTCAGGCAATCCGGGGGAGGGAAGCTTTGGTACTCGGTTCCCCATATCAGCATCACAAGGCCAATGATTACAAACGCCCCTCCTTGGGTCACAAGCAGTTGATTCGCCAGACCGGTTGCAGCGACCTTTCTCAAAATGAAACGTTCCACCAGAACGCCGACAAGACCGGTTATGATCGGGGCCACGATCAATGCCGCCCAAAAACTCCCGCCGGTCCACGCAGCTGTCTGGAAGGCAAAATAGGTAGAAAGCATAAAAAATGCTGCGTGGGCTAAATTCAGGATCCCCATCATCCCGAAAATTAGAGTTAGGCCTGCTGCGATCAAGAAAAGCATCATCCCGTATGCGACGCCGTGTATACCCTGCGCGACATACATCTCTACCGTTGCATCCATGGTTTTTGCTCCTTGCGTGGGAATGCAAAGTAAAACGATCTCCCGATAAGCCTCGTTCAGAGAGTGAATAACACACTCTCCCGCTCTCTCTACTGTGAATATCCATCAGGCGATAGGCCCGCCTTTGAGATGGCGGGCCCGGTGATTTGTCCTTTCTTGTTCGGTTCCCCAGGAAGACTTAGGGTCTGAAGGATGAAACCCGGCAGTCGCTATTTCTTGCATCTTTCCGACAGGGGATCCATCCAAGGCATGACCTTATCGGCCGGCACGAAAGACACCGGACCGTCAAAAGCACACTCCGTGTACCAGGGATAGGACTGTTCTTTGGGCGGAACATATTCCACTATAGCAAGGTCTTGATAGGCCTTGTGATCACACGCCCTCATACGGATGACTTGTCCATTGGCCATCTCGTAGCTGTCATCTTCCCAGACCTTGATCATCTTTTCAGGATCCGTGCTACCGGCCCGTTCGATAACGCTCAATAACCAGTAAGTCGCTTGGGCGGTCATACCAACATTTGCGCCTACCGGCCACTTGTAGATCAATGCATCATATGGTTTCTTCCAAGTCTTCCACTGCTTATTCCACGCGTTGAGAAATTTGACATACAAGACATTCTTGAGTGCAGAACTTGGTTGAGCAAGTTGGGCGACCTTCATTAACCCTGACGATCCCTCCACTCCGACCTCTTTCAGTGCGTCGGGATCCTCAATGAAGAGGTGGATTATGGGCAACTTAATTCCCATCTGCCGAGCCTGCTTAAGGAGGTTCATTGCATCGGGATTCCAGTCGCCTGTGTAGATAGCCTCAGCACCGGAGGCTTTGATTTTGGTCAGATAGGGGGCAAAGTCTGTAAGAAAGAGCTTGTGATAATCCTCTCCGACGATCTTGGCGCCAGGATAATATTCCTTCAGTCCCTCTATAAACCCTTTCGCAAGGGAGTGGCCGAAGAGGTAATCCTGGCAGAGGACGTAAAACTTTGTTTCCTTTTTCCGCAACTGACCATAGTGATAGGCTGCCGCCCGTCCGATCTGCCCGGTTGAAAAGCATGCCATAAATGCATATCGGGAAAAGTTGGCGGCGTCCATGAGTTCATCCGAGAGTGCAATGAAATTCATCGCGATAACCTTGTATTTCTCCGCCACCTGGTTGATGACCCGCATATTGTTGCTGCCGTTGGTCCCCATCAAAATGTCAACCTTTTCCTGGAGAATCATCCTTTCACACACCTTTTTGGTAATGTCCGGCTTAGATTCGTGATTCGCCTTGATAAGATGGATCTTCTTCTTTTTTCCATCTACCGTGATCCCGCCCCGTTTGTTGATGTCGTGCACAGCCCAAGCAGCGGCTGCATAGTATGACTCTCCAGCACTGGCAGCAGGTCCAGAAAATGAAGCAACAAGCGCAATCTTGATAACATCTCCTGTTGGAACAATCGGGTTGTTAGGGTCATAGTCGGACATGTCGGAAAGATTGTTCAGGTCGAACTTGGCATTAGCCGCTAAGGCCTCTGGCATGACAACGAAACACACACACAAAAGGACCATTACAATTGAGAGCAAACACGCTTTTCCTTTCATCTCTATCTCCTTTTCCAATAATAGGTTGGCCGATGAGTTGATAAGAACCGGTTTCTTTTGTAAAGTTGATAATTGAGCATTCCGGCAGTAACAAAGGGCACTTTCTTTGTGGTTCCCTCCTTTCTCAGAAGTTCTGCAGCGTTTCCCCATCTCACGGAACGGCTGCGACGGCACCCCCTTTTCTCACGCAAACCACCTCCTAAAAGGAGTTCCGTCTTTATTCCTGCTCTCACACCGTCTCTTTCAGAAGGGGCACGCAATGATCAACGACCTGGAGGTTTAAAAGCCAACCTTATCCAACCCCTTCAAATCGAGAATTCTCCTGGTTTCGGCAGGTGTTGCCGCTTGAAGTCCAAGTTCCCCGGCAATTCTAGTAATCTTCTCCACCTGCTCGGCATTGCTCTGTGCCAGGCGATCCTTTTCCACGTAAAGGCTATCCTCCAGGCCCACCCTGACATTTCCCCCCATGATAAGAGACGCCGTGCACATTCTCATCTGATGACGACCTGCAGCGCATACCGACCAAGCGAAATCACCGATGGTCTGTTGAGCGGTCTTGTGGAGAAACATGAGATTCTCTATCGTGGCAGGGATTCCACCCAGTATTCCCAGGACAAATTGAAGGTATACGGGTGTTCGGATGTGGCCTTCGCGAATTAGATGGGCCACGTTGTTTATCATACCGACGTCATAGATTTCGAATTCCGGTTTCGTACCGTTCACCTGAAATTCGTGCACAAATTCGCGCATTGTCTTGAAGGTATTCGGAAAAATAAAATCCTCGGTACCCGCCAGGTAATCTCTTTCCCAGTCATACTTCCATTCGGAGTACTTGTTGGTCACATGGTGAAGCGCAAAGTTCAGGGATCCCGCGTTCAAGGAGGCAAGTTCCGGTTTCAGTTTCGAAACGACCTTAACGCGGTTGGCGACTGTTTCACCCAAACGACCTCCGGTAGTCGTGCATAGAATGATGTCGCAGCGTTTCTTCACAGACTCGGCGATTCTCCTGAATGCTTCTTGGTCTGCGTTGGGATATCCCGTCGCCTCATCGCGTACGTGAACATGGGCTATCGCCGCACCGGCTTCGTGCACTGCCAAAATCTCATCAATTATATGATCCGCGGTAATAGGCAGGTATGGAGACATCGACGGGGTATGTATGGCCCCGGTAATGGCGGCTGTGAAGATGGCTTTTTGAGCAATATCTTTATGCATCCACTCTCCTTCGCTCGGTATTGATCTTCATGCTATACACGCATATGAAAGTTGATAATTAGCTTAGGTAGCCAACATTACGATGAGGATTTTTACTTCGCGTCCACCGAGTGCAAAACCACGGTGCGGTATACCCGAATCGAAATATATGCAGTCGCCTTCCTCCAACAAATACACATTATCTCCATGCAGGAATTCCAAGGTACCTTAGGAGAACGAAGATCAATTCTTCACCCTGGTGCTGAAATAGGGGATGCTGCTCGATCCTGGGCGGGATCGTCAGGATATAAGGCTCCATCTTCTTGTCAGGATATTTATGCGCCAAGGTCTCATACGAGTATCCGAAACTCGTCCCATTGCGCGCCATTTGCTCTCTTTCACCTTTCTTAACCAAAGAAAGGGTTGTAGATTCACGACTCTCGCCCAAAAGCTCCGAGATGCTGACTGCCATAGCCTTGGCGATGTTAAGCAAGGTTGACACCGGGGGAGCCTTCTCAGAATTCTCCACTTTTGAGAGGTAGCCTTTGGTAAATCCAGTTCTTTCGGCCAGATCCTCTAAAGTTAACTCTTTGAATTTTCGCATCATTCGGATATTTTTCCCGATTTGGTGCTCCGGTAACACAAAATCATCCCGCTTAAAGAATTGTGGGAAACTGAAAGATACAAAATGGTCTAATAAAACTTAAAAATTGAGTTAAAAGTGAGTGAAGTGGGATAAAGTATATTAATATATTTCCTTATAAGAAACTTGTTTAGTTGGCAATTGGATGTTTGTCAAGCGAAATTTCACCAAACTCAGAAAAAAATGGCATGACGCATCACCAAGCGGGACATTTAGGGGGATTGGGGTTCCTGAACTCTGATCATGTCAGTGGGCGGAATATGGAATTAACGAGCGTCCACCCTTGATAGGCTGCAAAAGCATGAGAACCATATTTCCACTCGGTATACTTGCCGATCACTTGGTGGAGGGCGGAGCTGAGAGGCCCCGCACTCAAAAAGGCCAGTTCTAATTTCAATGTGGAAACAACTTTAACACGCTTTGCGAGTGTTTAGCTCAGACACGGCCTCCAGTGGTCGTGTAGATAATGATATCGCAGTGTTTCTTCACAGATTGGGCGATTTTTCGGAAGGTTTCCTGGTTCGCATTTGGGGAGCCAGTCTCCTCGTCACGAACATGAACAATGGGCAATGGCCCCGCCCGCTTCGTGGACAGCCAGAATCTCATCGATTATTTGATTTGAGGTGATTGCAGGTATGAGGACATGGATGGGGTATGGATCGCCCCCGTGATGGCGGCAGTGAAGATGGCTTTTTCACCGATGGTTTTTGGCACCAAATCCACTTGGTTGGTTTTGATCTGCTTGTCAGTTGTTTGGATGTATGAAAGTTGAAAATGGGCTCAGGTGGCTAGCATGACGATGAGGATTTTTATTTCACGCCCACCTAGGGCAAAACCGCGGTGCGGTATCCCAGAATCGAAATAGATGCAATCGCCTTCTTCCAACAGATATTCATTTTCTCCATGCAGGAATTTCAAGGTACCTTGGAGAACGAAGATCAATTCTTCACCCTGGTGCTGAAATAGGGGATGCTGCTCGATCCCGGGCGGGATCGTCAGGATATAAGGCTCCATCTTCTTGTCAGGATATTTATGCGCCAAGGTCTCATACGAGTATCCGAAACTCGTCCCATTGCGCGCCATTTGCTGTCTTTCACCTTTCTTAACCAAAGAAAGGGTTGTAGATTCACG
>Ga0114946_10001258_pt1 | contig 17420 bp, 13 predicted proteins | sample WalLakDeSediment_FD_88676 | JGI IMG/M metagenome (GOLD analysis project Ga0114946, IMG submission 88676) | Lake sediment microbial communities from Walker lake, Nevada to study Microbial Dark Matter (Phase II) - Walker Lake 11/02/13 Deep Sediment | ecosystem: Environmental > Aquatic >... | reverse complement strand
TCGAAAGTAAGTATCTATAACCGGGAAGGTCAGCCGGCAATGAGTCTTGAAAGTAATCGTACTTATTACGGCACCGGCTCTGATCTGCCCTTTCATATCGATCTGGAAACAGGTAGAAGAAGAAATGCGGTAAAACAGGATATAGTTAACGCCGCAAGGCTGCTTGATAAACTGCCTAATTTTGATTTTACCATGAGCTACGGGGTTCCCCGTGATGTTTCGGCCGAAAAAGGTGATCTTCATCAATTTGCATCACTGGTGCTCAACAGCGCAAAGCCAATCATTTTTACATCGTTTAATGATCAGAATGTGAAGGTAATTATCGAGATGGCTGCAGCGGTGGCCGGTTCTTATGAAGACCTGCAAAGCAAACCTTTCCTTATTCTTTATACCGAACCGATTTCACCGCTCATTCATACTGATGAAGGCGTAGCAAAAATGTTTGCCTGTATCGAACATGACATACCCGTTATTTATACTCCCGGGGTAGTGGCCGGAGGGACCTGTCCGGTGACCAAAGCGGGTACCATTGTACAGATGAATGCGGAAAGCCTCTCCGGACTGCTCATGGCCCAGTTGAAAAAGAAGGGGGCCCCGGTGATAATAGGTGGGGGTGCTACACCGATGGATATGCAGTCCACAGCCACTTTATACGGTTCGCCAGATGCGGCGATGAACTACTGTGCCATGAGTGAGTTGGCCCGCTTCTATAAACTACCGAACTTTACCGAGGCAGGCTGTTGTAATGCACCGGTTCCCGATGCCCAGGCTGGTATGGAAGCTTCAATGGGGCTGCTTTTAAATCAACTTTGCGGAGCCAACCTGGTTCATGATGTCGGTTATCTTGACGGCGGCAAGACCGGTTCACTGCCTTTCCTGGTTCTGTGCGACGATTTCATCAGCGCCGCCCGCTACATAGGAGCAGGGACTGTAATCAACAGTGATACACTCGGTGTGGAATCAATAGTCAGGGTAGGGCCAGCCGGCCATTACCTGGGCGAGGATCATACCATTAAACATTTTCGCAACGAAATTTGGATGCCTTCTGTTTTTAACCGTATGATGTACGAAACCTGGGAAAAAATGGGTAGTAAAAACTGCTTTGAACTGGCCCGGGAAAAGGCAAAAGCTATTCTTGGGGATGAGCCGTTTAATTCGCCGCCACAGGCAATAGCAGATAAGATAAAGAGCCTTATTGAAGGCAAATAAGCAAATATGATAAAATTATATATCTCACTTGTGTTCTGTTGAACCGGAAGGAGTTGATGCTTGGCCGTCAAATCAGGAAGGAACAGATGAATATGCCAATATGAAAAATAAAGATTTAGAGAAATGAGGAGGAAAAACATTGTTAAATAAAATGGCAGTTTTACTGGCAGTCCTGCTGATAGCCAGTCTGCTACTGGTATCATGCGGGCCAACCGAAACCGTTGATGAAGAGAGGCCGGAGGAGGGTATTTCGCCAAAACATGGCGGGATCCTGCGCAGTGCTTACTATGCACCGGTTAACATGGATCCGGCATTTTTAAGCACAGTTTCTGATGATCAGATCGGACGGCAGTGGGGAGATTTTCTGGTCTATATTGACGAGGAGAACCAACCAGATGCCAGCCGCTCTATTGCTGGGAGCTGGGAAGCAAACGATGAAGCAACACTCTGGTCTTTCAACCTGCGCCAAGGCGTTCTTTTCCATGATGGCAAAGAGATGACATCGCGCGATGTCCAATTTACTTTTGACCGCTTGCGTGATCCGGATATAGGAGCAGCAACTGTGGGAACATACTCCAATATTGTGGACATCCTGACGCCGGACGACTATACAGTGGTGTTCGAGCTGGAGAATCCCAACCCTGACTTTTTAAAGGACCTTTTTGACTACCATGCCCTGATCATGGACGCCGACAACGAAGATTTTGCCACTAACTGGAATGGAACCGGCCCCTTCATGATCGAAAGTTACTTGCCCGAAGACCGGATTGTTTTCGTCCGTAACCCAAATTATTGGATGACCGATGCAGATGGCAATCCGCTGCCTTACCTCGATGGCATTGAGATTATTTTCTTAAGTGACTCTTCAGCACAGATCGAAGCTCTGCGCGGTGGACAGATCGATTACCTGATCTACCTTCCGACAGAATTTATCCCGATGCTTGAAGCGGATGCCAATATTGAAGTTTATCAGGCACCTTCAAACACTTCTTATGTCCTGAGAATGCGCAGCGATGAAGGGCCGGCCAGTGATGTTCGTGTCCGTCAGGCTCTCAAGGCTGGAACCGACCGCAGTGCCATCCTTGAAGGTGCAGTTGATGGTCTCGGCACAACCGGTCGTGATACTCCGATTGGTCCTGCATACGGTGATTTTTATCTTGACGTTCCCGAGCCTGAGCGTAATGTCGAACTGGCAATGCAGCTGTTGGCTGAAGCCGGCTATGCCGACGGTCTTGATATCGTTATCACGACCCAGGAATCATCACCGGTGCCGGCTATTGCAACTATCTGGCAAGCGCAGATGGAAGAGATCGGAGTCAATGTTGAGATTCAGCTTGTCCCCTCTGATCTTTATTATGGTGCGGACAACATGTGGCTGGAAGTACCGTTCGGGATAACCGACTGGGGTTCCAGGCCGTATCCGCAGCCTTACCTTGACCTGGCCTATGTTTGTGATGCACAGTGGAATGAAAGTCACTGGTGTGATCCGGAATTGGATGAACTGGCAGCCGCTGCCGCCATGGAAATGGATCATGCTGAGCGCGTCAGGCTTTATCATGAGATCCAGGAGATCTTCATGGAGCGGGGCCCAATCATCATCCCCTTCTTTATCAACAACCTCTGGGGCGCAACCACACAGCTGGAAGGTGTTTTGCCGACCAGTGGCCTTGGTACTGCCCTTGATCTGCGTACAGTTTACTTTAGAGAATAGTTTTATGGCAAGTTGGCCTGGTCTGCGTTAAAAACAGGCCGCTTTCCCCCCGGCACAACCAGGGGGAAAGCGGTTAAGTGAGTATTTCGGCGGGCGTCCGGCGCCCGCCGAAATACTGATTTTATCGCATCTCCTATGGGAGGCAGCTAATGGCATCTGAAAACAGCAATGTACAGAAACCAGGGCAGTCGAAGCCTTCGAAGTTTTCTGAGGCATTTCGGCGCTTGCGCCGGTTTCCTGTCACCCTCTTCGGTTTTGCCATTGTATTATTCTTTCTTATAACTGCACTTTTCGGGCCCATAATTGCACCTTATAAATTTACCGATCAGAATCTTGAACAGCGGCTTCAGCCTCCATCGGAAGAGCATGTTTTCGGCACGGATCAGTTCGGCCGTGACATTTTCAGCCGGATCCTTGTTGGAAGCCGCGATGTATTTTCAGTCGCCGGGTCCGGCACATTTCTGGCTGTTGTTTTCGGCCTGCTTCTGGGACTTGTTTCCGGATACCGGGGCGGTTTATTCGATGAAATTATTATGCGCTTTATGGATGTAATATTATCAATTCCGCCTTTGCTGCTGGCTATGGTCATTCTTTTTTCCCTGGGTCCTTCCCGGCTTAATGTTATTATCGTGGTCGGATTTCTTTATATTCCAATGGTAGCAAGGGTGGTTAGAAGTGTAGTACTTGATATTAAAACGAGGCAGTTTGTTGAAGCAGCCCGCCTGCGTGGAGAAAACAGCACTTACATCCTCTTCCGTGAAATTTTGCCGAATGTGCTTCCGCACCTTGCTGTTGAAGCTTCGATGCGTTTTTCCTACTCGATATTTCTTGTCGCCTCCCTGGGTTTTCTGGGATTGGGAGTGCAGCCTCCCTCGCCCGACTGGGGGTTGATGGTTGGAGATGCGCGAACCTGGTTTCACCAGGCACCATGGGTTCTCTATTTTCCGGCAGGCGCCATTGCCCTGCTCGTGGTTGGTGTCGGTTTCATGAGTGACGGATTGCGCAGGATGCTGCTGCCGGGAGGTGTGAGCGATGTTTGATCCTGATGCAGCATTTGATATTCAAAGAGATCAGGATGCAGGAAGGTTTGTTCTTGATGCCCGTGACGTAACTGTAACCTACCAAACTGAAAAAGGCCCGCTGGATACTGTCCGTAATGTTACGTTACAGATAATGCCCGGAGAAATTTACGGTTTGGTTGGAGAATCAGGTTCAGGCAAAACCACCCTGGCCAGGGCTATTGTCCGTTACCTTCCTTCCAATGGCCGTTTAAGCAGCGGAACTGTAATGCTTGGAAATACTGATCTGCTTGGATTATCGAGAGCTGAAATGCGGAATATCTGGGGTTCACGGATTACCATGGTCCATCAGGATCCCGGGGCATCGGTTAACCCTTCAATGCTCATTGGTGATCAGATCTCCGAAGTAGTACGCGCCCATCTCGGCATGTCCAAAAAGCAGGCAAAAGCCAGGGCGATCGAGATGCTGTCAAAGGTGGGTATGCCCGACCCGGAGTCGGTAGTTAAACGTTATGCCCACCAGTTAAGTGGCGGGATGCTACAGCGGGTGCTGATTGCCACCGCTATGGCTACTAATCCACAGCTGATTATTATGGATGAGCCGACAACTGCTCTTGATGTTACCACTGAAGCAGTTATCCTCGATTTAGTTCGTGATCTATTGAAAGAATTTGATACATCAGTTCTCTATATAACCCACAATCTGGGCGTTGTTGCCCGTATCTGTAACCGGGTTGGCGTGTTATACGCCGGTGAGGTTATGGAGGAGGGTACTATCGAGCAGGTTTTTAAGAATAAGCTTCACCCCTATACGAGGGGACTATTAGCTTGTGTCCCGCGCATTGAAGCCAGTAAAAAAGATATAAGCTTATGCGCGATTCCAGGCTTTATCCCGAGGCCGGATCAGCTGCCGGGCGGTTGTATATTTGCTCCACGTTGTGAACTGGTAGAGCCGGCATGTAAGGAAAAGAGGCCATCTCAGGTTGAGATCGAGTCCGGCCATTTGACCGCTTGCCGCCGGTGGGAACTGCTGCAAAATGATGCAGGTGCTGCTTTCGGAACCTGCCCTGCTCGCTTTGAGGTGGAGCAGGAACTGGGTGATCTTGTGCTTGAAGCGCGGAATATAAAGAAGTATTTTCCGGTTACAGGAGGGCTCACATCATTATGGAAGCGCAGTAGAACTGTTATAAAAGCAGTTGACGATATTTCAGTCCGTTTACGCCGCTCATTTACAATGGGAATAGTTGGTGAGAGCGGCTGCGGCAAAACTACCCTGGCCCGCTGTATCGTCGGACTTGAAGAGGCTACTTCCGGTGAAATTGAGCTCGAAGGCAAAATAATGCCTTACTCGGTTGTAAAAAGATCCCGGGAAGCCTTAAAGAAGATGCAGATGGTTTTTCAGAATCCTGATGCCTCGCTTAATCCCCAGCACCCGGCCGGGGACAGCGTTGAAAGGCCTTTAATACTTTTACGTAATATGAGCAGAAAAGAAGTTCGCGGGCGGGTGCGTGAGCTTTTTCAGGCTGTAAGTTTGCCGGCAGAATATATAAACCGTTTGCCGCATGAACTGAGCGGCGGAGAAAAACAGCGTGTCGCGATTGCCCGGGCATTTGCCGCCGAACCGACCCTGATGATCTGTGACGAACCGATTTCGTCTCTCGATGTATCGGTACAGGCATCCCTGATGAATCTTTTGGTGGATCTTCAGGAGTCCAAGGGTACTTCATACTTATTTATATCGCATGATCTGGCCGCGGTACGCCACATCTCTGATTGGATCGCCGTTGTATATTTAGGAAGGCTCTGGGAAATCGGTTCTGCCGAAGATGTTTTCGTGCCTCCGTATCATCCTTACACCGAAGCGCTTCTATCCGCTATCCCGATCCCCGATCCTGATATCAAACAGGATGCTATTCGCTTAAAGGGCAGCGTGCCGAGTTCAATGAATATCCCATCGGGCTGCCGTTTCCACACCCGTTGCCCCCGTAAGATTGGCGATATTTGTGAGCAGCTGGAACCGCCGTGGCGGGAATTGGACAATGATCACCGTATTTGCTGTCATATACCTGTGGACGAACTCCGGTTAGCGCAGAGCGGTTTATTGCAAAATAGAGCGGATCGTCCGGGGAGGGATCTGTGATGGCCGGATACCTGCTAAAACGCCTGGGTTTTATTGTTCTGACCATGTTCCTGGCATCAATTATTATATTTTCTGTTACCCAGTTTTTACCAGGAGATGTGGCCCAATTAATCCTGGGCCAGTTTGCCACAGAAACAGCAATTGCGAATTTACGGGAAGAACTTGGCCTCAACCAACCGCTGCATACCCAGTATTTAAACTGGGCCGGAAACTTTGTCCGGGGAGATTGGGGTAATTCCCTCGTCAGCCGGGTTCCGATTCGGCCCATGGTTATGGAAAGATTGGGTAACTCGGCTATGCTGGCAGGTCTGGCCCTGCTTATTTATGTCCCGCTTGGCATACTTTTCGGTGTGATTGCGGCAATGAAACGGGATAAATGGCCTGACCAGATTATCACAGGTGTTTCCATGGCCTTTGTCGGCCTTCCAGAATTCGTCAGCGGGTTATTGCTGATTGCTTTTTTGGCGATAGGGTTACAATGGTTTCCGGCTAACTCCTCGATTAATCCAGACTCCACTTTTATTGAAGCTTTACCTTTTTTAATTTTACCGGCTATTACAGTCAGCCTGACCGGGCTCGGTTATATTACCCGTATGACCCGATCGGGCACTATCGATGTACTTCGCACCGACTACGTACGGGCTGCCGATCTTAAAGGCCTGCCCGGTTGGCAGGTTCTGACCCGGCACATACTGCGCAATTCACTGCTGCCTACGGTAACCGTGGTCGCCATGGGCATCGGTTGGTTACTGGGCGGTTTGATTGTAACCGAGGCGGTTTACGGTTATCCTGGTTTGGGAAGATTGCTTGTTTATGGAATTCAGCGTCAGGATCTTCCCCTAATCCAGGCGGGTAGTATGATTATTGTTGCTATTTACAGTTTTTCAAACCTGGCTGCAGATGTTTTATATAGCCTGCTTAATCCCAGGATCCGGGTTGGAAAGTGAAGTGCGTCAACTGGCCGACCTAATTAAATTGCAGGCGCGATTAGTGGGAATAGGAGTTTACAATAAAGGTTATCGTCTGTTACGCCACTGTCCTGGGAGCAGAAGAACTATGCTAAGCAACCAAGACTCATTCGCACTGCAGTGCGCAACATTATTAAAAGCTTTGCAGTCTGATAATGTTGAAAGGGTAATATGGGAGATCTTTTTCTGTATATAGCATTGTTAAAGCCCCGAACTCAGGAATTGGTACACGGGTTAAACCCTGTGGCTACAACATCCTGGAGCAACGATAATAAAAAGTGTTTGTTTGACAGGAAGGATTGTGATGAAAGTGGAAACGGTGACAATAAATATTCCGAAAGCAGTGAAGAAAGAATTTCAAAACGCGGAAGTGTGGGCCAAGGCCACCGGTAAAGCTGTTTACGGTATTGATTTGAACTATCCCGGAATGCTTTATGGGAAAATATTACGGAGCCCTTACCCACATGCCCGGATAAAAAATATTGATGTTTCCGGTGCAGAGGCGATGCCCGGAGTACGTGCCGTGCTTACCGGATCCGGCTTGCAGTGCAAACCTTTCGGCATTGTTGTTGATGATGAAATGCCCCTGGCGGTTGACCGGGTGCGTTATATCGGTGACGAATTGGCAGCTGTAGCTGCTGTTAATCAAAAAATTGCTGAACGGGCGCTGGAGGCTATTCGGGTGGAATACGAACTGCTGCCCGCCGTGTATGAACCAAACGAAGCATTATCTGACGGCGCGCCTCAGCTTCATGATAATTTTCCGGGCAATATCGCCTGGCAGAGGACGCTCTCAAGAGGCGATGCCGAAACTGTTCTCAGGGAAGCGGATGTAATTGTAGAAAGCTCTTTTTCTATTCCCTCGGTTCACCCGGTTTACCTTGAACCAATTAACTGCGTGGCGGCAAGTGATCGCTACAATAGCCTGGTCTTGAATACCGCACTGCAATCACCAGATATGGTCCGCGAGATCATTGCCAGGGTTTTAAACCTGCCTTATTCCAAGGTCCGTGTAATCGGGCCGGTGATGGGCGGAGGATTTGGGGGAAGGGTTTACGGTAATCTCAAACTCTACATCCTGGCTTCGCTGCTGGCAATGCAGGCGGGCGCGCCGGTAAAGATGCAGCTGACCCGTGAAGAAGAATTTACAGTAGGGCGCCCGATGATTGCTGCACAGATTAATATGAAAATGGCTTTGCGCCGGGATGGGACGATTTTAGCCCGCGTAGCAGATATTATAACTGACAACGGCGCTTACAGCGCCCAGGCTCCCTGGGTTTCGAAAACCGTTTCTGAACGCAATGATTCTGTTTATCGCATTCCCAATATAAAAACAAGAGTTCGCCTGGTCTATACGAACAAAGTGCCGACCGGCCAGTACAGGGCGTATGGAAACCAGGCCGCTAACTTTGCCAGCGAATCGCTAATGGATATGGCAGCCCGTGAATTGGAGATGGATCCACTCGAGCTGCGCCTGAAAAACTGTACCCGCGAGGGAGATATTACTGTACACGGTCTTAAGATCAAGAGCTGTGGCCTGGCTGACTGTTTGAATTCTGCCGCTTCTGAAATCGGCTGGGACAAAAAGAAAAAAGACCGGGGTTACGGGATTAGTGCCGCTATTCATGCCAATGGTAGTACTGTGATCAGAAAAGATTTACGCGGGGCGTCTGCCCTGGCCCGCCTTGAAATTGACGGGCGGGTATCTCTTTTCACTGGTGAACAGGATTACGGACAGGGTGCCCATGCTGCTTTTACCCAGATTGCGGCCAGGACACTCGACCTGGATCCGGATCTGATTACCGTATATTCCAGGGATACCATGGCAACCCCGTATTCGCTGGGAGCTTTAGCAATGAGACAGACTACTGTCGGCGGCAGGGCGATCCAGCTGGCAGCTGAACAGCTGCGTGAAAAAATTGTTCGGACAGCCTCCAAGATCTCCGGCGAACCGGTTATATTGGAAAAGGGAATTGTCCGCAGCGCTTGCGGCAGTCAATATGAACTTTCCGGGATTGCTTATTATTACCACAGCCAAACCAGTGGGCTGAATTTAACCGGAGAAGGCAAATATGTTCCGGATGAAAGTGATTATGATGATACAGGTTACGGCAACATTTCTGTAACTTACTCTTTTGCCGCCCATGCCGCTGAGGTTGAAATAGATAAAGCAACCGGCGCTTTGACTGTACATCGTATTGTTGCCGCCCATGATTCCGGCCGTATAGTCAGCCAACTGTCCGCCCGGGGCCAGGTTTACGGAGGAGTTACCCAGGGATTGGGTATGAGCTGTTATGAAGGTTACCTGTTTGAAAATGGGCGAGTCGCCAACGCGTCGCTGACCGACTATAAAATACCGACAGCATTGGATATTCCGGTTATAGATCCAATTTTCATCGAAACTGAAGATTTGGAAGGGCCTTTCGGGGCAAAGGGATTGGGCGAAATTGTCATGGTTCCGGTTTTAGGAGCAATTGCGAATGCGGTTGCTGATGCTGCCGGTGCCCGGGTAAATGAACTGCCGATTACTGCTGAAAAGATTTACCAGGCTTTGTCCGGATGGGAGTGTATCTAGTTGGGCTATTTGATTGCCTCAAATTTGGAGCAGGCTCTTGCTTCCATGCGCGACAGTAAAGGCAAAGCGCGGGTAGTCGCCGGAGCGACCGATCTTTATTTACAGAAACTTCCAGATAAGTTGATCGACATTACAGCGATTCCGGAAACCACTAAAATTGAACAAATTGATGGAAACCTGACTATTGGCAGCACTGTAACCCATACAGCTGCAGCAGGCTCACCTCTGGTCAGATCAAAGGCAACAGCCCTGGCTGAAGCCTGTTCCCTGATTGGTTCACCTCAATTGCGCAATATCGGTACCGTCGGCGGAAACGTTATAAATGCCGCTCCGGCAGCAGATGCAGCTGTGGCGCTGGTTGCACTGGGGGCCAATGCAGCTTTAATCAATACTGCAGGAGAATATCGCGAAGAAAAGGTTGAGGATCTATATAAAGATTATAACCTTTCCCTTATTGACACCAGCTCAGAAATAATGCTCAGGCTAATTATTGAAACCTGTGTCGGTGGTGAAGGATCGGCTTTTGTCCGCTTTGCATCCCGTAAAGCGCTGTCGCTGCCGCTGGTCAACGCTGCAGCGCGGGTACGCATAGTTGAAGGACGCCTGAAGGACATTTTGCTGGTTGTCGCACCGGTCCGGCCGGCGCCGACCCGCTTATTGCATACTGAAGAAATGCTTAGAGGAATGTCTGCCAGTGAAGAAACCTGGCGTAGCGCAGAAACTGCAGCTGCTGCCGAGGTTGATGTACGTAACAGCCTTCTACGCTGCTCGGTACAATACAGGCGTCACCTTGTCGGTGTTCTGGCTGGCAGAGCTCTGAAAAAAGCGGCTGAAAGAGCAGTGGGCAGGGAGGAAGGTGATTACCGGTGAAAAATCAACTGATAAATTTTCACCTGAACGGAGAACCGGTTGAAGTTTATGCCGATCCGGCAGATAATTTATTGCAGCTTTTGCGTGAACAACTTGGATTATTCGGCACGAAAGCGGGCTGCGGGAAAGGTGAATGTGGAGCCTGCACAGTAATACTTGACAATCAGGCGGTAAATTCCTGTCTGGTTCCCGCCGGAAAAGTCCAGGGGCGCAGAATAGAGACTATAGAGATCCTTTCAAGGGGGAATAAAATTCATCCTATCCAGGAAGCATTTGTAGAAAAGGGAGCTATACAGTGTGGGTTTTGTACTCCCGGGATGATCATGTCGGCCTACGCCCTTTTAAAAGAAAACCCGCAGCCCACTTCCGAGGAAATTAAAGTGGCAATCTCCGGCAACCTCTGTCGGTGCAGCGGTTATATACAGATCGAGGAGGCAATATTATGCGCTGCAGAAAAAATTAAGGACAGGATTAAGGACTCGGGGGATAAACGGTAATAATAGGAAACACTTCGGGTTGATTTTTGGCTTAAATGAAGCTTTATTTAGTGGAGTTACAGCCCGCCGCACCTAATTGTTACTAGAGAAAGAGACATATAAGGAGTCGAAGTTATGCATGTAAACAAGCTTGCCCAGAGCACGATTGGTCTCAACATAATGACTGTCGATCAAGTTGAACGCCTTCACTATGCTACACTTCATGTCCTCGAGCGGGTCGGGGTAAAAATATTCGAACCGGAATCGCTGGAGCTTTTACATGGCAGCGGGGCAAAGGTTGATGGCAACCTGGTTAAAATACCGGCCTGGATGGTCCAGGGCGCCCTGCAAACGGCGCCAAAAGTTGTATCGTTAGCGGCACGCGACGGCTCGGAAGCGATGAACCTGGAAAAAGGGCGGATCTATTATGGCTCCGGATCGGAAGTGCCTTACACGATCGATCTCGAGAGCGGTCAGCGCCGGAAGGTCATAAGAACTGACGTCTGCAACTCCTCACGATTGATTGATGTCCTCGATAACATTGATTTTGTTATGTCTCTCGGTCTTATATCGGATGTTCCGGTTGATACCTCGGATCTTTACCAGTTCGAAGCTATGCTTATGAATACAACTAAGCCGGTTTTGTTTACATGTTATAACCGCCGCAACCTGGAAGCGATTATCGCAATGGCCGCACTTGCCGCCGGAGGAAGGGAAAGATTAAAAGACAAGCCAGGTATAGCTCTTTATGCTGAACCAACCTCACCGTTGGTTCACTCACGCGAGGCTCTCGAGAAACTGCTGACCTGTGCTGAAGAAAGAATTCCTCTTGTTTATGCCACAACGCCAATGCTTGGCGCTACCGGCCCTGTCACTGCAGGCGGGGCGGTGGTTGTAGCTAATGCCGAAATCCTTTCCGGCCTGGTGATCCATCAGCTTAAAGCCAGGGGGGCGCCCTTTATACACGGAGGCGGTATTCCCCCGATGCACATGGGTACTTCGATCTGTTCATACGGGGGGCCGGAGCGTGACCGCGGCTGTATCGCCCTGGTTAAACTATCCCAGTATTACAGGCTGCCTTCATTTACCACCGCCGGATGCACCGATGCTCATACATTTGACCAGCAGGCCGGGATGGAAGCAGGCTTTAACCTTGTCGTTGCCGGTATGGCCGGCGGCAACCTGATTCACAACCTCGGATACATGGGTGTAGGGATGACCTCTTGCCTGGAGCACCTTCTTCTCTGCAATGAAGCCGTCGGTGCAGTAAAGAACCTGCTGCGTGGGATCGAAGTTGATGAAGAATATCTGGCTCTGGACCTGATTGAAAAAGTCGGACCCGGCGGTCACTACCTGGCTGAAGAGCATACCATGAGCCATTTTCGAAAAGAGCTATATTTCCCGCAAATCCTGAACCGTAAAAACTACGATGCCTGGAAAACCGAAGGTGGCAAAACCTTTGGGGAGGCAGCAAACGAGCATATAAAAGCAGTTCTCGGGAACCAATATCCCGCAGTTTTGCCCCTTGAAGTCGAAAAAGAGATAAGAAAAATTATTATAAAACGGGATCAGGAAGCGGCCGGACAGAAGTAACAAAACTTATTGCTAAATTTATTAGAAGAGCATACCTGGGTGGGATCATAACAGTTTGGGAGGCAATAACTATGACTAATAAAAGGGTTTTCCAAAAAAACATGGGATTGCTCAATTTAACTAAGGATCAAATGGGTCAACTGCACCTGGCCACCCTGGACATTCTTGAACAGGTCGGTGTGAAAATATGTGAACCCGAAGCAATTGAACTTTTACGCGAGGCCGGTGCACGTATAACAAGAGATTTGGTAAAGATACCTGCCTGGATGGTTCAACAGGCTCTGCAAACTGCCCCCTGTAAAATTGCTATTTACAACCGGAACGGAGACCGCGCAATGAACCTGGAGAAAGGCAGAGTTTATTTCGGCCCAGGGTCCGATACACCTTATATAATAGATATCGATACGGGCCAGAGGCGGCGGGCTGTTTTACAGGATACAATTAATGCCTCCACCATAACCGATGCTCTTGTGAACATCGATTATATTATGTCCATGGCCCGGGCCTCGGATGTACCGGACAAGAGGTCTGACCGTCACCACTTTGCGGCTATGACTTTAAACAGTACAAAGCCGATTATTTTTGATGCCCATGATCGACAGGGGCTGCTGGATATTATAGAAATGGCTGCTCTAGTTGCCGGAAACAGAAAAAAGCTTGTTGAAAAGCCATATATTATCCATTTTTCACAGCCCAACTCACCACTTGTCCATTCCGCGGGGTCATTACAAAAACTGCTCACTGCTGCCGAAGAAAGAATCCCTCTAGTTTATGCTGCTGCTGTGATGTGCGGAGCAACCGGGCCTGTTACGACTGCCGGTGCGCTGGCTTTAGCAAATGCCGAGGTCCTTTCCGGGTTGGTTGTCCACCAGCTTAAAGCAAAAGGGGCGCCTTTTATATATGGAGGGGGCACACCATCACTTAACATGATTACGACGGTTTGTTCTTACGGGGATCCTCAAAGTGTATTAGGCTGGATATCATTGGTTCAGTTAGCCGATTATTATAATTTGCCTAATTTTACTTTAGCCGGCTGTACTGACGCTCAGAGTTTTGATCAGCAGGCAGCTATGGAAGCTGGTTTTAGTTTGCTTATGGCAGGGTTGGCCGGAGGAAATTTAATTCATGATCTTGGTTATATTGGTGCCGGTATGACCTGCAGTCTCGAATATCTGGTTTTATGCAACGAGGGAGCCGGTGCGGTTAAATATATGCTCCGGGGGATTGAGGTCAATCCCGATACCCTTGCCCTGGATGTAATCGAAAAAGTCGGTCCGGGTGGGCATTTTATAACTGAGCAGCATACGCTGGACCATTTCCGCAGCGAAATGCATTTTACAAAGACTTTCAATCGTAACACTTATGATAACTGGAAGGCAGCTGGAAGCAAAGATTTTGGAGAAAGTTCCAATGCTTTAATCAAGGAGATCATGAAGTGGCATGAAGTGCCTTCGCTGGCTCCCGAAGTTGAAAAGGCAATTAAAGTTATCGCTTCTGGTATTGACGCCCATAAGGAACTGGCTTGATTTAAGAATCATTGTTATAATAATAAAAAACTTAACGAGGAACAAAAGGAGTTTTTTAATATGCTTAAGGAGTTATCTGTTGAAGAATTTATTAGAGAAGTGGCTTCATCGTCACCTGCACCGGGTGGCGGTAGTGTTGCTGCCCTGGCCGGAGCTCAGGGCGCAGGGCTGCTTTCGATGTATTGCAATCTCAGCCAGAATCGGGAAAAACTTGGTGAAATAGTTGATATGCTCCAACATTCCGGCGAAGAAGCCCGTTTTTTGATGAATAAGTTGGCGGAAGCAATTGATGAAGATACGGTTGCCTTTAACCAGGTCATGGAAGCCTACCGTTTACCCAAGAAAAGCACGGAAGAAAAAGCTGAAAGGATAATGGCTATTCAGGCCGCTGCGTTAAATGCTGCTAACGTTCCCATGCAGACTGCTCGTGGCAGCTTGCGTGTTTTATCAATCGTGAACGAAGTTGCTTCAAAGGGCAACCCCGCGGCTATTACCGACCTTGGGGTAGCCAACTTGCAGGCTATGGCAGGACTTACCGGGGCCTGTTACAATGTCAGGATAAATCTGGACATGATTTCTGATAAGAATGTGCTGGAAAAATTTAAACTTGAAACAGATGAAATCTTAAAACAGGGACGGGACCTGTTTGATAAAAACTGCAGCCTGATCGAAAAGATAATCTAGAGTTATACCAACAAATGCAAGGGAATAATAAATTAATTTCAATCTTCAGAGGCAGATAGAATTTAGTTTAATAATTGGCGGAGCACATTTTTCGCCTGAAAGGGTGGTCCAATGCCTGACCTCTATGCCAAGATAGATAGCTCTTCGCTATTGATGTACCTCTTCTATCCACGTCGGCAGCACAGCAAACCGCCTGACGGCGCTTTTGATCTGGAAGTCCCTGTTGATGAAGGCATTTCGATTGTCTGCCGTGCCTTCCGGGGAAATGAAAAAAAACCCTGGCTTTTATATTTTCATGGCAATGGCGAGGTTGTCAGCGACTATAACGGAATTGCACCCATGTATAATGAAAGAGGTATAAACCTGCTGGTTGCCGATTACCGCGGCTATGGAGCCAGCCAGGGAAATCCGAGTTTTCAGGGTATGGTCAAAGATGCAAGGGTGATTTTTGAGAACGTCTTCGAAAATTTATCCGAAGATGGTTTTGAAAACGACTGGTTTGTCATGGGCCGTTCGCTGGGCAGCATCTCTGCCCTGGAGCTTGCTGTGCATTATCCGGATCGGCTCAAAGGCCTGATTATCGAGAGTGGCTTTATCAGCGTGGCCGGTTTAATCCACCATCGTGGCCTCCCCTCACCCGGTGATCTGACACCGCTGGAAAAAGAGTATCGCCGCCTGACGGGCAAGATTAGCCTGCCGGCCCTGGTGATACATGGTCAGCATGATCGCCTTGTTCCTTTAATCCAGGGCAGGGATTTATTCGAAAGCCTGGGATCGGAACAAAAGGATTTTATAGTAATTCCGGGAGCTGCCCATAACGATATCATGTTTGTCGATTCGGGAAAATACATGGATGCAATAAACAACTTTGTTATAAACTAGGGAGGGATTATAAGATGCAAATAAAAGAAATTATGACCACAGATGTCATAACCGTTTCGACCAGCGATTCCGTAGAACAATGCGCCAAGCTGCTTCAGGAAAACAACATTAGCGGCCTGCCCGTTTTAGATGAAAGCGGTAAAGTAGCAGGGATGGTAACCGAGGGTGATTTAATCAGAAGAGCTTCCCGGATAAAGACCCCCGGGTACCTGGAAATTCTTGGTGGGTTGATCTACCTGGGCAGTCCAAAAAAGTTTGTTGAAGAACTCCAGAGGGCGATGTCACTGGAAGCGGGCCAGTTGATGAGTAAAAATGTAATCTCCGTTAAACCGGAAGAATCGGTGGAAAAAGCGGCCACGCTGATGGTGGAAAATAGTATTAATCGGCTCCCGGTTGTCGACGACAACAATAAGTTAGTCGGTATAGTTTCCCGCCGCGATATCATGAGCTGCCTGTACAGCAAAGATATTTAAGTGCAGAATCGTCAAATAGCTATAATACTGCTTTTATACTCGGATTGGCTGCTGACCTGATAAAAATTATCCCCTCTACACCGGCCATCATTTTCTAAGCAAACGATCACTTCATTATTTTAGTAATGATATGCTCTTTATGTTATTATAAAGTGTAAGAAAAAACGGAACAATTTATATAATCGGAGGCAGCATTGTGGCCAAAAAATATAAAATAACTGTCCTGGTAATTGTCACTATTGCGGTGATTTCTGTCCTGACTGTTACTAACCAGGCTCTTTTTTCTACAGCCGAAAAAGATCAGACGGATATTGCAGATAGAGGCGGGAAAGTGGATGCGGAAGAAGCGGCAGATGCTGAATTCAAGCCTACAGGTGATCCTTATGCAACCTTCTTGGAAGCCCGGCAGAATGAAAAACCGATCGTTCTCGAATTCTATGCCCGCTGGTGAAGCGCCTGCGTATTGATGGAGCCCGTGATTATGGCTCTAAAAGAATATTATTCCGACGAAGTTGTCTTTATTATTGCTGATCTGGACAATCCGGAAACTGAAAAACTGCTGGAACAGTTTACGGTTTTATATATACCGACATTTTTTTTTATTGATGGGAAAGGGGTATTAACAGCCGAAGAAGCCGGTGCTTTCAGTTTTGAGGAAATGGTTCAACGCATTGACCCGATTATCGGGGAAACAGATAAAGATGAAGATATAAGTCTTTCACGATTGGAATCTTTTTTTTCGGAAACCATTCCACGGGTTGTTGAGCAGAGGTCTTTACTCACCCTGGTCCTTGTTTTTATCGGGGGTTTTGTCACAAGTATCAGCCCCTGTATACTGTCAATGGTCCCTCTCCTGGTAAGTTATATTGGAGGGTACGCCGAAGGGCCTCGTTCGCGGGGATTTATGCTCTCCTCGTCATTTGTAATCGGACTTGCGGTTACTTTTGCAGTTTTAGGTTTTGTCGCCGCTTATTTTGGCAGGATATTCGGCCAGGTCGATGCTGTCTGGTATTATATCCTCGCTGCCGTGGCCATTATTATGGGTCTGCAGCTGCTTGGCGTGCTGACTTTTAACCTGCCCGGCTTGAATAGAATTCCGTTAAAGAAGGCCGGCCTGGCCGGTTCGCTTGTTATGGGTATGCTTTTCGGTTTGGTCGCGTCGCCATGTGCTACACCGGTCCTTGCTGTGATTATTACTTATGCAGCAGTTCAGGCCGAGCCGTTTTATGGCAGCGGGTTGCTTTTTATCTACGGGATCGGTCATGGAGTTCCCCTGCTTGTAGCGGGGACTTTC
>Ga0114946_10001257_pt1 | contig 17420 bp, 14 predicted proteins | sample WalLakDeSediment_FD_88676 | JGI IMG/M metagenome (GOLD analysis project Ga0114946, IMG submission 88676) | Lake sediment microbial communities from Walker lake, Nevada to study Microbial Dark Matter (Phase II) - Walker Lake 11/02/13 Deep Sediment | ecosystem: Environmental > Aquatic >... | reverse complement strand
GCGCGGCGATCGAGGCCGGCCACGAGCTCGAGCTCGGGCTGCTGCTGGTCACCGGCGCGTACATCTTGATCGTCGCAACCGGCGGGCTCACCAGCTTCTTGTACCCGCTGGTCTACGCGCTGGTCTCGTTCCTGCTCATCGTCAACAAGCGGCGCTGGATCGCGGCGGTGTGGATCTCCGCGACTTGCCTGCTCGAGCTGCTCGTTGGCTACGCGAGCGCCCGCGCCGGGCTCGAGGGCCACTGGGGGACGGTCGCGATGCACCTGACCTACCTGCTGTTCTTCGCGGCCGGCAACATGCTGGTCCTGACTAGCCTCGCGCGTCGGCTCCGGGGTCAGCACGAGCACTCGATCACCGCCGAGCTCGCGCGGATCCGCCAAGAAGCCCGGGACTTCAGGCTGATCGCCTCGCAGCTCCCGCTCGCTAGCCGGGCGGTCCGCAGCCGCGAGGACGAGGAGCTGCGCATGGCCCAAGGGGCCGTGCACGCGGTCCACGAGCAGCTGTTCTTCACCATCGATCTGCTGTGCGTCTCGCTCGAGCTCAACACCGCGGCGCTGCTGTGGATCGAGGCCGACGACGAGCACGGCGACCGCGAGCCTGGGGCCCGCGTGGACTCGCGCGCGACCCCACGCCTGACGATCAAGGAGCTGGCCACGGTCTCGGAGATGATCCGCGAGAACCCGATCATCGACTCGCCCGGGGTCCTCACGGCGGTGCTGCGCGATCCCAAGCCGCTGCGGCTCAAGGCCCTCGGCGGCCGCCGGATCCCGCCTTACTACCAAGGCCCCGAGCCGATCACCGATCTGTGCGCCGTGCCGCTGACCGATGGCAAGGTCGTGCGCGGGGTCTTGTGCGCCGACCGCATCGACGATCGCCCGTTCACCGATCAAGAGCAGGACGCCCTGCTCAAGGCCGCGAGCCAGTGCCTGCGGATCATCGAGCAGGAGCGGGCGTTCGCGGCGGTCGAGCGCGGCAAGTACGAGCAAGAGCAGTTCTACCGGGCCAGCGAGCTGCTCAACCAAGCCCTGACCCTCGACGACGTCTACGCCCGGACCTTCGCCGCGCTCTCGGCCATGGCGCCCTACGAGCTCGCCGTGATCACCCGTCACGACGCCGGCGCGGGCATCCACGAGGTCATCGCGGTCCGCTGCCACGAGCAGCTCGCCGAGCTCGAGAGCCAAGGGGAGATCACCGAGAAGGACGTCGCCCACTGGCAGGCGCTCGCCGAGCACATCCGTGGCCAGCGGTTCCGCGACGGCGCGTGCCTAGTCTCGATGGCGATCAAGAACCGCCACCACATGCCCGCGACCGGCGACTACCCCGACAGCTCGGTCGCCGTATTCGACAAGGACAGCAGGCTCGACAAGGCCCGCAGCGTGCTGGTGTTGCCGCTCGTGCGCGGCGAGCAGGTGCTCGGCACGGTGACCTTGGTCAGCTCGCGGACCAAGGCTTACCCGCCCGCGGCCCGCGAGATGCTCCGGGTGATCTCGCACCAGGTCGGCGTCAGCCTGCAAAACGCCCGGATGTACCAGTCCATGGAGGAGCGCGCGACGACCGACGGCCTGACCGGGCTGACCAACCACCGCGCCTTCCAAGAGCGGCTCGAGCAGCTTCAGGCCCTGTGCGAGCGGACCGGACAGAAGTTCTCGCTGATCTTGACCGACATCGATCACTTCAAGAGCGTCAACGACACCTACGGCCACCCGGTCGGCGACGCGGTGCTCAAGCGGGTCTCGGCGATCTTTGCCCAGCGCGCGCGCAAGGTCGACATCGTCGCGCGCTACGGCGGCGAGGAATTCGTGATGGTGCTGCCCGACACCGACGGCGAGGGCGCGGCCGTGTTCGCCAACGATCTGCGCGAAGAGATCGCCGCGCAGAGCTTCACCTCGGACAACGGCAGCTTCAACGTGACCTTGTCGCTCGGCGTCGCGGAGTTCCCCGGCGACGGCACGCATCGGCAGCAGTTGATCGAGAGGGCCGACCAGGCGCTCTATTACTGCAAAGAGCACGGCCGCAACCGCGTCACCCGGGTTTCCGAGCTGCCGTAGGGCGGCTAGCTAGACTAGAATCTTCGGGTGCGAGCCTTGCTCCTCAGCCTCGCGGGCTTGCTCGGCGCCGACGCCCGGCCGGGGGTCGAGCGGATCGCCGCTCAGGTCCAGGCCCTCGAGCTCGAGCCGGTCCGCGTCGGCCAACGTGGCGAGCTGTCGCTGATCCTGCTCGAGGCCCCCGATCGGGCCTTGCCGCTCGAGGTTCGCCTGGCCGCGGACCCACGCGAGCAGGCCGAGACCCTCGAGTTCGACGAGAACCGGCTCGACTGGTCGGCGGTCGTCGACCCGCTCGCCCGCCAGCCTCGGGTCCGCGCGAGCTTCCGCGCGCCAAGCGTAGCCGGCAGCTACGAGGTTCGAGCCCGCGTCCATTACTCGGTCTGCGACGAGCAGTGGTGCCGAGCCAAGCGCGGCGAGCTCCGCTGGACGATCGTCGTGGTCGACTAGTCCTGGACGTCTTGGACGTAGCGGCCGAGCATCCGGTCATCCTCGAGCGCGGCGATGATCTGGCGCTCACCGCTGTCGCTCGCGGGCTTGCCAACCCCGTCGATCGTCGGCTGATCCTGCCTGGCCTTGGGCTCCGGCGGGGCCCGCAGCATCCGCTCGCGGACGCGGGCGTGTTGCCGGTTCTTGTAGGACGCGTGCGAGGACTCGCCCTCTTCGTTGAGCGCGGCCGTGGTCACGTCGATCAGCTGGAACTCGGCGAGCACGAACACCACGTTGCCGCGCTCGGCGTCGAGCTGGTCCGCGGGGACGAGGCCGTCGACGCGGACCGGGAGGTCGGCGATGAAGTTGATGACCCGGAAGTTGGCGCCCGAGAACTCGTTGGTGTCGGCGCTGCGGCCTTCGTCGGTTGCGAGCGGGCTCGGGCCGACGGCCTCGAGCCGGCGCAGATCGACGAGGGTGTTGACGGTCTGACCCGGGAGCACGTAGTTGAACGGGATCAGCTTGCGCAGCATCGTCCGCAGGGTCGGGAGGATGTCGTCTTGGTGCTTGACGATCAGGCGGAAGCGCAGGCGATCGAACACCCGCGCGGCGCTGGTCTCCCGCTTGACCAACATCTTGGTCAGCAGCGAGTCCCGGGTCTTGCGCGACCACTGAAACTCGACGACCGGCGCGCCGACGGTGCGCAGCTGATCGAAGATCTCGAGCACGCTCTGCTCGACGCTCTCGAACAGCTCGGAGTCCGACAGCGCGAGCCGGGTCCGCAGCTCGCGGGCGTCGAGGTGATACAAGATGTGCATGACCTTGAGCAGCACGCAGGCGTGGCGTTGCTGCTTGCGGGTCCCCAACCGACCCGAGGCCATCAGCGGCAGCTCCAAGAACGACGCGGTGCTCGCGAGCTCCTCGTCGATGTGAAGCTTGAGGATCCGTCGCAGGTACTCGACCGTGTGGCCGCGTAGCGTCTCGATGCGCTCGCGATCGCGAGGGTCGTCCCAGTCGAGGCTGTTGAGCGCGAGCAGCCGGCGCGAGTCCAACTCGCTCGCGTAGTCGAGCCGGTGCCAGTCGACCACCGACTCCCCGCGCAGCAACAAGCGGAGCTCGTTCGCGTCTTGGAGGTCGATGTTGTCGAGCGGCGACTCGGGCTCGGACCGGCGAAGAACCTCGGAGACTTGGAACGCTCCGCGGTTCTTGGGCCGAGACGAGTCGGCGTCTCCTGAAGGTGGGTTGTGCGGCTCAGTCATCAGGCTTGGGCTCGGCCAGAAACCGCGCGTCCTGGGTCTCCCCAGGATATCCTAGTGAGCCGCATCACGTCTGACAGAGTGTCCGAAGACAGCTCGGTCGAGAGCGGCTCAAGTGGCCTTGCGCGTGAAGCGAAGGGTGCCGACCAGAAGGCCGACCGAGACAAGGACTGCGGTGAGGTTGCCGATGTACGCAAAAATCATCGTGTTGGGCTCCAGTCGGGTACACCCAGTGAGTTACCACTGGGGGCTGAGACATCCTACAAAGTTGCAGATGTAGGTGTGTGTCAGGGACCGAGCCCCCGCGACCGGGGAAGTGCGCGCCTGCGGGGGCTCGGCCCCCGTCACGCGCGCGCCTCCTAGCACATTCCGGCTAGGGCGAAAACCCCAAAACACGCGAATGCCGCTGTTCGGCGGTCTAGACTAGAACGGCTGGCAGTCGACCCAAGCGATGTCCGCGGCGGCGCGGGGCTCGAGCTTGGTGTTGCTGAAGCCGAAGTTGAGGTTCCCAACGATCGACGTGAAGCTGCTGCCGACCGGGCAGATGTTGTCGAGCGCGGCGAAGTTGACGTCGTTGATCCGCAGGCCACCGGTGACCTCGAATTCATCGTAGTCGTCGGGCTCGTCTGGGTTTTGCGTGGTGATCACCACGTCGTTGACCTGCAAGAGCATGGACTCGTAGGCCTCGGCCGAGGCGCCGCCGGTCGCGACCGCGGCCGGATCGACGACCAGCGGGGCGAACGGCAAGCCCGCGCCGCTCGAGACGATCGTGACCGAGGGGTTGGTCAGCTGGGCGAGGCCGAAGAACTCGACGTAGACGCCGGTCACGTCGACCACGTCGCCGACCGCGAGCGCCGGCTGGCTGCCGCCGCTGAACACCGCGAGGCCCGTGTGCGGGCCTTGGCTGCCGGTCTCGATCCAAAACCCGGCGTCGCCGGAGCGGACGCCGGTCACGTAGGCGCCGACGATCGTGACCGCCGAGCCCTCGGGCGGGTGGTCGGGGTGGTTCTCGTCGGCGATCGCCTCGATGCTGACCACGCTGGCGGAGCAGAGCGCGAACCCGGGGTTGGGATCGTCGCAGTCGTCGCAGGCGTCGCCGTGGCCGTCGCCGTCGGCGTCGGCTTGGTCGGGGTTGGGCACATGCGGGCAGTTGTCGACGCCGTTCGGGACGCCGTCACGATCGAAGTCGTTGGCGGCGAGCGGCGTGCAGTCGTCGCAGGGGGTGGGATCGCAGACGTCGCCGATCCCGTCGAGATCGGCGTCGGGCTGGTCGTCCCACAGCGGCACCGTGCCGGTGGTGAACAGCGGGCTGAACACGTCCGGGCACAGATCCATGTCGTCGGTCAGGCCGTCGCCGTCGCGGTCGTCGGCGGTCACGCCGTTGGGGAACTCGAACTCGCGCCAGGGCACGCAGCTCGGCTCGTCGACCGGGACCTCGCCGGGGCAAAACCAAAGGGGGTAGTTGGCGGCGGCGACGACCTGCGCGAGGGTCGAGGTGGTGTCGGCGGCCACGCACGCGCGCTTGCTCGTGCCGCAGACGTCGAGGGTCTCGCACGCGCCCGCGCCGAGGGCCGCCGAGGCCAGGAGCTCGGCGTCACCGTAGAGCGGCGCGCCGCCGCGCAGGACCAAGGCGACCCGGGTCTCATGCCCGCGGACCACGGCCCCGTGGAGCGTGTCCTCGCCGTTGGCGAAGATCGCGAGGTCGGCGACGTAGCCGGGCTTGATCATGCCCAGGCCTCGCTCGGCGCCGATCGCAAACGCGCCGTTGGTCGTCGCCATCTCCCACAGCTGCTTGTCCGAGAAGTGGTCGCCGAAGTGGACCGCGTTGAGGTACTCGGCGCAGGCGAGCTCGCGGAGCATGTTCATGGAGCCCGAGGGCAGCCAGTCGGTGCCCAGGGCGAGGTTGACCCCGAGCCGGTCCATCAAGGTGACGGGGGCGGTCGCGCCGTACAGGACCACGTTCGAGCGCGGCGACCAGCTCACCTGGGCCTTGGCCTCGACGATCCTGACCACGTCCTCCAAGGTCGCTCCGGTCGCGTGGACGATCGCGGTGTTGCCCTTGATCACCTTGGGGTCGGTGGCCGTGCAGACCAGCTCGTTTTGGGCGTATTGATCGATGCCCTCGCCGATGTGCGGCAGGTAAGCCTCGCGCCCGTCGACCCAAGCCTCGGTCGTCGGGCTGTTGCCGTAGTTGCAGCCGCTCGCCTGTTGGGTCCCGCTGCTGTCGTCGAGCGGGAAGGTGTCGGAGTCGGCCTGCTGGAGCGGCAGGCCTTCGTTGTCGGAGGTGTCGACGTTGCGCAGCAGCCCCCGCCGGCCGCCGGCCCCGACGGTCGAGGTCGCGCCGCCCATCACGAAGCGCAGCTCGGCGGCGAGGACCGCCTCGGCCGACGCGCCGCCGGGGACCGAGAGGGCCGCGTGACCGTTTTGGCCGCGACGCCAGTCGTGGCGGTGCTCGTAGCGATCGACGCCCTCACCGATCGGCCAGTTGTGCGCGAAGCTGAGGTGGTCGTGGGTGTTGATCAGCCCCGGGGTGATGACCGCATCGGCGCAGGTGAGGGTCGCCTCGGCTGGGCCGCAATCGCAGCCAGCGCAGGTGATCAGCCCGTCCTCGACGACGACCGTACCGCCGAGGAACACGGTCTCGGGCGCGAGCACGTCGCCGCGGATCGCCAAGCTCCCGCCGGCTTGCCCGGTCGCCGTGCAGACCGAGCCGGCGGCGGGGGCCTGGAGGTTGGCCATGCAATCGACGACCGCGGGTTGCTGGTGATCGCCGTCGCCGTCGCCACCGTCGCCGTCGCCGTCGCCGCTGGTCTCGTCGCCGAGCTCTTGGTCGCCAGCGTCGCCATCATCGTTGCAAGCGCCGAGCGCCACCGCGCAGGTCAGCAAGGTCATCGTCGAGAGCAGGGATAATTTTCGCATGATGTGGTCGCCACGAACGCGCAGGTGATCAGGGGATGGTGACGCCGGGCGAGGCCCCGTCGAGCGACCAGCGCCAGTCGTCGAGCAGCACGAGCGCGTCGAATAGGTGGCCGCCGGCGTCCCAGATAGCGAAGCGGATCTCCATGATCTCGCCGGGCTCGACGTTGCCGGACATCTCCAGCCAGCCGGTCCCGCCGCCGACCGGAAACCCCGCGCCGTTGCACGACTGGGTCACGTCGATCGCGTCGAAGCCCGTGCTCGCGAGCTCGGCCTCGCCGTCGCTGCACATGTGGAAGGTCTGCGGGAGCGCCCCTTGGCAGCCGACGTTGCCGCTGCGGCAGGCTCGAAACAGACCCGGCGCGGTCTTGATGATGTTGAGCCCGACCGGCCACAGATCCTGGCCGTCGTCGTAGATCGCGATGTTCTTGTCGCTCGGGTTTTCGGTCGAGGCGCTGTCGATCAGCGCGACGAAGAAGTCGTTGTACTGGCTGCACACCCACTCGGGGTACTCGGCCGAGAAGAAGAACATCCGGGTCGTGAACGAGCGCGCGTTGGTCGGGACCCGGACCCGCACGGTCAGCATCACCGAGTCGTTGGCGTTGGTCCCCGGGGGCAGGTCGATGCCGTCGCACGAGGCCGGGAACTGGCCGCCGTTGGCCTGGATCCAGTCGTCGGGGGCCGGGACCGAGGTCCCGAGGTTTTGGCCGCTCTCGAACGGCGCGTGGCTGGGGTTGGTCTGGCCCGGGGCCGCCGCGTGGCCGCTCGAGAGCACCGCGAGGCGCTCGCCGCCGGTCGGCCCGATGGTCCCAAACTCCGAGCGGATCGAGTGTTGGACCGGGAGCGGCATGTCCTCGCCGTTGGCCAGGGTCAGCTTGGCCGAGATCACCCCCCAGGTCCGCTCGGGCAGGGGCGCGTCCTCGATCGTGGTCTGGCACAGATCGATGGCCGCGGCGAAGTCGAGGGCGTCGCTCGAGTCGCTCGTGAGCCCGCCGTCGCAGCTCGGCTCGAGCTCGTCGACGACCCCGTTGCAGTTGTCGTCGACCCCGTTGCCGGGGACCTCGAAGGCGCCGGGGTTGACGAGGTGGGCGTCGATGCAGCCGGTCACCTCGTCGTCGCAGCAGTCACCCTGGCAGGTGGTCCAGCCGTCGCCGTCCTTGTCGAGCCCGAGCAGGCTGCCGTCGCAGTCCTCGTCGATGGCGTTGCCGCAGATCTCGACGCTCGGGAGGGTCTCGCCGAAGCAGGCGCCCCAGATCCCGTCTGGCCGGCAGACGTGGGTTCCGCCGGCGCACGGACCCACGCCTTCGGTCCCGGCCGGGCCCTCGTAGCAAGGCCCGTCGTTGCCGGGCTCGCACTCGGGGAAGCACTGCCCCGTGAGCCTGTCGCAGACCGGCCCGTTGGGGTCATCCTTGCAGTCGGAGTTGGCCTTGCAGCCGTCTTCGCCGGTGTCGTCGGGGTCGTCCGTATGATCCGACTGAGTGGTGTGATCGGTCTCGTCGCCGATCGTGACCGCGTAGGGGTTGGGATCGCCGGCGGTGGGGCAGCCGACCAGCAGCGCCAGCGCAGCTGCTGGAGCTGACAAGGATGAGAGGCGAAGCGTTCGGCGCATGGTCGGGTTTAATTGCCGACGAGGTCGGCGGCGTCGCGGGGGGAGAGCTTGAAGTTGGAGAAGCTAAACACGAGGGGCCCGGTGATCGACGCGTAGCTGGCCCCGAGCGCGGGCTTGGTCCAGTCGGAGATCGCAAAGAAGACGTCGTTGATGCGAAGGTCGCCGGTGACCACGAACTCGCCGAACTCGTCGGGCGCGTCGGGGTTCTCGTCGGTGACCACGACGTCCTCGACCTGGACCAACACACCTTCGTAGTCCTCGGCGAGCGCCCCACCGGTGGCGATGTCGGCTGGATCGGCGATCAGCTCCGGCGCGAGCGTCGGCCCGCTGCCGAGCTTGGTGACGTTGCTCGCGCTGCTGACCTCGATCTGGCTCATGCCGAAGAACTCTTTGTAGGTCCCGACCACGGTCAGGCGGTCGCCCGGCTCGATCGTGAGCCCGGCCTTGTTGGCGAGGAACACCTGGATGCCGGAGAACGGCCCGCTCGCGACCTCTTGCACGAAGAACGCGGTCTCGGGCGAGTTCGACCAGGTGAAGCCCGAGGTCGCGACGACGTCGTCGAGCTTGACGAAGGTGCCCTCGCTGATCGTGCCCTGCTGGATCGCGTAGATCGACGTGGGGTCGGCGGGCGCGGGCGGGCCTTGGTAGCCGGCGAGGTCCGCCGCGCTCGCGGGCATCAGCTTGAACTCGTTGAAGCTGTAGTGCAGCGGGCCGGTGATCGACGCGAAGCTGCCCTCGAGTTGGACCTGGGGCAGGGGATCGACGAAGGCGTTGCCGATCAGCGCGTCGCCTTCGACCACGTACTGGCCGAAGCCGTCGTTGGTCTCGGCGATCGTCGGGTTGACGAGCTGCACGCGCACGCCCTCCCAGGGCTCGGCGGCGGGGTTGGTGCGGGCGATCTCGGCGGCCGAGACCAGGTCCGGGCCGGGCACCGCAGCCGAGCCGACGACGCTGATGTTGCCGACGTTCTTGACCACGATCTGCGAGACACCGAAGAACTCAGCGTACTCGCCGGTGATGTCGACGACGTCGCCCGCCTTCAGGGGCACGCCGGTGACGACTTCGCTCCACAGGTACAAGGAGATGCCCGAGTACTCGCCGGCGCCGGGCTCCTGCACGAACGCGAGGCCCTTGTCGGCGTTGACCGGGGACGTGACGACCACGCCCTTGATCGTGACCAGCGTGCCCTCGGCGATCTCGCCGCGCTGGATCGCGTAGATGCTGACGCCGTCCTCGCCGGTGTCGCCGGTGTCGTCGCCGTCGCCGTCGCCGGTCTCGTCGTTCGCTCCGCCGCCGGTGATGAAGCCGGTGCACCCACCCACCCCCAAGGGCAGCATCGAGCACGCGAGCAGGCAGAAATTTTTAATGGAAACGCCAAGTCGTAGAGTGGTCATGATCGCTCGGGGTCAGCCTGGCATAACAAAAGAAGCGCGACGCTCCCACCCGGGAGGTGGGGCAAAGCCAAGAGTTGACCCAAAGTTCATGAAGCGCGGTCGTAGCCGCTTGGCCTGGATTGCGGTCGGGGGATCACTCGCAGGCAACGGTGCCGCACGCGCCCCACATGCCGACGCCGGCCTCCTTGGCGGCGGCCTGCAGGGCCTTGTACTCGCTCACTCGCTCGTTGCCGTTGGGCTGGATGTGGAGCACGCACGCGTGCCCGCCCTCGAGCAGCGCCCGGTTGACATCGATCTCACCGACGCTCACGTAGGCCAGCAGCCGCCCAAACTGATCCTCACACTCGACGTCGTAGGTCAGGGTCAGGGTCTGTTGCTGGACGAGCGAGGCGTTGTAATCGCTCGCCTCTTGGCCCCAGCACTCGTTCTTGCCCATGGTGATCTCCGGCGTGTCGACCAGCAGGTAGCGGATCCGCTCGCCCGAGTCGAGGACGACCGTGTCGCCGTCGATCACGTAGAGGACAAAGCCGGTGCTGGGCCCGCAGCGGTCCTCGTCGGAGTCGGAGTCGGTGTCGCTGTCGACGGCGCCGACCTCATTGGTCAGCGGGCCGCCAAAATCGAGGCAAGCCGGGCCGATCGCGCCGAGCATCGCCACCAAGCCCAGGGCCCGCAGCCGGCCCATCCTCAAACCAACGTTCAGCGCCACGCCCTGTTGTGCCTGAGTGGGCCGCGCTTGGCTAGCAAGAGATCGCAGGTCGGGCGAAGCCGCGCCCGAGCTTGGGCCGATCGCGAGCCTGTGACGCTGTGGGCGGTCCGGGGTCCCGTGGGTCCTGGCCGTGGAAAACCGTGGGGCTCGGGGCTAGCGTAGGCCGGTGACTGACACGAGCGACCGAGACGAACGCAGCGCCGGGGACGCGCGCGAAGGGGCCGAGCCCCGTGACGAGAGCGTCCCCCCCGAGGAGCGCGATCGATCGTTTCGGCGCCTCGGAGACTCCTTGATCTCCAGCATCTGGGGCGACTCCAGCGCGGCGTTCAAGCGCGGGCAGGGGCTCGTCACCGGCGTCGCCCAAGGCACCAAGGAGGAGCTCGTTCGCATGATCTCCGCCGAGGTCCGCGGCTTCCTCGACAAGATGGACGCCGCCGATCTGGTCCAGGAGATCGTCTCGGGCCTGGTCATCGAGATGAAGACCGAGATCCGCTTCACTCGCTCGGAGGACGGACGGCTCGAGCCCGACATCCGCACGAGCGAGGCCAAGCTCGGTCACGAGAGCGACCGCAAGGGCGACAAGGGTGACATCACGCCCGGCAAGGGGCCGGGCAAGCCTGACGAGTGAGCGGCTCGACCGGGCTCACTCACATCTCGGGTGGATCCGGCGTGACCGCGCCGGGTGGTGACTCTTCGCCCTCGTCGCCCTCGTCGGCTTCGTCGTCGCCGTCGGCGTTGTTCTTCTTGGGGAAGGCCTTGCGGACGACGAACTTGGCCAGCTCGCCTCCAAGGCGCATGCCGAAGCCCGTGATGATCGCGCGAACGAGGATTTTGTGCATCGTGCTGCGAGTGTGACACAGCCCCGTCAGGGCATCGGTCACAGCAGGCCCGCGCGCGCGAGCGCGTCGAGGGTCGCGACGAGCTCCTCGCGGATCGACTCGGGCGTCGCTGGGTCGGCCAGCGCTCGCTCGATCGCGGCCACCCGAGCCGTCCACCGCTCGCGGGCGCGCTCGTCGAGGCTGGCGGGCGTCAGCGCCTCGGCCTCGTCGCGCAGGGCCTCGACTCCCGCACGCAGCTGCGGCTCGATGCGATCACCGGGAGTCACCCGATCCACTTGATCCACAGCGGCTGGCTCGAGGGTCGGGCGGACCGAGCCCAGCGTGAGCCCGGCCGCGACCCCGAGCGCGATCGCAAACCCCACGGCGATCGGCCGCTGCCACACGGGCCGGCGCAGATCCAGCGATCGGCGCGGACGCTCACGCCGGTCGACGCCGGTGTAGGTGAGCCCGCGCCCCGGCTGACGTCGGTCGCCCCGCTCGCGTCGCTCCCCCGCGCCCGTCTCGGGATCGGGGCCCGGCTCGGTCGGGGACCCCCGCGGGGCCTCCGCCCGAATTCGGGGGTTTTTTGGTGGACGGGCCACCCATCCAGCATCCTACGCCTGCCCCGATCTTCGCCAGTTCTTGGCCGGAAACGGCCCGGCTGACCGGGCGATGGGCTTCGTGCTCCGGTCACCGCTTGACCTGGAGCACTACCTTCCATTACACATGTTCAGTGCTGAGCGCCTGTTCGCTCCGCTAACGCAACGAGTCAAGAAGCCAACCTCATCGGTTGGACCCCATTTGATGGGGGGGGATCCCTGTGCGACAGCCACTCACCGCCCGCCAGCGCGAAGCGCTCGATTACATCAGCTACTGCCTCGATGAGCGCGGTTACCCGCCGACCCTCCGAGAGATCGGTGAGCACATGGGTATCCGGTCCACGAACGGCGTCAACGACCACCTCAAGGCGCTCGAGCGCAAGGGTTACCTCGTCCGCGAGGAGCTCAAGAGCCGCGCGCTGCGACCCGTCGACCACGACGACGCCAAGGTCACGATCCCGATCGTCGGCCACGTCGCCGCCGGTCAGCCGATCCTCGCCCAGGAGAACGTCTCCGACCGCGTGACCATCGATCGCTTCTTCATCGGCAAGGTGTCCGCGCGCGAGGTCTTTGGCCTGGTGATCCGCGGCGACTCGATGATCGAAGACGGGATCTACGACGGCGACTACATCTTCGTCCGCAAGCAATCCACCGCCGAAAACGGCGAGATCGCGGTCGTGATGATCGACGGCGAGGCCACCTGCAAGCGGGTCTACCACGAGGGTGACCGGGTTCGGCTTCAGCCGGCCAACGCCAGCATGTCGCCGATCTACGTGCACCGCTCGGAGTTCCGCTCGATCGACATCCTCGGCAAGGTCGTCGGCGTCTACCGTCGGATGCACTGAGCCGGGGGGGGCCCCCCCCATGCGGCGAGCCTGGCGGTCCGGCGCCCACTGCGGAGTGCGTCGGCGCTGGGCTGTGTGCGTAGCGTCGCTGGTCTGGAAGTCGTGCCCTTGCTTCCCTGCTACCCTCAGGCGTGGCCCACCGGGTCTCACAGCAGCTCTCCTTCCGTCGCCGCGGCGTCCCGATCGCCGTGGCGGTGTTGTTGTTGCTGCTGTCGAGCGCGGCCAACTTTGCTGTGATCAGCGGGGCGGTCACGCTGTTCGAGACCGAGCCGTGGGAGCGCAAGCGCGACGAGATCATGATCGTCGAGCTCACCGATCCCGAGCCGGTGATCAAAGAAGAGGATGAGGAAGAAGAGGAGCAGCAGCCCACGCCCGAGCCCGAGCGCGAGCAAGACAAGCCCGACTTCGAGCTGCTCGAACCGGAGCCCGAGCCCGAGCCCGAGCCTGAGCCCGAACCCGAGCCCGAGCTCGAACAGCCCGAGCCGCCGCCGCAAGAGCTCGAGCCGCCCCCGCCGATCGAGTCGCTCGACAACATGAAGATGGTCGAGCAGCTCGACGACCTCGATGACGAGCAGACCAACGAGCGCGCCGACTACTTGTCCAACATCGATCGCGCCGTCGAGGAGCAGACCCGCGCCGAGATGACCAACTTGCGCAAGGACGCGCTCGAGGCCGAGGCCAGCCAGCTCGAGCCGAGCGAGAGCCCCGAGCGCGGGACCGCCTCCGACGATCTGATCGCCCAGACCGAGGCCCAGCGCAGCGCCGACGTCCGCGAGGCCCCCAAGGTCCGGCCCGAGAAGGAGGACATGCGGCCCGAGCAGACCGATCCCAAGCCCGAGTCGCTGCTCGCGACCCGCGAGCTCGCCAAGCGCGAGCACACCGAGGCCATGGAGGCCCGCGAGGAGCTCGCGCTCGAGGCCGAGGACGGGGTCGTCGAGGCCGCCCAGCTCGAGTCTGCGAGCGTGCTCGAGCGTGATCAGCAGGCCCGGATCATCCGCCGGGATCCTCGCTACCAGTTCAAGCTCTCGCAAAACGAGATGGACGCGGTGTTCGGCAAGGACAAGAACGCGCCGCGCAACACCGAGTCGCTCGAGCGCTCCAAAAAAACCGGGGTCTGGGACGACGCGCGCAAGGCCTACCAGTCGCCGCTCGAGAACATGGTCCCCGAGGTCAAGGTCGGCAACCAGACCGCCCTCAACTCGCGCAAGCACCCCTTCGCTCGCTACATCGCCGCGATGCACCGCGACATCCACGAGGCCTGGGCCTTCGGCTACCTCGCGATGCTCGAGAACCACGCCACGAGCCACCCGCTCAACGATCTCAACTTGTGGACCAAGGTCGAGATCGTGCTCAACAACGACGGGACCATCGAGAAGGTCCGCACGGTCCACCACTCGGGCAACTCGTCGTTCGACGCGGCCGCCCGCGAGGTCGTGATCGCCTCGGGGCCCTATCCCAACCCGCCCAAAGAGATCCGCAGCGGCAACGGCAAGATCTACGTGCACTGGGCCTTCCATCGCAACGAGCGGGCCTGCGGGACCTTCGGCGCCAACCCCTTCATCCTCGACAACGCCGGGCAGGGCGACGTGCCCAACCCCCACGCCGAGGTCCACCTCTCGCACGCCGGGCACGAGCACGAAGAGCACGCCCGCCCGCTCATGCGCAACGAAGGCGGCAACCTCGTCGGCGCCGCCGGTCAGCAGCAGACCGAGGAGCTGCGTCGCGGCGGCGCGGGCACGGGCTTGTCCGCGAGCCCCGAAGGCCCGACCCGTCCGCAGCCCAAGCCGGCCGATCCGTCCCCCGCACAGGGCACCGCTGAGGGGGTCCCCGCAGGCTTCGGCGGCGGCGGCTCGGGCCGGGGCGGCGCAGGATCGGGATCGGGATCGGGATCGGGATCGGGATCGGGTTCGGGCATCCCCGGCACCGGCGGCGCCCCGACCACCGGCAGCAAGCCCGGGCTCGCGTTGTCCGGTCGCCGCGCTGCCCCGAGCACGCAGACCCGCGAGGGCCCGCCGACGCCGGCGCCCAAGCCCGAGACCGAGACCGAGACCGATCCGGCCGCGACCGCGATCGCAACCAACTGGATCCGCGCCTTCGTCAAAGGCGAGCTGACCACGGTCGTCAACCGCAGCTCGGTCCCCTTCCGCTACCAGACCCGGATCGCCGCCAAGTCCAAAGACGAGCTGCAGACCCTGCTCGAGGGCCTCGCCGACGAGGTCCAAGGCCGCAAGTCCACGATCAAGGGCACCTACACCGCGGCCGGCTTGCGCAAGAAGTACGGCTCGGTCGCCGCTGGCATCGAGGAGGGCGAGGGCCGGCTGTTCACCGTCGTCGAGATCGACGGCGACATGATCATCTTGATGCTCGAGGAGCGCTTCGGCAGCTGGCGGGTCACCGGCCTGACCCGCTAGAGCGCCGATCAGTTTGGAGTCGCGTGCATCAGCGCGTGAATTCAAACTGGTCGGCGCTCTAGGAGCCCGCTCTACTTGCGGACGAACTCGAGCTTGTTGATCACCACGTTCTCAAACGGCTTGTCCGGGAGCGGCCGGGTCTGCGTGCGAACCTTGGAGATCTCGATGGGCACCTCGGGCGCGCACTTGCCAAAGATCGTGTGGCGATCGTTGAGCGCCGCCGTGTTGGCGACCGTCACAAAGAACTGCGCGCTGCCGGTGTTGCCCACGGTCAGCCCCGTCTCCTTGTCGTAGACCGGCTTTTGCGTCTGCGGGTCGTAGGGGTTGCGGTTGGCCATGGACAGGTAGCCGGGCCCGTCGTGGCGCAGCTTCGCGTCGAACTCGTCGGGGATCACGTAGCCCGGCGTGCCGACCCCTTGCGCCGTTGGATCGCCGCCTTGGAGCATGAAGCCGGCGATCACCCGGTGAAAGATGGTGCCGTCGTAGTAGGGCGCCCGCTTCCAATCCTTGGCCCGGCGGTCGAGCGGATCCTTGAACGGCCGGACCCCGCGGGCGAGGCCGACGAAGTTGGCGACGGTCAGCGGTGCCTCGTTCTCGTACATCACGCACTCGAAGCTGCCCATGCTCGTGTTGAACAGCGCCGTCAGCGTGCCCTTGCTGGTGTCCGCGAGCTCGGGCGCGCCGTCGAAAGCCATCGCGAGGGTGAAGGGCCCGTCGATCGGATCGCCCTGGGCCTTGTTGTAGGCCCACACGTCGGGCGCGAGCAGCCCCGCTCGTGGCGGGATCTGGTAGCCCTTGGCGAAGGTCTTGGGCTGGCGCTTGTCCTGGGTGCACGCGCAGCCTTCACCCTCGGGCTTGGCGCAGGCCTTGCCTTCGGGGAGGCACTCGTCACCGCAGGGCGTCCCTGCAAAGCAGTAGAGGCAGCAGTCGTCGGCGACTGGCCCGGCGACCTCCGGCATCGGCGGGGTTTGAGCGCCGGCTTGCGCCGCATCGGGGGGACCGGCTTTGCCGGGCGCGGGCTCGGCAGCCTTCGGCGGCCCATCGCAGCCGGCGAGGGCGAACACCAGCGCCGCTGCGCCGAGCATCGTCCGTGAAGCGGGACGTGGATCGAAGAAGTCGAAGAACATCGGCATGGTCACAGCTGAGCTACCACAACCTACCCGGGGCTCGTCGACCCCCGGCCAAGACAAGCTCTCGCGCGGCGCCCAGCCGGGCGCTACTCTCGGCCGCGTGAACCGCCTGCGTACCCCGCTCGTGACCGCGCTGCTGGCCCTCCCGTTGGCGCTCGCGGTGGCTGGAGGCTGCAAGGCCCGCAACAGCAAGGGATCCCTCGCCGAGCTCACCCCGCCCAAGCACGCCCCGGCCTGGGAGTCGCGCTTCGCCGTCGCCTTTGACAACTCCTACACCCCGACGGCCGTCCACCTTCAAGGCCGCGCGCCCAACGACGTCCTCGACCAGCAGCTCTTCCAGGCCCGGCTCGGCCACGCCGCGATCGTCGTGCTCGTCCGGGTCGGCCAGGTTTGGGGCAAGGGCCGCTACCAGGGCCGGCAGGACCAGTTCCTCGAGCTCGAGTTCGGCGAGGTCCTGCTCGGGAGCCTGCCCAAAGCCGCCCCAGAGCGCCTGATGGTCCAGGTCAAGAGCGCCGATGACCTGCCCGGCTCACTCAACGGCGAGGTCATGCTCTTGTTCCTGCGCTGGGACACCGAGACCGATCCGCCTTTCCACCACCACCTCATGCCCGCCGATGGTGAGCTGATCGCGCTCATCCAGGCCATGGTCAAGCACGCCCAGGTCGAGGGCGTCATCGACAACAAGGGCGACGAGAAGAAGCCCGGCAAGCGCGGGCGAAAGGGCCGAAAGGGCCGAAAGTCCAAAAACGGCGGCGCCGACGCCGCCCCGACCACGCCCGAGCCGGACGGCGCCACGCCGCTCGGCGGCCAGCCCGTGGAGCCCGGCGGATTTAGCGCCGACCAGCCTCCGCCCCCACGCGGCCCCGAACCCGACGCCAGCACCGGCCTCGACCAGCTCGGCGAACCCGACCCCGAACCGGACCCCGAACCAGGCCCCGAACCGGACCCAGCCGCCGCCAACGGCGCCTAAAACTTTCGCCAAAAGTTTCCCGAAAGGGTTGACACGGCCCTCCTGCACAAGTACATACCGCGTCCCCCGACCCGGACCGCTTCCGGGGACGCCAAAGGGAGCCACCCGCAAGGGTTCAGCTTCTAGAGGCAGCAGAGCGGGGGACGACTTCGCTGTCTGAAAACTGGAGAGCAGGAACACGGACCACGAACCGCACGGTCCGGTTTGGCGCGAGACTTCGGTCACGCGTCGCACACCGAGACTGTCCGCGGGGACATCGGCCAGCAATGGTCGATACCCTCGTCGCTCGGGGCGC
>Ga0114946_10001256_pt1 | contig 17432 bp, 12 predicted proteins | sample WalLakDeSediment_FD_88676 | JGI IMG/M metagenome (GOLD analysis project Ga0114946, IMG submission 88676) | Lake sediment microbial communities from Walker lake, Nevada to study Microbial Dark Matter (Phase II) - Walker Lake 11/02/13 Deep Sediment | ecosystem: Environmental > Aquatic >... | reverse complement strand
GCATTGAATAACTCACCCGCTTGATCAGGGTGCACGAACAGTTCAAATGCCATGCGCTCACCGGTATAGCCGGTGCGGGAGACTACCAGTTTGAAGCCTCCAACTTCTATCTCACACAACTGCGCCCATTTTAGCTGCATGATTTTTTTTCGCCCCTCATCGTTCACACCTAAAGCCAGTAGGATATCGCGTGAACGTGGACCCTGGATAGCAACATCCACCAACCTATCAGTCCCCTCTTTGGGATCACGTAAATTGCGTAGGATTACGTCACGACCATAGGCGCGCACCCCCGGGTGTTGTCTGTCAACCTGTACTGCCCCTTCTTTGACCGCATTCAGCCAGGCCCAATCCTTATCATCGTTGGAAGCATTGACCACGATCAAGAACTGTTCTTCACCCCGCCGGTAGATCAGCAGGTCATCAATCACCTTCGCCTCTGGGTCGAGAAAGTGGGTATAGAGCGACTTTCCTACCCCAAGCGCGCTAACATCATTTCCAACTACACAATCCAGGAACACAACTGCCTGTGGACCTTCTGCCTGGTATACACCCATATGAGCCACATCAAACAGCCCAGCAGCCTGGCGGACAGCCTGATGTTCTTCCATAACTGATGAATACCACACTGGCATCTCCCAGCCAGCGAAGGGGATCATTTTGCCCCCCAGCCGTTTATGAGTCTCATAGATCGGTGTTCGGCGCAGATCCGCATCTTTATCTTCCCAGATAAATTCTGGCAAAGCATCCAGGCTCTCATCGCTGGTTTGAATCCCAATAAAATATGGCTTGCATGCACCAACCGGATCGCCATCCTGTATCACCTCAGGTGTATCGCTGCTTTCGTCGACCACTACTACCCCAGGTATCTTTCGCACCAAATCATCATCAAATGTAACATATCCATCAGAGAGGTCTCGCAGCCAGGCGGCCACGATCCCAGATTTTGCTGCCAGAACGCTGAGCGTGTACGATCCCCGCTTATTTAGGGTTAGGGTTCCATCGACCTTGTCGTCAGGCAGGTACAGACGGGTGAACTGGCTCTCCCCAGCTACCAGGTCTTCCACATCTGAGCTTAAAACGAAGTTTAAGTATTGATGCACTCGATTTCCGCTGATCTCAAAAGTTGTCCAGTCGTGTTCGTATTGTGGATGGTCATCCAGGTAGTAGAAGTGTGGATATCCACTATGGGTTGTCTGATAGTCGATTCCAGCCGCCTGCGCCAGGACACGCGTCCGCATTTTAGTTTTTTCCAAAACGCCAAAGTCCACTTTTGCTTGCTGCAACCTGCCCTTGCGTCCTGGTTGGCTATATGGAGTAATGGAATGCAGCAGGTCAGCAATGATATTCGCCAGTTGGATAATCTCGCCCTCACCAAAACCACGTTGTGTGATCCATGGCGTTCCCAACCGAATGCCCGCAGGGTTAAGAGCCGATTTATCACCCGGAATAGTATTCCGATTAACAACGATACCAGCAATATCCAATATTCGGGCAGCCAGATCCCCTGAAAGGTGGGTGCCATCTGGACCAACAACCGATTTACAGTCCAGGTTAGTCAGGTGGGTGTTGGTGCCGCCGTATGGGATGCGAAAACCATGTTCTTCCAACTTGGCTGATAATGTGACGCAGTTCTCCACAATTTTCTCCTGCAGTTCTCGGAACTGGTCCGTCTGCGCCAGCTTAAACGCCACTGCCATAGCTGCAAATACCTGTACGTGTGGACCACCCTGTTCGCCAGGAAAGACTGCCCGGTCAATTTTGCGCGACAGGCCTGCATCCGTGGTCAGGATGCACGCCCCCCTTGGACCGCACAATGACTTATGCGTGGTGAAAGAAATGACATCAGCATAACCCACCGGAGAGGGATACGCTCCGCCAGCTACCAGACCAGCCACATGCGCGATATCAGCGAACAATAACGCCCCAGCTTCGTCAGCAATCTCTCGAAATAGTACCCAGTCCACCACCCAAGGGTAAGATGAATAACCAGCGATGATGAACTTTGGACGATGTTGCCGGGCTAATGCCCTAACCGTCTCATAATTGATTTGTTCAGTTTCAGGATCAACGTTATAGTGGATTGCATTGTAATATTTACCGGAACGGTTAACAGGCGAGCCATGAGATAAGTGTCCACCGTGCAGTAAATTCATGCCCATGATCGTATCGCCAGGATTGACCAGGGCGTGATAGATCGCGTTATTAGCCGGCCCACCAGATAGCGCCTGCACGTTAACATACACGTCATCTGCGCTTACCCCATTTGCTGCAAAGGTTTCGGCGCAACGCCGGCGTGCTAAAGCTTCAATTATGTTGGCATACTCAACTCCCTTATAATAACGTGGGTCGGAGTGCCTCCTATTATGTGCCAGCCGAGCAGGATAATCCAGAATCTCATCTTCGCTCAACCAGCGGGTCTCTTCGTCAGGATACCCTTCAGCATATATATTTTGAAAAGCAGAGCCTAACGCTTCACGGACTGCCATTGAGGCAGTACTTTCGCTGGGAATCAGAATTAATTTGCGGTATTGTCTCTCGGCTTCTAAACTGTCCAGTTCGTGGACAGCAGGATCAAGATCAGATAATTTTCCCCGAAATAGAAAATCTGTCATGCAGGTCTCCTTACTTTTTTGTTAACTGAATTGTAGTCCTTCGATCAAGACGGGTCAAGTGATTTAAGTCATCCCTGCTGGTTTGATAGGTACCTGTCAGCAAAATCCAATCCTATCAGCACACATCGGTTATTGTGACGAATATCACTTATGATTCATTACCCCTGACTCTTGACTTCTCACCCGCCAACAAATATAATCTTATTCGCATAATTGAATGTTTTTGGAAAGGTGTTATGGAAAAATATAAACTGACTTCAAAACTATTTAAAACTCTGATGCACCCGGCACGCCTGGCAATCTTGGATATACTGAGAGAATCTGAACATTGTGTTTGTCATCTCGAATCCCAGTTAGGCTTTCGTCAGGCATACATCTCTCAACAATTAGCCATCCTGCGCGATGCTGGTCTGGTTCAAGACCGGCGGGACGGGTGGAATATTTTCTATCACGTGGTTGCTCCTGAAGTCTTTGAACTGTTTGACAAAGCCGTAGAAATGTCTACCAAAGATTTATACATCGAACTAACCATTCATGCGCAGAGATCTACCAAGAAACCTTGCTCCTGTCCAAAGTGTAACCCACCTAGCAAAACAAAGGAATTATTGGTTCACTCTACAGGTCAGGAGGAGTAATGTTTAAAGTCATAAAGATTTTTTCTCTATTAATCTTCCTTTTCTTTCTAACTTCCACTTCAATTCCAGTAATGGCTCAGACATCAGAAGACAGCCTGAGTCAAACCCGATCCTTTGCTGCCACATCTGAATTTGCCGAAGACGTTGTCAATGTATATTTCTTCTGGGGAGAAGGCTGTCCATATTGTGAAATGCAGAAACCCTTTCTAGAAGAATTGGCAAATCGTTATCCAGAGGTGGTCATAAAATCCTACGAAGTTTACAACAACCTCGACAACCGGTTAATTTTCTTCGAGATGTCTGCTGCAGCTGGCTTTGATCCCCAAGGAGTACCGACCACCTTCATCGGCAACCGGCATTGGACTGGTTTCAGCGAACAAATATCGCATGAAATGGAAGCAAAGGTTGTATCCTGCATTGAATCACCCTGTCCCGATCCTGGTCAGGGGATTCCCGGAACCGGTGTTGAACCACGAGAACCAGAACCTACGGAAGAACCGGTAATCGAAACCCCCACTGCTCCAATTATCGATCCACCTGGCGAAGAAGAACCTCATATTATTTCCATCCCGTTAATTGGTGACATAAACCTCGATGCTCAATCGCTGGCTTTCAGCACTGCCATCATTGCCTTCGTGGATGGCTTCAACCCCTGCTCGCTGTGGGTGCTTTCAATCCTGCTGGCTTTGGTAATCCACAGCGGTTCCCGTCGTCGCATCATGCTGGTCGGTGGCACCTTCCTGTTGGTTACCGCATCTGTTTACGGGCTTTTCATCGCCGGACTATTTACCGTTTTTGCCTATGTGAGTTTCCTTGGTTGGATCCAGATCCTTGTGGCGCTGTTAGCTCTGAGTTTTGCCCTGATTAACATCAAGGATTATTTCTGGTACAAAGAAGGTGTTTCACTTACCATATCCGATAAACACAAACCCAAGATCTACAAGGATATCCGCAGTATCATGTCTGGGGAGAAATCCACCTTTGCCTTGATTGCTGCAACTGTGGTAATGGCTTTAGGTATCGCGCTGGTGGAGTTACCCTGCACAGCCGGCTTTCCGGTTTTATGGAGTAATCTGGTCTCAACCCAAGGGGTAACCACCTCCACATTCACCATGCTCTTGGGTCTATACATTCTGATTTACCTGGGTCTCGAATTGATTATATTTATCACCGCCGTAGTTACCCTGAAGCCAAGTAAAATGGAAGAGAAGCAGGGCCGGGTCTTAAAACTTGTGGGTGGCAGCGTCATGTTAGCCCTGGCAATTGTGTTGATTGTAGACCCTGATCTGATGAACAATCTCGGAGGTACTTTGTTGGTTTTCGCGGCGGCCTTTGGAGGTGCTCTCTTGGTGCTCCTGCTCCACCGGGTAGTGCTTCCCCGCTTTGGGATTGGGATTGGAACAGAATTCAAGACGAAAAAAACCAAACCACGCCGCCGAAAAGTCAGATGATGATCGTGTATAATTCTTGCGAAGAAGTCTCGTTATCAGAACCAATCTGATTCATTATTTCGAGGATTTATGCAAATAGAAGATCGAAAACCACTACTCGAGGTTACTAATTTAAGAACCTTCTTCTTCACTGATGATGGTGTCGTAAAATCTGTAGATGGCGTTGATCTCTTTGTTAAACCAGGTGAAGTTCTCGGCTTAGTGGGTGAGTCTGGATGCGGAAAAAGCGTCACCTCGCTTTCCATCATGCGCTTGATTGGTCATCCAGGTAGGATTATCCAGGGTGAAATCCTGTTTGAAGGTCGAAACTTACTGAAGCTTTCTGAATCTGAGATGGTAAAGATGCGAGGGAACCGCATGTCAATGATCTTCCAACAACCTCAATCCAGCCTTAACCCGGTCTTCAAGGTTGGCAATCAGGTGGCCGAAGTCCTCCAGATTCACCAAAAAATGAACCACAAGCGGGCCTGGGAGCGAGCAGTAGAACTGCTGCAATTAGTTGGTATCCCCGATGCTGTCAAGAAAGCTCACGCTTACCCGCATGAAATGTCTGGTGGGCAGGCTCAACGGGTTATGATTGCCATGGCATTAGCCCTCAACCCCAAGTTGTTGATCGCCGATGAACCCACAACCGCCTTAGATGTGACCATCCAGGCACAGATTCTAGACCTGATCCGAGATTTACGCACTCGCTTGGGGACTGCTGTGATTTTAATCACCCACGACCTGGGGATCATTGCAGAGATGGCAGATCGTGTGGCGGTGATGTATGCCGGACGCATTGTGGAACAGACTGATATTTCTGAATTGTTTGACCAACCTCTTCACCCTTACACCCAAGGGTTGATTGCATCCATACCTATCTTAGGTAAAGTTCAGGATCGTTTGGATGTAATTCCTGGCAGTGTCCCAAATCTGGTAAATTTACCTCCTGGATGCCAGTTTGCTTCCCGCTGCCGTTCGAGGGAAGAATTTAACCTGACTATTTGCACAAAACAAGAGCCGGATTTAAGAGTTGCGTTGCCCAACCATGAATCACGTTGCTGGCTTTATCAGGATAATCTAAAAAGTGGTCACACAGCTCCATTAGAAGCTGAGGAAGTCGTCCCAATGAGGTAATGTATGATAGAAAAGGCCCATGGTAGTCAAAACGGCAGTAAAGACCTGATAGAAGTTAAGCATTTAACCAAACATTTCCCAGTTCGTGGTGGTTTGCTACAGCGTGTTGTCGCCTGGGTTCAAGCGGTAGATGATGTTAGTTTCACAGTCAAAGCGGGTGAGACTTTAGGCTTGGTTGGTGAATCAGGTTGCGGAAAGACAACTGTTGGCCGCAGTATGCTGCGATTGATCGAACCTACCTCAGGTGAAATATATTTCGAGGGTGTCAATGTCCTCGGCTTACGCGGTGCAGATCTAAAACGGATGCGCCGAAACGTGCAGATCATCTTTCAAGATCCTTATGCTTCCCTGGATCCGCGCATGCCAATTGGCGATTCTATCAGCGAGGGTCTCCGCATCCACCGCATTGCTAATTCAAGAGAAAGATCCGATATTGTCATCCATAGCCTGAGATCGGTGGGTCTGGAAGATTACCATTCCCGTCGTTATCCCCATGAGTTCTCTGGTGGTCAGCGCCAAAGAATCGGGATTGCACGCGCTTTGGCACTCAGGCCAAAATTTATCGTCTGTGACGAACCCGTTTCTGCACTTGATGTCTCCATACAGTCTCAGGTGCTCAATATCCTGAACGATTTACAACAAGAATTCGATCTAACTTACCTGTTCATTGCTCACAACCTGTCGGTAGTGGAACATATCTCTCACCGGGTAGCAGTCATGTATCTGGGGAAGGTTGTGGAAATGTCCCCCAGGGACGAGCTGTACCTGAACCCACTGCACCCCTACACCCAGGCGCTGATGTCTGCTATTCCAGTGGCTGATCCAAAATTGAAACGGGAGCGTATCATCCTGCCCGGCGATGTTCCCAGCCCACTTAATCCTCCCAGTGGTTGTCGTTTCCACCCTCGCTGCCCGATAGCAGTTGAGCATTGTTCCAAAGAAGAACCAACTTTCAGGGAGATCAACCCTAATCATTGGACAGCGTGTTGGATGGTCGAATAAACCCAAGGATAATTAAACCTAATCCAAACATTGACATATCCAGGAGTTGAATAAAAAACCAATTTGCTTTTTTGGGGGATATTAATTTTGAAAATAATTGACAATATTCCATTTAATAAGGTAAACTTCAGTACTTAAGAGTTTCATAGAAAAAGTATATTCAGCGAAAATAAGCTAGAAAGGAGGTGGTTTGCCCCATACACAGACGCAATTCCATGATCGGTTTTGGATTTAATAATTTCAAAAGGAGAAGAATAGAATGAAACAGAAAACCCGTCTACTTATTGGGGTGTTGGTCCTGCTCAGCCTGGTATTGGGCGCCTGCCAACCTGCCACTCCCGCACCAGATGACACCCCCCCACCTGCTACCCCTGTACCAACCGATGTGCCGGAACCCAAGACACTCACCATTGTATCTGGCACTGACGTGGAACACTTCAATATCCGTCGAGTGACTTCCTCGCCCTCCTTCTCAGTCCTGGAACACATCTATGAGACCCTCTTCTACATGGACCCCGAAGGCAACCTGGAACCCCTTCTGGCTGAAAGTATTGAAGCTGGGGAAGAAGATTTTTCCTTCTTGATTAAACTTCGTCAGGGTGTTCAATTCACGGATGGGACACCCTTCAACGCTGAAGCAGTAAAAATCAACCTGGACTGGATCCTAGAAACCGAACCTGCCCCGGTTTTTGCTTTCTTGATCAACAGGATCGAGGAGGTTCTTATAGTTGATGAATACACAGTCCAATTGAATTTAGGTAGCGATTTCGCTCCTCTAGCTGCCCACCTTTCTCACGGTGCAATTGCTATGATCAGTCCAAAAGCCCTTGAACAGGGAGAAGAATGGCTGAATGGCAATGCAGTTGGTACCGGCCCCTATGTGTTGGAAAACTGGCAACCAGACGAGGCTGTAACCCTGGCCCGCAACCCTGATTACTGGGGTGACGCTCCTGCAATCGATACTGTGATCTTTAAGGTTGTCAAAGAAGATGGCGCTCGTATCGTCGAGATCGAAGCTGGCACTGCTGATGTTGCTGTACGTATTCCCCCAGCTGAGGCCGGTCGATTAGCTGCCAATCCAAACATCGATATCATCGAGACGCCTGGTTTGCGTACTATCTACATTTTCTTCAATGTGACCGAGGAACCCTTTACCGATGTGCGCGTCCGCCAGGCTGTGAACTATGCTGTTGATGTTGAAGCCATTGTTCGCGATCTCTTCGAAGGAGCAGCTCGGGTGAGCGATGCACCCATTGCCCCAGCGGTCTTTGGTTACAGCGCTCAGCCAGCATATGCTCGTGACGTTGAAAAAGCCAAAGCGTTGCTGGCAGACGCTGGTATTCCCGCAGGAACAACGGTCGTGCTCTATCACCCGACTGGTCGCTATATCCAGGATGCCTTGGTCGCTGATGCTGTACGAGCACAGATTCGCGAAATAGGGTTAAACGTGGAACTTCGAACGCTTGAGTGGCCTCAATATGTACCTAAAGTGCGCGAAACTAAACCTGATAACGAAATCCAATTTGCGATGTTAGGTTGGGGTACCGTGACCATGGACGCTGATTATGGCCTCTTCGCTCTCTTCCATTCATCCGAGCATCCACCAGGATTCAACGGAGCGTTCTATGATAATCCTGAGGTTGATCGGTTATTGGATGAAGCCCGCGTTGTCCTTGACCCAGAAGCACGTCGCCAGTTGTATGCTGAAGCGATTGAGATCATCTGGGAGGATGCTCCCTGGTTGTTCCTGTACAGTGAGCTCCAGCTAACTGCGGTTAGGTCCAACGTTGAAGGTTTCATCGTCCATCCTGACGAGAGTTTGATCGCCACCTTTGCCGACAAGCGCTAAACCGTAGCTCTATGAATAATGGAGACGGGAAGTGCTTTCCCGTCTCCATCCTGGTTAATGAATAATGACCAGTTAGCGAATCTATGATCAACTATATTATTCGCCGTTTATTACTTGCGATTCCCGTCCTGTTAGGCGCATCCTTCTTTGTCTTTTGGAGTATTCGCTGGGTTCCGGGTGATCCTGCTGTAGCCATTGCTGGTGAACTTGCTACGCCTGAATTAATTGCCCAGGTACGCGAACAACTCGGACTGGATGAGCCGGTTCACGTGCAATTCTCCATGTACTTGTTCCGAACTTTTCAGGGCGACATGGGCAAGTCGGTTAAAACCGGTGTGCCAGTCTCCAGTGAAATTGCCAGACGGTTACCAAATACGCTCCAACTCGCGGCTGCAAGTCTCGTTCTCTCTGCCATAATCGGGATTCCCATTGGGGTTTTTTCAGCGACAAAACCTAATTCCTGGTTCGATGGTGGTAGCATGACCTTTGCCTTATTGGGCGTCTCCATGCCAATCTTCTGGCTTGGTTTGATGTTGATGATCTTTTTCGCTGTGTTACTACCTAAATGGTTGGATTTACCAGGACCGGTCTTGCCACCTACTGGTAGCGGTACATGGAAACACATGGTAATGCCTACTATTGCCCTGGCAGCTAACTCCATGGCGATCCAGGCGCGCATGACCAGAGCCTGTATGTTGGAAGTTCTCCGTCAGGATTACATCCGCACTGCCCGGGCAAAAGGGTTAATTGAACGCCTGGTGATCTACCGTCATGCCTTCCGTAATGCGCTAATTCCGATTGTGACGGTCATCGGTTTACAATTTGGCACACTCCTGGGAGGTGCAGTCTTAACCGAAACAGTATTTGCCTGGCCAGGGATTGGCCGCTTGTTGGTTGAAGCGATCGGATTCCGCGACTATCCTGTCATCCAAGGTGCTATTCTGGTCATCACAGTTGGCTTTGTGTTGACAAATTTATTGGTCGATGTTCTCTATGCCTATCTCGATCCTCGTGTTCATTATGATTAGGTTGATTTAATGGCAACAACCACCACTACATTCGATACACCCACCCCTAGACCTCTGATCGGTTATGGACCGTTGCGCCGGCTGATGCGTGCCCCCATGGCGATGGTAGGTCTCTTTATCGTCCTGGCTTTTATTTTTGTCGGCTTGACCGCTGATTGGATCGCTCCTCATGATTATGACCTGCCTGATTTCTCGATGGCTCGCAAAGGGCCCAGCCCTGGGCATTTGCTTGGTAATGATGAGATAGGCCGGGATATGTTATCGCGGCTAATGCATGGCGCCCGTATTTCGTTAACAATCGGTCTGACATCGGTTGCCATTGGAGTTTCCTTCGGCGTTGTTCTGGGTGTGCTGTCTGGATACTTTGGTGGATTTACCGACCTGCTTATCATGCGTCTTATCGATATCATGTTGGCTTTCCCCAGCATCCTGTTAGCGATTATGATGGTTGCTTTTTTGGGTCCAAGCCTGCAAAATGCAATGCTTGCCATTGGAGTCATATCAATACCAGTCTACGCTCGTTTGGTACGAAGTTCAACTCTAACTATAAAAGAGGAGAGCTTTATTGAAGCAGCTCGCGCGCTAGGTGGCTCACATTTCTTCATATTACTCAGGCACATCCTACCAAATGTGGTCGCCCCAATCATTGTCCAATCTACACTTCAAATTGCCGCTGCCATCCAGGCAGCAGCCGCGCTGGGTTTCCTTGGGATTGGCGCCCCACCAGACGTGCCCGAATGGGGAAACATGATCCAAAAAGGGCGCGCTTACATCTTCTCTGCCCCTCACATTGTGGTTTTCCCTGGATTAGCGACCATGTTTGTCGTCTTAGGCTTTAGCCTGCTTGGTGATGGCCTGCGTGATGCCCTCGACCCCCGCCTGAAATAAGACCAATCGTATAAAACCAACGCCAGTAAAATTTGGCATTTCCTTCAACCGATAAAGTTAATTAGATGAATACTCCCTTAAACCCTGACCCCGTCATTTTTAGATCATTATCAACCAAAACCCGATTAGGTTGAGATCAAATACTCTTACGATTTTAATTTCACCCGCTTCCTTTACTTGTTTTCTTAGGCGTTATAATTACCTCGTGGTTACTAAGATCAGGCTTCGTTTTCTTCTTGTTATCATACTCCTGGCTGTATTCTTTCAGCCCGGCATCAACGCCCGCGCCCTGCCACCTCTGGCAATCCAACAACAGTCCAGCCAGGTAACCGCCTTTGACCTGATTATTGCCATGAACACCTTACGCACGTCTTACGGTCTGCCGGCACTGATCGAACACCCCATCGTTAACGCCGTGGCTCAGAGTACAGCTAACACCATGGCTGCCAATCAGATGTCCTGGCATATCGGAGATGTTGCCGGGCGTCTGGCTTCAGCCGGGTATGGCGGAGGTGTCAAAGTCTGGGCAACCGAGAATTTTGCTGTTGGTTACACACACTCGATCGACACCATCATGGTAGCCTGGTCAGACGCATCCCATATGCTCCCCGCTGTCAATCCTGCCTATTGCCATGTCGGCGCTGGAGTAGCCAAAGCCCCTAATGGTATGACCTACTATGTTTTACAAGCCGCTTACATATCTGGACAGGCCTGCGGTCCATACAGTCCCCCTGGGGCCACAGCGCCACCTCCGGGAGATCCTTCCAGCCCACCTGCTGTTCCCCAGCTAATTGTGCCAGTAAAAATTGCCACGCCTGACGAAAAAGGCCTTATCTATCATGAGGTGCAAACGGGGCAATCCTTGTGGGCTATCGCGGTTGCCTATAAAATAACCATCCGTGATCTGGAAATTTGGAACAATATCTCCAGAGAAACCAGCTTGAGGATTGGTCAGCGTTTGTTCATTCCTGGCAGTAACACGGAAGGTTACCTTACACCGACCCCAGTCGGCCAGGTGCAAATTGCCACACCCGACCCTGATGGTAAGGTCGTTCACGTGGTTCAATCCCACCAGACGCTTAGCACAATCGCGCGCGCCTACCGGGTAACTGTTGATACAATCCTCAGATTAAACGGTCTCCAGGTGGATTGGTTTCTGCGCATCGATCAAAAATTGCTTATTGATCCTGGGAATGTAACACCCAGCCCAACTCCCCGCCCACTGACTGCTATTGAAAAGCTAACTCCTGACACAGATGGAAACTACTACCACATTGTCAGAAGCGGGCAAAACCTTTCCTGGATCGCCAGTCTCTACGAAGTGTCCCTGGAACAACTGCTGGCTTGGAACAACCTGAACCAGAACTCGATCATCCGCCCTGAGCAGAAATTGATCTTACATGTGACCCCACCAGCCACTGAGACCGCCACCCCCGGTCCACCAACCATTACCCTAACCGCCACCTCGCTCCCACCCACCGCCACACCAACCCGTACAACTGATGATGCTGAGAGTGACCAGGTGTTATTGGATGGAATGCCCCCTGCCAATCAGAGCGTTGGATTGGACTGGTGGTTGCTGATTGGCTTCGCGGCAGGAGGTTTATTCCTGGCAATTCTATACACCCAATCCCGCAAGAAACAGTAGACTGGTGAACAGCCCTTACTCAGCAAAGGATTATTAGCTCTGTACGCAGCTCTTGCACTCCGGATAATTAGCTAGCGGCTATACTAATAGAAATACTCACCCAACCCGTATCAATGAAAATTGGTATCCCTGTGCCTGATTAAACCTGATTAGCCCCTGATACTGACTGGATCATCAAAATGATTAATGAACCATCCATTCCCATCGAAGATCGCTTTCTCGGTTGTTTGCTTGGCCTGGCTTGCGGTGATGCCCTGGGTACCACCCTGGAGTTCCAACCACGCGGCAGCTTTACCCCTATCACCTCTATCACCGGTGGAGGTCCGTTCAACCTGGCACCGGGTGAGTGGACTGACGATACTTCCATGGCGTTGTGTCTGGCAACCAGTTTGATAAAGACGGGTGGTTTCAATGTTCATGATCAGATGGAGCGCTACTGCCGCTGGCAGGAGACAGGTTACTTGAGCAGTACCGGACACTGTTTCGATATCGGCAATACCGTGGCAGCCGCCCTTCACCGCTTTCGACAAGATGATAATCCGTATGCCGGCGACAGCGACCCCTTCTCCGCTGGTAATGGTTCGATCATGCGGCTGGCACCAGTCGTGCTGTTCTACTTTCCGGATGAAGCTAAGGTAATCCACTATGCGATTGAAAGCTCAAGCACCACCCACGCAGCTCAGGAATGCCTGGATGCCTGCCACTTGTTGGCTGAGATTTTGTATCGCGCTCTAAAAGGAATGAAGAAATCTCAGGTTCTCTTTGACTCAGCTGCTGTTCCCTTTCTTGCTAACAAGATTGCTGCCCTGGCTCTTGGTGAATACTGCCATAAAACTGAGGAGCAAATTCGTGGCTCCGGTTACGTGGTTGAGAGCCTGGAAGCAGCTCTATGGTGTTTCCTGCATACCGACAACTATAAAGAAGCTGTCCTGCGAGCAGCCAACCTGGGTGATGACGCCGATACCACTGCAGCTGTTTGTGGACAACTGGCAGGCGCGTATTACGGTGTCAAAGCTATCCCACTTGAATGGCTGGAACTGCTTTCAATGCGGGAGCTCATTACACAACTGGCATTGGCTTGCCTTGACCGTCCCTCAAAATAAAAACCACTCTCTCCCAAGAGTGGCCCTTGTGGGCGCAGAGGGACTCGAACCCCCGACCTTTCGGATGTAAGCCGAATGCTCTAACCAACTAAGCACAGCCGCTATGCGCCCACTTAATATAAAAACCACTCTCTCCCAAGAGTGGTCCCTGTGGGCGCAGAGGGACTCGAACCCCCGACCTTTCGGATGTAAGCCGAATGCTCTAACCAACTGAGCTATGCGCCCAATAATCAAATTATACCCCGTTTCTCCCTTTTTCCATCTACCATTTTTATTTGAATAACTTATTTGAATGTGATAAACTTTGTATATCGAGGAAGATTTTTCTAAATTTATTACTTAACCAAGCCCACCACTGCCGCCTTTAGTTACACCTTGATGACCAATCCATTCTCAAACCTGGGCGATCTTCCTCAAGGAGCAAACCCATGACATACGAGGAACGAATTCGCAAAGAGCGACCCACTATGTCCAAGAGCTTCGCCAAATTGGCCGATTTTCTGCTTGATTCATACGTCGAATCAGCATTCATGACTGCCAGCGAACTAGCCCACACTCTGGATTTGGATGCTGCCACCGTCGTTCGTTTTGCTCAGAACTTGGGTTACACTGGTTTCCCAAAAATGCAGCGAGAGATCCGGCAGAGGGTTATGCGAGACTTGCTTGTCCGTCCCGAAGAAGCCAAAGTGGAAGAATCTATTGCCGGCATCGTAGCTAAAGCCATGTCTGAACTATCCATGGCATTAGAACAAACCCGCATATCTCTGGATACAGATCAGGTAACAGAATTAGTCGAGAAGATTGGTGAAGCTCGTCGCATCGTTGTTCTGCCTGAAAACCCAGCTCAAGCTGCCGCCTACAACCTGGTACACTTCCTCGAACAAGGTGGATTTCCCATTTACATCGCTCGCGCTGGTGTTGCGGACCTGGCCCGTACGGTACACACCGCCACCTCCCAGGACCTCCTGGTAGCCATCGAAATTTCAGGTCAGGCTCCCTACATAGCGGCTGCGCTTGATCAGGCACAGAAAAAGGGTATTCAGACCGCTGCAATTTTAGGTGCCGCCTCGCTGGCTTCTGCCCGAGCCGCTAATGTCGTATTAGCTGCCAGGCAGAACCTCTCTCTAGGAGTTGGCATCGTCTCTATCGAGGCTATCATTTATGCTCTGGCTCAAGCACTTTACTGGCGCTTTTCCAGCCGTTTTGCTGGGGCTGAACAGGCCATCGCTGACCTCTCTGAGATCATTCAACATGAGACAGAATAAACCTCCCTGGAAAGCTTGATGCGCTTCCTTCGTTATCGTACATCATCCGGCGAATCCCAGCAGGGCTGGGTATTGGACGGCTTAATCGGACCCGTTGAAGGCTCCATTTTTGGAGAGTTTCAACGCAAAGATCTTGAAATCCCCCTGGAATCAGCGCGCCTGCAACCCCCCATCCGTCCTGGGAAAATCGTTTGTATTGCACGAAATTTCGTCGATCACACTCGCGAGCATCAAGCTGAAGTGCCTGAAGTACCTCTACTTTTCCTTAAACCTCCCTCAGCCATCATTGGCCCTGACCAACCAATATACATCCCCCCCCAGTCCCACCAGGTCGAGCACGAAGCTGAGTTAGCTGTGGTCATTTCTCGCCGCGGCCGCTGGATATCCACCCAGGAAGCCCTGAATCATGTCCTGGGATATACGATTGCAAACGATGTTACTGCCCGTGACCTCCAGTGGCGTGATGGTCAGTGGGCTCGTGGGAAAGGGTTCGACACCTTTTGTCCTCTCGGTCCATGGATCGAAACTGAATTTGACCCCGCGGATGCCCTCATCACCTGCCATGTTAATGGGGAAATGCGCCAGATGGCATCTACCCGCGATATGGTATTTTCAATCCAAAAATTGATCGCCTTCGCCTCCTCTGTCATGACTCTGGAACCTGGAGACATATTGTTGACTGGTACACCTGCTGGAGTTGGTCCCCTGCTTCCCGGCGATATAGTTGAAATTTCCATTGAAGGTATCGGCGTACTGCAAAATCCTGTCTCTGCAGAACCCGTCACCTGATCTTATCTTTATCCCACCTATGCTATAATCCTGCAAATCAGACTCTGAGGTCCAGCCGCTTTTTTGCACTTTGGGCTTGAGAAATATATGCCACTAGATATAAAAACAGCTGTTAATACCGCCATAATACTGGCGCTCATAGGTTTGATGTTCAGCCTTCTTATCGGAATTCGTTCGATCAAGAAAGCCCGCACTATGAAATTCTTCCGCATGCGGCGTGATCGCATGGTACGAGGCTGGCGCCTGATTTTCTTTGCCTTCATTCTGGGAATCTTTGCCCTGTTTACCCGCCAATTTGCTGAACCCTTAGCTTACACCTTTTTTCCACCTTCGCCTACAGCCACAACGACACCTACTATCACCCTTACTCCAACCATCACTCTCACCCCAACGATTACATTAACTCCCACAATCACCCTAACCCCAGAGTTCACCGATACACCCACTATAACTCCCACCCCAGGTATCCCATTAGCGATAGAAATCCTTTTCGAGAGCCAGGTCACGCCTAATCCCGATGCCCTTTTCAGCCCCTTAATATTCACTCAAGGCATTGAGAACTTCGAGCCGCTCAACCCTGGAGAAATCTTCCAAAACCCGCTTGGAGAGATGCACGCCGTCTACAGTTATGATGGCATGGTTGTGGGTTCACAGTGGACTGCTTTATGGTACCGGAATGGGGAGCTAGTCCATTATGAGACCAATCCCTGGCAGTGGAGCACTGGAGGATGGGGATACACCAACTGGGATCCCGAACCCCATGAGTGGCTCCCTGGAGAATATGAAGTTCAGATTTTTGTCGGAACCATCTGGAAAGTATCCGGGCGTTTTATTGTAGAAGGTGAGCCACCCACACCTGTGCCTTCGCCAACCCTCACACCGACGACCACTCTCTCACCTACCATTACCCTCACCCTTAGCCCAACCATGACGAGGACACAAGTCCCCACGTCAACCATCACACCTACCCGCACACCCTGGCCTACCGCTACTCCTATTACACCCACTTCAACCTGGACTCCCTGGCCGACCCTCACCCGCACCCCGACCAACACCCCCAGTCCAACAGCAACCCCGACCCAGACAGCTACGCCTGTCCGTCCAAGACCAACTCCAGATTAAAATCCAAAAGGTTCTCGAATCGAACTTTAGGAAAAATCAGACAATCTTCATTTTGTTGCAAGCTATAATACATGCAATTTCCCCCGCCACCCTGGCATTGTTTAACAGCAATCCCAGGTTTGCCTTTAGACTTTCTCCTCCAGTTAGCTGATGTACTCGTTCTAAAAGGTATGGCGTTACATCTTGTCCACGTACCCCCTGGTTTGAAGCATCCTCAATAGCTCTCTTGATGGCAGATTCTACAACTTCTTTTTTGAGTGCGGTCTCCTCTGGCACAGGCACAGACACCAACACTGCACTCTTAAGTCCTAACTGCCAGTGAGCCTGAGCAATTTCCACAACCTCCTGAGCAGAATCAGCGCGGGCACTCACAGGTAACTCGCTGCTACGTGTATAAAAAGCTGGAAATTCATCTGTCTGGTAACCGACCACCACTACGCTATGGGTCTCAAGATATTCAAGCGTGGCTGGCAAGTCTAATATCGCTTTGGCGCCAGCGCAGACTACAATCATTGGTGTCCTTGCCAACTGCAACAAATCAGAAGATATATCTAAAGCATATCCTCGGTGAACACCTCCAATACCCCCGGTAGCAAATACCTGGATACCCACCTGGTTAGCAACTGCCATTGTTCCCGCAACTGTGGTGCCGCCGCTCTCACCTTTTGCCACTGCTCGTGCAATATCCCGGGCACTCAGTTTATGCAACCCCTTTGCCTTGGCTAAACCCTCCAACCAGTCGTTCTGGACACCAACCAGGACCTTTCCATTCACCAGAGTAACCATTGCCGGTGCCACACCTTGCTTCCTCAGCTCACTTTGCATATCAACTGCCAATTGAAGGTTATCAGGATATGGTAAACCGTGAGTGATCACCGTCGACTCGAGCGCAACCACCGCCTCTTTGCGGGACAGTGC
>Ga0114946_10001255_pt1 | contig 17439 bp, 15 predicted proteins | sample WalLakDeSediment_FD_88676 | JGI IMG/M metagenome (GOLD analysis project Ga0114946, IMG submission 88676) | Lake sediment microbial communities from Walker lake, Nevada to study Microbial Dark Matter (Phase II) - Walker Lake 11/02/13 Deep Sediment | ecosystem: Environmental > Aquatic >... | reverse complement strand
GGCCCGGCCTAAGACCCTGCCGGCCGCGGCCTGAGCTGCCGTCCGCTGCAGTGTCTAGGTAGCGGTCTGACGGCGGCCGAGCGCCGTGATGACGTCACCGCGGGCCACGATGCCCGTCAAGCGGCCTTCCGAGTCTACGATCGGGATGTGGTTGACCTGCCGCTCAGCCATCGTAATCAGCAGGTCCATCACCTCTGCGTCCTCGCCGGCGGTGACGACCTTCTTGGTCATGATTTCGTCAACCCTCGTCCCACCGATGGAGCCGTACGTCTTGATAATGTTGCTAAAGTCCTGGGGCGGGTGGGTGGCAAACTCCTGGCTCATCCAGTCGAGCGGCGCGCCCATGGTGCCAAACCCCTGCTCGGTGCACTCCCGGCCGCACTTCTGCAGGAGGTCACGCTCAGAGACGATGCCCACCACGTGGTTGCCCTCGTTGACCACCGGCACCGCGCTCACCTTATGCTCTCTCATCTGCGCGGCTACCTCGGATATCGTGCCTGTTACCCTGACCTTGCGAACCGCGTTGCCGCTAGTCATGAATTCTTTGGCTTGCATGAATATCTCTCCTTACTGCTGTATTCCGGCTGTCACCGGTTTCGTAGGCATGCTTCTCTTCCGCTGCCTTCGCCCCAACTGCCCGGTGCGACACAAAGACCGTGCCGCTGCAGGGTGTCCCCGCTGCGGCACGGTCCGGTAATGCGTGCGCGTGCGCCCTTGTGCACTGTATATGGCGATCATCCTGCATACGCTGCTGCAACAAACGGTCGTGCCTGCCGTGTCTCAACACGAGCAAGTGTGGGCAATAACCCTGTTCAATCGGCTGTAGGGTGCAAAGGCTTCAGGCGGTGTGCTATGCCAAGCAAGTCGTACATCGATTCACGCCTACACTTAAAAGCTTACAGTGTTTTCGGTCAACGGTCAAACGACGCCGACTGCGAAGCGGGTGGACCGCTCCGGCCGGTCCCAGTGGGCTTAAGAACCGGGCAGTGCCTTCTCAGCGTACTCCGTAAGCTTCCTTAGCTGGCGTTGGTCGAGCGCGGCCGCCGCGTTCAGTAATGCCAACGCATCCGGTTGGGTCAGCAGTTGCCGGATTGCCGGGGGCAGTGCGGCCACGACGCGGAGGAGGTCGGCCCCCTCAGCCAGCAGAAAGCAAGGGCTGATCTCCAGGGCAGCAGCCAACCGCTCCAGGGTCGCGAGGGACGGCTGGGTGGTGCCGGACTCGATTTGCGCCACCAGACCAGACGACACCCTCGCTCGCTCAGCCAGTTGCTCTTGAGTCAAATCTAGGCGGTCCCGTGCCGACCTAAGGCGCGCCGGCAAGCCGGGCGCCGCCAAAGAGGCGTCAGATGGGGGCATAAGGGCGACGCAGCTAACGCCAAGTCCTCTGGCGATTTGTGTCATCCTGGTCAGCGATGCGGTTTTCTTGCCGCGTTCCACCTCGCTCAGATAGGACGCAGAGAGTCCGGCCGCCCGCGCCAGCTGGGTCAGCGTCAAGCCGGCCGCCGTGCGCCGCCGGCGAATCTCGCAGCCAATCAGACGCGACTGCAAAGCCGTCTTATCCTGTGACGTGACACCTTTGGCAGTCACACGCATCCCTCCGGGACCAGTCTACCATCTGGAGTGCCCACCGGCGATTGGCCACCAAGCTTGCCGGCCGGATTGGGCCGATCAGGGTCGCACCTCTAAGGACCAGGGAAGCCGCCGATCAGCACCGCCACAAGGTACAGCGGTGGCAGCACGCCGAGCCCGGCGATACCGCGAGCGACGCCGGCCGCCGTGTCCAACACCCCGGCGAAGCCGCGCCAGTGGGGCAGCACTGAACGCACCAGCAGCGGCAGGTCATAAGCCGGCCGCCGCTGCGGGAGATCGGCGCTCTCCTCGAGGCTCGCCAGGACTCGCCGCAAACGCTCCTGCTCGCCCGGTGCCAGCTCACGGTGGTAGGTCAGCACGAAGGTGCCACCGGCCCCGGGGGCGATGACGGTTTCGACCGGTGAGTTGGTTGGTTGGCCGTCCGTAGCATCCGGGCCGTCACGCCAGTAAAAGGCCAGGGCGGCCACAAACGGTCCGCCGGCCTCGCCCACCGGCTGGTGGACATAGCCGGCCCGGGTCTGGCCGGGCCCGGGCGCCAAGCCGGCCTCCGCCAACTTCTGCTGCATCAGGCTGGCCGTAGCGGCCCCGTGTTGCCGGTATTGCCAGGCAGCGGTAGCGTAGGTTGACCACAAAGGCTGGGTGAAGGCCAGCCAGCCGGCGAAGGCCGCGAGGGAGAGGCAAATGGTCAGCAGGCCCTTGGCCAGGCTGGGCGGGTAGGCCACCGGCACCCGGCCGTGGCGGCGGACCAGGCGAGGCCGGCAAAGCTGGCGTCCGACCCGTAGGGCGTGCCAGAACAGCCACCACGGAGCGATGGCACCGGCCACGGCCAGCAAGGTGAGCAACATGATTACCATAGCCTCATCAGCAGGATGCCGGCGGCGGTGCCGCCGATCGCCACGTAGATCGGGTGAACCCGGAGCAGCAGGGCGGCAAAGGCGGCGATGAACAAGGCTGCGGTGCGCCAGTCGCTGATCGAGGCCGCGCCCATGCGATATACGGCGAAGAGAATCAAGGCCGTGACCACCGGCCGGAGGGCCCGAAAGGTGGAATCGACCCATGGCGCGCCTCGTACGGCGGCGTAGTTGTGGGCGATGATCAGCAAAACCGCCATGGGCGCGGCGATCAGCCCGCCGGTCGCGGCGATCGCGCCCGGCAAACCGGCCAGCCGGTAGCCGACAAAGGTCGCCAAGTTGACGGTTATCGGCCCGGGCGTGATCTCGGATACTGCGACGACATCGGCGAATTGCCCAATCGTCAGCCAGCTCCGCGTATGGACCACCTCACGTTCGATCAGCGCCAGCATCGCATAGCCACTGCCGAAGGTCAGCAACCCGGCTCGGGCGAACGCCAGGGCCAGTTGGAGCAGGATCGGCACAGATCATCACCTCTCGATTGCCGTCTTGGCCGCAGCCCACGCGCCAGTCGTACCAACCTAATCCGCCAAGTACTCCTCCAGGGTAAGCTCCATCTCAACCAGCGCGGCCGCAAGCGGCGCCCCCAAGTAGCGGAGATGCCAGGGTTCGTAGGCATAACCGGTCACCAGCTCGCGATCCTCAGGATAGCGGATGACGAATCCGAAACGCGCCGCGTTCTCGGCCAGCCAGCGTCCTTCGCCGGTCCGCCCGAACTCCTGGACCAGCCGGTAGCCGACCGCGGCCGAGGTGACATCCATGGCCAGGCCGGTCTGATGTTCGCTCTGCCCGGGCCGGGCGCTGAAGCGTGAGGCCTGCTCCAGGCCGTAAAGCGCCACGTTGCGTTCGAAGATCGCCGCTTGGGACTCATATGAGCGGTAGCCGGATGCCGCGTAGAGCAGCCAACCGTCCGTCCGAGCGGCATCGAACAGCTCCTCCAGGCTACGGGCGGCCTCTTCGCGCATCTCCTTTGGTTCGCCGGTGTGCGGCACATCGACGATAACGAGGTCGGGCGGGACGTAGGCCGGCGGCAGGTTGCGCTCCTTGTTGACCAGCGCGTCGAGGCCACGGTAGTTGGTGATCACCGGTAGTCCGTCCGGGCCGCCGGCCGATACCGTCTTGGCCAAGGTGTTGCGGATGGTGACCGGCAACTCGATGTCGAAACCGCCATGGCTGACCCTCAGGTCGAACTGGTCGAGGGTCACGGCGTCCTCGGCGATCACCAGCAGGCCATCTTCCCGCACATGGGCTGGTGCATGCGCGTCCACCCGGTAAGCGGTCCCTGCGGCAGTGCCGCTGACGTCGCGCTGGGTCCCGTCGGAAAGCACGGCCATCACCTGCGGTTGGTAGGTTTCGAGCACGGCCAAGGTCAAGTGGCTGGGCGTCACCGCCAACCCTGTGATTGCCGGCGGCGGGACGGGCGGTGGCGCGGGCTCTACCGGCCGGCAGGCGCTCAGGGCGGCAACCATGAGAATCGCCAGCCAGGCGGGGGAGGGGCGGTTGCGCCTGTTCAAGACGTCGACGGCGGCCAGCCGGGTGCCGATGCGGACCCACCTCCCACGACGCTCCTCGTTGCCAAACGCTGCTGCTCGCCTCGGGGCGCGGCTGCTCTTACGCAGCATTCTACCACGCGGAGTGCGACGCAGACTGACCGGCCAACGCCCAACTTGGGCGCCTGCGACAAGTTTCTGGCCTTTGGTGGTTGACAAGCCCTTGCCTAGCACTTATCTTTGTACCCAATATCCCCTCCTCTAACTGGCCTATCAGTAGTGGTCTGGGATAGTGGATTGGACCAGAGAAGTCCAATCCAGTAGTGGGAGCGTATGCTCCCGACCGGGAAGGGCACCTAGGGTTCCGGCGCCAGCACTAGAAGGCGCGCCTGGTCCGAGCGGTGCCGGGCGCGACCGCCGTAGCATCGCGTCACACCGTGGGTAGAAAAGACCCAGCGGCAAGTTCCAGGGTTCAGGGACTTGCCGCTTTGCTTTTGCTGATCAGGATAATCGAATAGGTGACGGCAATGAAGGAACCAAGCCCGGGCAGATCGCGCCACAGAGAGCCGGAAAGGGTGAAATCCGGCACGCAGAGGCCCGGGGCGCTCGCTCCAGAGCCGGTCAGGCGAACCCAGCCCCTCAGGGGTGTTGACTAGCCGGACCCGGGTCCGCTTCCGTTACAGCGGAGACCCTGCCAGAGCAGTGCCGCCCGCGGCGGCCATGGCCAACCAGCAGGGTCGCTGAGGGTTGGGCCGTAAGGCTCAACCGAGACCGGGGTGGTACCGCGCGCTTGTGCCTCCGGAGTATCCGGAGGTCACGGGCGCGCCTTTTTGTCCGCCGGGCCCGGCCTGCGCCGCCTATCAGCTTGGGCCAAGGGGCCAGCGAGGCGGCCTGGGCCGAAGGCCACAACAACGAGATGGAGGGAGGTTGGCACAGTGAGGCACACGTTATCGGTCCTAGTCGAGAACAAACCGGGGGTGTTGACGCGAATTGCCGGCTTGTTCGGGCGCCGGGCGTTCAACATCGACAGCCTCACGGTCGCCGAGACCGAGCGGCCCGGCTACTCCCGCATGACCATCGTCACGCGTGGTGACAGCCACGTGATGGAGCAGATCGAAAAGCAGCTCTACAAGCTGATCAACGTGATCAAGGTCACCACGCTCTCCAAGGGGAGCCCGGTGGAGCGCGAGTTGTGCTTGATCAAGGTCCATGCCGATGTCGCCACGCGTCCGGCTGTGACGCAGATCGTGGACATCTTCCGCGCCCGGATCGTCGACGTCGCCCCGCGTTCGCTGGTTATCGAGGCTACCGGGGACCGTGAGAAATTGGAGGCGATTATCGCCAACCTGCGGCAGTTCGGCATCAAGGAGATCATCCGCTCCGGCCCGGTGGCTATGTCGCGCGGCGCGGCCGCGTTGTCTGCTCCGGCGGGCGAAGGCGATGGTTTCGCCCGCGACGCCGGCGAGGATGCCGAGATCCAACCGGGCGCCGCCGGCGGCGTCGCCAATGCCAACGGCGGGCCCAGATCGTAGGGCGTCGCGCGACGCCCCATAGGCAGATTCGACAGCACACCACATTCGGGAGGGAGATGCGATCATGACTTGTGACACCAGCTCGAGGGCCGGCACGGCCCAGATGTACTACTGCCAGGATGCCGACCCGGCTCTCCTCAAGGGCCGGACCATCGCGGTGATCGGTTACGGCAGTCAGGGGCATGCCCAGGCTTTGAACCTCCGCGACAGCGGGCATCACGTAATCATCGGCCTCTACGAAGGCAGCAAGTCGGCGGCGCAGGCCGCAGCCGATGGCTTCGAGGTGCTCAGCGTGGCGGAGGCCGCCGAGCGGGCGGATGTGATCCAGATGCTCATCCCGGATGAGCGACAACCCGCCGTCTTCAACGCCTCCGTCAAGCCGGCCCTGGAGCGCAAGGTGGCTGCCGCCGGCGACGATGCGACCCGCGCCCCGGCCTACGGATGCTCGCACGGTTTCGCCATTCACTACGGTCAGATCAGGGTGCCGGCCGGTGTCGACGTCTTCATGGTGGCGCCCAAGAGCCCGGGCCACCTGGAGCGGCGGGTCTTCGAGCAGGGAGGCGGCGTTCCGGGCCTGTTGGCCGTGGACCAGGATGCCTCGGGCCGGGCCTGGGACGTGGGGCTGGCCTACGCTTGCGGGATTGGCTGCACCCGCGCCGGTGTGATCCGGACCACTTTCAAGGAGGAAACCGAAACGGATCTCTTCGGTGAGCAGTCGGTGTTGTGCGGTGGCGTTTCGCAGCTCGTGAAGATGGGTTTCGAAACCCTGGTCGAGGCGGGCTATCAGCCGGAGATCGCGTACTTCGAGTGCCTGCACGAACTCAAGCTAATCGTGGACCTGATGTACGAGGGCGGGCTCGCCAAGATGCGCTGGTCGGTGAGCGACACGGCGACCTTTGGCGATATGACCGTCGGCCCCAAGGTAGTCGGCGAGCCGGTACGCCGGGCGATGGCGGAGTGCCTTGAGAACGTGCAGAGCGGGCGTTTTGCCAAGGAGTGGATACTTGAGAACCAGGCCGGGCGGCCCGTATACAGCGCTTTGGAGCGGCGCGACGCCGAACACCAGCTGGAAGTGGTCGGCCAGCGGCTGCGCTCCATGATGACCTGGTTGGGGAAGGGGAAATAGCCGATGATTACGGACTCCGGTGACGGGAACAGCCGGCGGGTATACATCTTCGACACCACCCTGCGTGACGGTGAGCAGTCGCCAGGGGCCAGCTTGAGCCATGCCGAGAAGCTTGAGCTGGCGGCACAGCTGGCCCGGCTCGGGGTGGACATGATCGAGGCCGGCTTTCCGATCACGTCGCCGGGGGATTTCGCCGCGGTCCGGGCCATTGCCGAAGCCTCCCACGGCTGGGAGCAGAACCCGGTGATCGTCGGCCTGGCCCGGGCGGTGTCCGCGGACATCGATGCCTGTTGGCGGGCCGTCGAGCCGGCGCGCCGGCCGCGGATTCATACCTTCATCTCCACGTCGCCGCTGCACATGGAGCACCAGATGCGCAAGCCGGCGGCTGAGGTGCTGCGGCAGGCGGTGGCCGCTGTGGAGCGGGCCAGGGGCTACTGCGCCGATGTGGAGTTTTCGGCCATGGATGCTTCACGGAGCGAGATCGGGTTCCTGCGCGAGGTGTGCCAGGCCGCCGTGGAGGCGGGCGCGACCACCATCAACATCCCGGATACGGTCGGCTACGCGCTGCCCGAGGAGTTCGGACCGATGGTGGCGGCCATTGTGGAAGCCCTGCCGCAGGGAGTGGTGGTCTCCGTGCACACCCATGACGACCTGGGCTTGGCGACGGCCAACGCCCTGGCCGCAGTGGAGGCCGGTGCGGCGCAGGTGGAGTGTACGGTCAACGGCATCGGCGAACGGGCCGGCAACACGTCGCTCGAGGAGTTTGTGATGATCCTGCATACTCGCCGCAACCGGTTGGCGTACCACACCGGCATCAACACGCGGGAGATCTACCGCTCTAGCCGCCTGGTTTCGGCTTTGACCGGCATGGTGGTGCCGCCCAACAAGGCGGTCGTCGGGGCCAACGCCTTCGCCCATGAGTCCGGCATCCACCAAGACGGGATGCTCAAATCGCGCGAGACCTTCGAGATCATGAATCCGACCCTCATCGGCAGGCCTCAGAGCCGGCTGGTGCTGGGTAAGCTCTCAGGCAGTCACGCCTTTCGCAACCGCTTGGAGGAGATCGGCATCCGGCTGGACGAGGAGCGGCTCAAGACGGCCTTTGCCCAGTTCAAGGAGTTGGCGGACCGCAAGAGCGAGGTGACCGATGAGGATCTGGAGGCGATCGCGGGCGGCGCGCCGGTCGGGGTGAGCGAGACGTACGCGTTGGAGAACTTCCAAATCAGCACGGGCAACCGGACCACTCCCACGGCGACGGTTCGCCTGCGGGTGGCCGACGGGAGTGAGAGCGAGGAGGCGGCCACCGGCGACGGGCCGGTCGACGCCATCTACCACGCGATCGACCGCATCACCGGGGTGCCCGTGCGGCTGCAAGATTACTCGTTGGCGGCGGCGACGTCGGGCAAGGACGCTTTGGGCGAGGTCTCCGTCAAACTGGAGTACAAGGGTCACATCTACTCCGGGCGCGGGGTGAGTACCGACGTCCTGGAGGCAAGCTTGCGGGCATACATTCACGCCCTCAACAAGATCGTTGCCAACGGCGGCCGGTCGCGCGGCCCGCAACAGGAGGGGTAGGGGATGGGCCTGACATACGCCGAGAAGATTCTGGCGGCACACGCCGGGCGTGACGCGGTGCGCCCCGGCGACCTGATCCAGGCTGAGCTGGATCTGGTGATGGCCAATGAGGTCACGGGGCCACCGGCGGCGGACGAGATGTACAAGACCGGCGCCAAGCGGGTCTGGGATCGCGGCCGGGTGGTGCTGCTGCCCGATCACTTTACGCCGTGCAGCAATATCAAGGCGGCGGACCTTTGTCGCCGGATGAAGGACTTTGCCCGCGAACAGGAGCTAGAGCTGTATTTCGAGGTCGGACGGTGCGGGGTGGAGCACGCTTTCCTGCCGGAGCAGGGAATCGTGAGGCCCGGCGATCTGATGATTGGCGCCGATTCCCACACGGTGACCTACGGCGGGATCGGCGCTTTTTCGACCGGGGTCGGGCAGACCGACCTTGGGGCGGCGATGGCCACCGGGAGCAGCTGGTTCCGGGTGCCTGAGACACTGCGCTTCAATTTGAGCGGCAAGCTTCCGGCCTGGGTTGGGGGCAAGGATCTTATCCTCTACACGATCGGACGGATCGGCGTTGACGGGGCCCGCTACGCGGCGATGGAGTTCGGTGGCGCGGCGATTGCCGAGTTGAGCGTGGAGGGCCGTCTGACGATGGCCAACATGGCCATCGAGGCGGGTGGTAAGGCCGGGCTCTTCCCGCCAGACGCCAAGACCTGGGAGTATGTGGACGGCCGTCCCGCGCGAGCCTTTGCGCAGCGAGGGCGCCACCTGGAACGGTCAGAGATGGTCCCCGATCCGGATGCCGCCTATGCGCAGATCTACGAGTGGGACATCAGCGCGCTACGCCCGCAAGTCGCCATGCCGCACCTGCCTTCCAACGCGCGCAGCGTCGAAGAGGCCGCGGGCATCAGAATCGACCAGGTCTTCATCGGCTCATGCACCAACGGGCGGTACGAGGACCTGGCCGTGGCGGCCCAAGTTCTGCGGGGGCGCACGGTCGCCGACCACGTGCGCCTGATAGTACTCCCGGCGACGCCTGAGATCTGGCGGCGTGCGATGCAGGACGGGTTGTTCGACGTGTTTCTGGATGCCGGAGCCTCGATCGGCCCGCCCTCTTGTGGCCCCTGCTTCGGCGGTTCCTTGGGGGTGCTCGGCGCCGGAGAGCGCTGCGTGAGCACCAGCAACCGCAACTTCGTGGGCCGCATGGGGCACCACACCAGCGAGGTTTACCTGGCTGGTCCCGCCGTAGCCGCGGCCTCGGCGGTGGCCGGCGAGATCGCCGCGCCGGAGGATGTCGTGGGGGTCGGCCCGTCTACGCCGCCGGAGGCCGCCGCGGCCACAGGTGCCGGTCCCTGGTCTGGAGGTGACGAGCGATGAGCCAGATCGCGATTCGCGGCCGGGCGCGGCTGCTCGGCGACAACATCAACACCGATGACGTGGTGCCGGGGAGGTACCTGAACACCGACGACCCGGTTGAGCTAGCCACGCACCTGTTCGAGGACTTTGACCCCGCCTTCGGCGCCAGCCTTGCGGCGGGTGACGTGATCGTCGCCGGCGCCAACTTCGGCTGTGGCTCGTCTCGCGAGCACGCCCCCGCGGCCCTCAAGCAACGCGGCGTGGCCTGCGTCGTCGCGGACTCGTTTGCGCGAATCTTCTATCGCAACTGCTTCAACATCGGCCTGCCGATTGTGGAGTGCCCGGGAGCTGCTGCTGCCTGCCGGGAGGGTGAGCGCATTACGGTCGATACCGCCGCTGGCCGGGTAAAGCTGGAGGACAGTGGCTGTGAGCTGCAGGCCACGCCGATCCCCGCGTTCATGCAGGAGCTGATTGCCGCAGGGGGCCTGATTCCCTATGTGGCGGCCAGACTGCGCGCCCGAGAAGAGCGCTAGCGACCGCCTGTGCCCAGAAGTGGGCGCAGGAGCGGGCTCTTAGGCCCCAACATGCTGAAGAGCTAAGGAGTTGATCATGTGCCGGCTGCGAACAGCAGTCCCGAGTCGCGGGCCAAGGCGGGCGATCCCTACCGGATCACGCTGTTGGCCGGCGATGGCATCGGCCCGGAGGTCACGGCACAGGCTTTGGCGGTACTGCGTGAGGCTTTGGCCAGAACGGGCGGGCCACTCCTGGAGGTGCGAGAGGAGTTGGTTGGCGGCGCCGCCTTCGATGCCACAGGTAGTCCGTTGCCGGACGCGACCATTGCGGCTTGCCTGGAGGCCGACGCCGTTCTCCTGGGAGCGGTGGGTGGTCCGGTCTGGGATACCCTGGCCGCGGAGCTGCGCCCGGAAGCGGGCCTCCTCGCTCTCCGCAAGGCGATGGACCTCTACGCCAACATCCGGCCGGTTCACTGCCACCCAGCCCTGGTTCACGCATCGCCACTCCGGCCGGAACTGGTGGCCGGGGCCGACTTCGTGGTCTATCGCGAGTTGGGTTCCGGCATCTATTACGGGCAGCCGCGTCGGACCGAGCCGCTGCCGCATGGCGGCGGCGAGCGGGCGGTGGACACCATGTCCTACACCACGGCCGAGGTCCAACGGCTGGCGCGGTTGGGTTTCGCGGCGGCGGCCTCCGGCGCGCGCGGCCGGCGCGGCCTCGTGACCTCCATCGACAAAGCCAACGTCCTGGATTGCTCGCGCCTCTGGCGTCGGGTGGTCAGCCAGCTGGCGGTCGAGGAGTTCCCTGGCGTCCGGCTGGAGCACGCCTATGTGGACAGCGCGGCCATGGAGCTGGTGGCGCGGCCGCGCCACTTTGACGTGATCGTCACCGGCAACATGTTCGGCGACATCCTTTCAGACTTGGCGGCCTGCATCGCGGGTTCGCTAGGCATGCTGCCCTCGGCCAGTTTGGGCGGCGGCGGGGCGCTTTACGAGCCGATTCACGGTTCGGCCCCGGACATCGCCGGGCGGGATGTCGCCAACCCGTTGGCCACCATCCTATCGGCGGCCATGATGTGCGAGCTGTCGTTGGACTTGCCGGCGGCCGGAGCGGCGATTCGCGCCGCAGTCGCGCGGGCGCTCGACGAGGGTTTCCGCACCGTGGACATTGCCGGACACGGTGAGAAGGGGGCCGCGATTCAGGTCGTGGGCACTGCGGCGATGGGCGAGGCGGTGCGCGAAAGACTGGCGGAGTGAAGGCTCGAGGTACGATAATGGGGGTGGCCATCAAGGCGCCGCCCCCGGGCGTCAAGACAATAGGAGGCAACGACAGATGCAGCAGGCTAAGGGAGCTTGGACCAAGAACCGGCCGCAGCCGGCCAAGGACAGGTTGATTTACCTCGACGGCGCGTTCGTGCCGGCGGCGGAGGCCGTGGTGTCCGTGTTTGACCACGGCTATCTGTATGGCGACGGCGTGTTCGAAGGCATCCGGGCCTACAACGGACGGGTGTTCAAGAACAAGGAGCACGTGGACCGGTTGTACGACTCGGCCAAGGTGATCATGCTCAACATCCCCATCTCGCCCGCCGAGATGGAACAGGTCGTGCTGGAGACGGTGCGCATCAACAACCTCTGGGACGCCTACATCAGGCTTGTCGTCTCACGCGGTGTGGGCGATTTGGGCCTGGACCCGCGCAAATGCCCGGCGGCCACCATCGTGTGCATCGCCGATTCGATCACCCTGTTCCCCGCGGAGATGTACGAGAAGGGGCTCAGAATCATCACCGCGGCGACGCGGCGCAACGTGACCGAGGCTCTCAACCCGCGCATCAAGGGACTCAACTACCTTAACAACGTGCTGGCCAAACTGGAGGCCAACCAGGCCGGCTGCATGGAGGCGCTGATGCTGACGCAGGACGGCTACGTGTCCGAGGGCACCGGCGACAACTTCTTCATCGTCAAGGACGGCGTGGTCATCACCCCGGCGGCGCACCACGGTATCCTGAGCGGCATCACAAGGCAGTTCATCCTGGACCTGGCGCAGGAACTGGGCTATGGCACCTGCGAGGGCACCCTGACCCGCTACGATATCTGGACCGCCGACGAGGCCTTCCTGACCGGAACGGCGGCCGAGGTCATCCCGGTGGTTGAGCTGGACAGCCGGGCTATCGGCGACGGCGCGGTGGGGCCGATCACGAAGCGGCTGATCGCCGGCTTCCGTGCCGCGGTGGTAACGCAGGGCGCCGAGGTCTACGGTCCCGAGGAACGGGCCAAGCGGGAGAGTTCGCCGGGCGGTAGCCGTGAGTAAGCCCAGGCGCAGCAGCGTCGTCACCCAGGGTCCGGAGAGGGCACCGCACAGGTCGCTCCTCCGGGCCCTGGGCCTAGATGAAGCCGACTGGCAAAAGCCGCTGATCGGTGTGGTCAACACGCAGAACACCCTCATCCCGGGGCACATGCACCTTGATGCGCTGGCCCAGGCCGCCCGCGAGGGTGTCGCGGCGGCCGGAGGTACGCCGGTCGAATTTGGCACCATTGGTATCTGCGACGGCATCGCCATGGGCCATCCCGGCATGAAGTACTCGCTCGCCAGCCGCGAGCTCGTGGCCGACAGCATCGAAGCCATGGCTGCGGCGCACGCGCTGGACGGGCTGTTGTTGCTGGCCAGCTGCGACAAGATTGTGCCCGGCATGCTCATGGCCGCAGCACGGCTCGACCTGCCCGCCGTGTTGGTGGGCGGCGGGCCGATGATGTGTGGTGACGACGGTGCCGGCGGGGCGATCGATCTTTCGGACATGTTCGAGGCCGTGGGCGCCTGGGCGAGCGGCAAGATCGACGCGGCTCGCCTGGCGGAGATGGAGTGCGGCGCCTGCCCCGGCGCCGGTTCGTGCGCCGGGATGTTTACGGCCAACTCCATGAACTGCCTGACGGAGGCGTTGGGCATGGCCCTGCCGGGCAACGGCACGGTGCCTGCCGTCGAGGGCCGCCGGATTGCGTTGGCGAGGCGCAGCGGCGAGGCCGTGGCCCGGTTGGCGGCCGCAGGGGGGCCGACTCCCCGCCAGATAATCACCCCGGTCAGCGTGGCCAACGCTCTGGCCGTCGACATGGCGCTGGGCTGCTCATCCAACACCGTGCTTCATCTGGCGGCCGTGGCGACCGAGGCCGGGGTTGACTTCGACCTCGACCTGGTCGACCGGCAGAGCCGGCGGGTGCCGCAGCTGTGCCTGCTGAGCCCGGCCGGTGAGGACCGGTTGGAGGACCTGGACCGCGCGGGAGGCGTGCCCCAGGTGATGCGCGTGCTGCTGGCCGCCGGGCTGTTTGATGGGACGGCTCTGACCGTGACCGGCGAGACGGCCGCCACCAATCTCGACGAAACCGCTATCATCGGCCGCCGGCCCCAAGCAGAGGCAAGGTCGCGCGCGGGCGACGGCCCGGTCATCCGCCCCTTGGACGCTCCGGTGAGAGCCGAGGGTGGTCTGGCGGTGCTACGGGGCAGCCTGGCGCCACGCGGCGCCTTGGTCAAGGCGGGAGCCGTGCCCGTGGCGATGCGCCGCTTTGCAGGTCCGGCACGAGTGTACGAAAGCGAAGAGCAGGCGTCGGCGGCGATTCTCGGTGGCGAGATAAGGGCCGGCGACGTGGTGGTCATCCGTGGTGAGGGTCCGGCCGGAGGCCCCGGCATGCGCGAGATGCTGGCGCCGACGGCGGCCTTGGTCGGCGCGGGTCTGGGCGACCAGGTTGCCTTGGTCACCGATGGGCGGTTCAGCGGAGCCACGCGCGGGCCCTGCATCGGTCACGTGTGCCCTGAGTCGGCGCACGGCGGGCCGATTGCGCTGGTGCGCGAGGGTGACCGGATCTCCTTCGACGTGACGGCGCGCCGGCTGGACCTCGAGGTGGCGCCGGCGGAGCTCGAACGGCGCCGGGCTGATTGGCTGCCACCCGAACAGCCGCCCAGACAGGGATACCTGGCTCGGTACCAGCGGCTCGTCGGGCCGGCGGATAAGGGAGCGGTGCTGCTTTGAAGATGACAGGAGCGCAGTACTTGGTGAGGGGCCTTCGTGAGGCGGGGGTCGAGAAGCTGTTCGGCTACCCGGGCGGCGCGGTTCTGGACATCTGCGATGCCTTTGCGGTTGAGGATTCGGGCATCGACTTCATCCTCACCCGCCATGAGCAAGGGGCCATCTTTGCCGCGGACGGCTACGCGCGCGCCACGGGCAAAACCGGGGTTTGCCTGGCAACCTCTGGCCCGGGTGCCACCAACCTGATAACCGGGCTGGCCAACGCCCACATGGATAGCGTTCCCGTGGTGGCGATTACGGGGCAGGTCACCACCAGGCTGCTGGGCACCGATGCGTTCCAGGAAGCCGACACGTTTGGCATCACTCTGCCGATCACCAAGCATAACTACCTCGTCGCCTCGGCGGGCGAGCTGCCGCAGGTGCTCCGGCAGGCCTTTCACATCGCATCCACCGGTCGACGTGGCCCGGTGCTCGTGGACATCCCCCGTGACGTCGCCCAGAGCTTGGTGAGCGCCCCCTCGGGCGGCGACGACCTTGGCCTACCGGGCTACCAGCCGACCGCGGAAGGGCACCCGGTGATGCTGCGCCGGGCAGCCGAGGCTTTGCTGGCCGCGGAGAAGCCGCTGATCTGGGCCGGCGGCGGTGTGATCGCCAGCGGGGCGGCCGACGAAGTGCGGCGGCTGGCGGAGTTGACGGGAGCGCCGGTGATGATGAGCCTCATGGGTTTGGGGGCGCTGCCCCATCACCATCCCTTGAGCCTTGGCATGCTGGGCATGCACGGCACGCCGTGGGCCAACTGGGCGGCAAAAGAGTGCGATCTCCTGCTGGCTCTGGGCGTCCGGTTTGATGACCGGGCCACGGGTAGGTTGGAGTCCTTCGCACCCCACGCGGCGCTGGTGCACATCGACATCGACCCGGCGGAGATAGGCAAGCTGCGCAAGCCGATGGTGCCGGTGGTCGCCGACTTGGGCGTGGCCCTTCCGGCGCTGCGCGAGCTGGTTGCAGAGCAGAGGCAGGAGGGACGGGCCGAGGCGGCGGCTGACGGCTTGCCGGTCGCGACCGCCAGATGGCGACGGGCGGTGGCCAAGCGGCGCAGCGAGACCCGTTGGCCGCAGGTGGACCGGCCGGATTGCCGGCTACATCCGGTGGATGTACTATCCGAGCTTGGCCGGCAGGCGGGGCCGGAGGCCGTGGTTGTCGCCGATGTCGGGCAGCACCAAATGTTCGCCGCCCAGCTGTATCCGGTGGGCGGCCCACGGCGCTTTCTCACTTCGGGTGGCTTGGGCAGCATGGGGTACGCGGTACCGGCGGCCATGGGCGCTCAAGCGGGACTTCCTGAGAGCACCGTCCTCGCCGTCGTGGGCGACGGCGGTTTTCAGATGACAGGCAATGAGCTGGCCACCATCGCCGATTGGCGGCTGCCGGTCAAGATCGTGATCATCAACAACGGTTATCTCGGCATGGTGCGGCAATGGCAGGAGCTGTTCTTCGAGCGGCGATACATGGCGGCCAGGATCACCGGGCCCGACTTTGTCAAGCTGGCCGAGGCCTACGGTGTCCGCGGACTGAGGGTCGAGTCCTCCGCCGAGCTCGGCGCAGCAGTGGCCCAGACCCTGGCCCATCCCGGTCCGGTCGTCCTTGACTGCATCGTCGAGGCGGAGGCCAATGTGTTCCCGATAGTGCCGCCGGGTAAGGGTAGCGAGGACACGGTCGAAGTAGGGTCGATGGGGCAGTGAAGACCCGCGGCCGGGGCCGCGCCTAGCCTGATTGGTCGAGAGCGCTGACGAGAGGAGCCGGTGGACATGCGTACCCCACCGTTTGGGGTCGAGCGCTGGTTCGTGCGCTACGAGTTCGCGGTCGAGCTCAACATTGCCGAGAGCTGTATCCAGCCGTTCTCGGTCGATGAGCTCTGCCGTTTGTGCGCGGTCGAGCCCTCGCATCTGCTCCGGCAGCCTGTTGGCTATGCAGACGGGCGTGGCTCTGCTGATCTCCGCGAAGCCATCGCGGCTCTGTATCCCGATACCAGTTCCGACGAGGTCCTGGTCACGACCGGAGCCATCGAGGCCAACTTCCTCGTGGCCCAGGCCTTGCTGGAGCCCAGCAGCCGGGCGATTGTCGAGTTCCCTGCGTATCAGCAGCTTTACGCCGTGCCGCGGTCAATCGGGGCGCGCGTGGACCTGTGGGAGTTGCACCCCGAGCAAGCATATCGCCCCGATCTCGCCGCTCTCGAGCGACTGGCGCCCGCCGGCGAGCCGCTGTCCATGCTCACGATCAACCATCCCCACAACCCGTCCGGCGTGCGGATCGACCAGGAGACCATGGCACAGATAGCCCTTCTGGCCGCTTCGCGTGGTGGCGTGCTGCACAGCGATGAGGTCTACCGCGGGCTAACCCTGGGCGATGAGGTTTCGCCAAGCCCGTCGGCCCGAGAGATCACCCGCGATGCGGTGGTTGTGGGTTCGATGTCCAAGGCCTACGGCTTGTCTGGGGCTCGTATCGGCTGGATCGCGGGTCCGCGCGCGCTCATTCGACGCTGCAGCGAGATCCGCGATTACATTTCGATTTGCCCGGCGTTTCTCAGCGAGCGCCTGGCGCTCTTGGTCTTGCAGCACCAGGACGCCGTGATGGCCCGTAACAAGGGCATCGCTCGCCGGAACTCCGCCTTGCTGCACGAGTTCTTGGAGCGCAACTCCGATGTCTTGACGTGTCCCTTGCCGGACGAGGGCGTTATCGCCTTTGTCCGATACCACCGGCCGCAGGGTGACGGCAGAGCGGTGCCGTCGTCCCGCGAGTTCTGCGCGCGTCTGGCCGAGGAGCGTGGCGTGCTGTTGATTCCTGGAGATTGCTTCGAGCGCGATTTCTTCTTCCGGATCGGCTTCGGCTACGAATCTGCTGTGCTTAAGCGTGGCCTTGAAGTCTTTGAGCAGTATTGCGACGAGGTGTTGCGAGCCTAGCCAGCGGCAGGTGTGGGCTCTGCGGTAGGCTTCAGCACTAACGGCCCGTCGCTCGACGGGCCGTTAGTGCTGAAGGGTGTGCTCTGGGGGTCGGTCATCGGCGTGCGCTCGCCCAGTTGGTCCCAGCGAGAACCGCATTGCGCCTCTAGCCCGCCGAGTTCGCGGTAAGAGCGACGCTCTCCGCCGCAGGGCGAATCCAGATGTGCCGCAGTCCAGGAATCAGCCGGCTGGCGCCGATGACGGCCGGCACGTCGCGTCGCGGTCGTGCGGTCCGGACCACCAGCGGCCTGGTCTGCTCGATCAGAACGCCAAGCTCGTTGGTGAGAAAGTCCAACACGCTCCGGTCAAGACGGCCGTCGTACTCAATCTCTATGGACCTCATCATTGCT